>Ga0194113_10009787_pt1 | contig 11509 bp, 6 predicted proteins | sample TA2MahC200mmetaG_FD_146193 | JGI IMG/M metagenome (GOLD analysis project Ga0194113, IMG submission 146193) | Freshwater microbial communities from Lake Tanganyika, Tanzania - TA2015017 Mahale Deep Cast 200m | ecosystem: Environmental > Aquatic > Freshwater > Lake | place: Tanzania: Lake...
GCCTGGGCGGCAGGGGGCGCCAGCCCCTCGGCCGCGACGGCCGGCGACGGCGCCTTCGGCGGGCCGATGCGCGACAAGGCGGGCACGGGCGCGGCGGGCGGCGCGGTCTTTTCGGGGGCCGGGCCGGCAGAACCTCGGCCGGGGGCGGGGGGCATCTGCGCCGGACCCGTCAGGCCGATGCTCATCTGCTCGCCCGTCGCCAGCGTGATGCGGATGTCCTCCAGGAAGGTCATCGTGGTCACGCGGCGGGTCGTGCGGTCGATGGCCATCCGCATCTTCCGGGCCGTAAGCATGATGTCGGGGCCGACGAGTATGACCGGCCCGTCGGTGGCCAGTTCGCTCATCTCGCCGTCGAACTTCAGGTTGTCGACGTCCACGTAGAGGTCGTCGGTGGCATCATCCGGCGTGCGGCGGTCGTGAATCAGTATGACGTTGCCCCACAAGAGGCCCGACTCGATGTTGGAGAGGTTCGTGATCGTGCCCGTGGTGGCCACGCGGGCCTGGTCGGCCAGGAGGGTCAGCACCTCGCCGGTGCGCGTGAAGAACTGGATGCGAGGCCGCTGGATGTCGGCCGTGTCGGACTGCTGGTGGTCCACGCGCTCCGCCAGGAACCGCATGTCGATGCGGCCGTCGCTGCCCTTGCGGACCAGGTTGACGTTGGTCGATACCTCGTGCGCCACGTTCTGTATCCTCATGGCCTCCTTGCCCATGGGAATGACCGGCGAGGCGCCGTCGGGCGGCGGCGCGGGCGTGGCAACGAAACTGGCATCCCAGTCCTGGTGCAGCCACCGCAGGACCATGAAGACGAAGACCGCGCCCAGGAGGGGCAGCACGATGAGCATGATGCGCTTGAACGTCACGGCTGCTCCTTCCGCGGACGGCGCAACGCCGGGAGGTCGTCCGGCAACTGGTCCGTGTAGCGATTGAGCACGTCGCCCCATCGTCCCTGGTACCGGAGGATAAGTTCGATCGTCTCGCGGACGGCGCCCGCCCCGCCGCCCGAGCGGGTCACGTAGTGGGCCATGCGCCTGGCCTCCGGGGCGGCTCCGGCCGTCGCCACGGCGAACCCGACGCGGGCCATCACGGGCAGGTCCACGAGGTCGTCGCCGATGTAGCAGGCGCGGTCGGCCGCGCGGCCGAAGCGCTTGAGTATCTTTTCGAGCACGGGCAGTTTGTCCTTGGCGTTCTCATAGACGGCCTCGATGCCGATGTCACCCGCGCGGATGCGGATGGTCCGCGACGCCCGGCCCGACAGGATGGCCGCCTCATGCCCCACGCGGAGCCAGTACTTGACGCCCTGGCCGTCGAGCACGTTGAAGGCCTTGACGTCCGCGCCGCGCGAGTCGTAGATGATCCGGCCGTCGGTCAGAACGCCGTCGACGTCGAGGATGAGCAAGTCTATCCTGTCGAGCATCTTGTGGCCTTCGGGATAACCGGCTGCTTCCGCAGCCGGCTCGGTACTGACTATTGATTATTCAATATTCACCATTCTCCCTGCCTTGCCGCGGCGGCGTTATAAGCCGACGCCGGTGGCCAGGAGGTCCTGCACGTCCACGAGGCCGACGAGGCGGCGCCCGGAGTCCACCACGGGCAGTTCCTCGATGAAGTAGCGGTTGATTATCCGGATGGCCTCGGCGGCTGAATCGCCCGCGCGGACGAACTTCGGATTCCTCGTCATCACCTCCGCGATGGGCCGGTCGAGGGCGTCCTGGCGGCCGGCCTCCAGCAGCCGCCGCAGGTCCGCATCCGTGAAGATGCCCGTCAGCCGGCCCCGCGCGTCCACGAGGCACACGGCCCCGCTGCGGCGGCGCATCGCCCGCAGGCCGGCCAGGGCCTCGCCGACCGCCAGGCTGTCGCGGGCCATCGGAAGGTCCTTGCCGCGACGCATCAGCGTCTCGACCAGCAGGAGTTGCCGGCCGAGGCTGCCGGCCGGATGGTACAGCGCGAACTCCTCGCGCGAGAACTGACCGCTGCGCTGCCGCATCTTCAGGACCGTCAGCGCCAAGGCGTCACCCAGGGCGAGCATGGCGGTCGTGGTGGCGCTCGGAGCGAGGCCCATCGGGCAGGCCTCGTCTATCCGGCCCATCCACAACAGGACCTTCGCCTTGCGGGCGAGCGCCGAGTCGGTGGTGCCCGTCATGGCGATGACCGGGACCTTCATCTTCTCCAGTTGCCCCAGCAGCCGCGTGACCTCGGCCGTCTCGCCGCCGTAGGAGAGGATGAGCACCACGTCGCCCGGCCGCACGCGGCCCAGGTCTCCGTGCACCGCCTCTGCCGCGTGCAGGAAGTGGCTCGGCGTGCCCGTCGAGGCCAGCGTGGCCGAGATTTTCTGGGCGATGATGCCGGCCTTGCCGATTCCGCTCGTGATGACGTTGCCCTTGCAGCGGAAGAGCATGCGCGCGGCGTGAGCAAACTCCTGGCCGACGCGCGGAATGAGCCGCCGCAGCGCCCCGGCCTCGGCCTCCAGCACGTGCCGCGCGTAGGCCAAGTCCACCCTGGCACGGCCACGGGCCGTGCCGCGGCCGGCGGCAACGCCCCGGCTCGCCAGGGCGACGCCGTGGCAAGCGCGGCCCGCTTTGTGTTCAGCCATGCGAAGGCCCTTTCGTCCGTCGGAGGGCCAGTCTAATCGGACCGCGGCGGGCCTGCAAGCCCCTACAAAGCAGCATGGCGGGCTGGGAGACCCGCCGCGCAGACCGGCAAGTTGCGTTGTAGTGCCGATCCCCGCTTCTTCGCCGCCCGGCCGGAAGTCTGTGCACCGCCGCCGGCGTTCCCTACGGGCCTGCCGCGCCCCCGCTGCCGCTGCCCGTCCAGAGATACAGGAACTGCGGCTGGAACCAGGTCATTACGTCGGGCACGGAGATGTTAAGAAGGTTCATCTGCATCCCGCCCAGCGGCGCGGCGCTGTAAACGTTCGCCTTGTAGCCCCACGGGCGGTCGTACATGACCACCTTGACGGCCTTCGAGCCGCTGCGCTGCTTGGCCAGGGCGACGGCGTCCTTGACGTCGCCGGTGGAGTCGGCCAGGCCGTTGGCGGCGGCCTGCACGCCGGTATAGACGCGCCCGTCGGCCAGGGTTTTCACCGCCTCGCGGTCGAGGGCCGGGCGGCCCGACGCCACCACCTCCAGGAACCGGCCGTGCAACTCCGTCACGATCGCGTGGAGCACCTTCTGGTCGGCCTCGTCCAGGGGTTTGAAGGGGCTGGCCATGTCCTTCATCGGGCCGGATGTGATGGCCTTGGCGTCGATGCCCAGTTTGGCCATCGTCCCGGCCAGGCTGAACGTCTGCGCGAGCACGCCGATGGAGCCGGTGACCGCGGTCGGGGCCGCGATAATGGCGTCGGCCCCGCACGCCAGGTAGTAGGCGCCGCTTGCGCCCACGTCTTCGATGACGGCCACGACGGGCACGTTGCGCTCCTTCTTGAACTCCGCGAGGCGCCGGTACATGAGGTCCGTGGCCGTGACCCCGCCGCCGGGCGAGTTGATGCGCAGGACCACTGCCCGCACGTCGCGGTCCTTCTGTGCCTTCTCGATCTTCTCGGCGAAGAGGCTCACGGGGTTGTCGCGCGGCCCGAAGAGGCCGTGGCTGCGGACGTTCATCAGGAGGCCGTCCACGTCCACGATGGCCACCTTGTCCGTCACAAAGAGGCCAGGGTCGCGCGAAACTACCGTCTCCTGGAGTTCTTCGTTGACCGCCACCGGCTTGATGATGTAGCCCATGTTCTGGCCGCAGCCTGCTGCAAGGCAGGCCCACGCCGCCGCAAGCAGCACGATTCGAGTTCTCATGTGCCGATCCTCCTGCTCATTCCGTGGGGGCGAGAAGCAACGGCCCCAAGATAACGTCGGAAGGTCAATAAGGAAAGGGCCTGCGTCTTCTGTTGACATTTCGTGCTTGTCGGCATGGCCGCCGGGCGGGTAGATTGGCGGGCGGCAATCGCAGCGGCGCTGCGAACGAAGAGGAGACGGCATGTCTTGGTTGCCGTGCTGGGGCGTTCTTGCGGGTCTGTTCATCGTCGCGGCAGCCGGCGCGGGCGAGGCTTCGGCGCCCCCCGGGCCGCCGCCCGCGACGCTGACCCTCGGCATCGCCCAGATGAGGCTGGCGGCCGAACTGGAGACGAACCGCGAGACGATCCTGCGCTTCATCCGCGACGCCGCGGCGCCGGGCTGCCGCCTGCTGATCTTTCCGGAAACGTCGCTCGACTCTCCGCCGCAGACGCCGACGGCCGACATCGACGCCGCCGTGGACGTCATCCGCCGGGCCGCCGACGCCGCCGACATCTACGTCGTCCTGGGCGGCAAATACAAGCGCACCGATGCCGACCGCCCCTACGAGCGCATCGTCGTGATTGACCCCGAGGGGCGCATCATTCACCGCTACGACAAACTCTGGTCCGATGCGCGGTTTCCGAGCGTGCCTGGCCTCTTCTACGTCGACGGCGTGCCTTGCAGCGCCATCCTCTGTGCCGACCGCTGGATCCGGGGCGTCGAGGACCTGCCGGCCGTCGCGGGGTCGCAGGTCCTCATCGAGTGCTCCAATAACTATGCAAATGAATGGCTCGAGGACCTGGGGTGGTACTGGTACGTGCCGCGCGCCCTGCGTAACAATGCGTGGGTCATCCTGGCGAACACGCCGCGAGACATGTACGGCAAGGCGGGTCACGGGCACAGCGCGGTCATCGCGCCGGACGGGCGGCTGGCCGCCGCCGCGGGGAACGAGGCCGACCGCCTCCTGATGACCACCATCAACCTGGCCGAGGCTACGCGTGCCGAAGCGCTCCGCCGGCGAGACCACCCCGCGTTCAGGGCCTACTGGGACGTCGGCCTGCGCATCCTGCGCGGGGAGGCCGTGGAGGTCGCGTTGCCGGACGCCCTGAAATCGCCCGCCGTCGGCGTCGCCCTGGCAGCCGCGCAGATGGCCTGTTCGCGCAGCATCACGGAGAACCTGGCGCGCATCGAGCGGCGCGTGCAGGACGCCAGAAAATCGGGGGCGGACCTGGTCGCCTTCCCGGAGTTGGCCGTGACGGGCGCCGATGCGGCCGACATCCGCCGGGCCGACACCGCCGCGCTGGATGCCGCCCTGGCCAGAATCCGGGCCGTCGCCAGGGCCGAGGGCGTGGCAGTGGCCGTCGGCATGCCCCTGCTGGACGGCGGCCGGCGGCAGAACGGCGCCGTCGTCGTCGGCCCGGACGGAAACGTCCTGACGCAGTACGCACAACTGGTGGTGGACCGGCCCGACCTGTTCGTCGCCGGGACGAGCACGCGGGCGATGTGGTTCCGCGTCAAGGGAGTGCCGGCGGTCGTGACGGTCGGCCGCGACGCTCTCTGGAGCGAGATCGCCGAACTGGCGGCCGTACGCGGGGCACAGGTCCACGTGCACCTGGCCTACGACCGCGACGCCACGCCGGAGGGCCTTCTGCGCCGGCGCCAGGTCTGGGCCAACCTGGCCTCGTTCCGCACCTTCACGGCCACGGTGAACGCGGCCGACCCGGCGGGCGTGCCTGAGCCGAGCCTGCCGGCCGGCGGCGGCAGCGCATTGTGGGAGGATTTTCGGCGCACGAGGTCGCGCGGCGGCCCGCAGGGTTACGCACCCTACTCGGCCGTGCGTCTGGCCGAGGCCGGCAGGGGCGACCAGGTCCTCTGCGCTGCGCACACGATCGCCGCCGCCAACCCGTACTACCGTACGCTGACCGAAAAGACCAATCCGCAGATGAAGGCCTGGTACGACGCTGGCGCGCGGGTTATCGACGCAGCGGACCCCGGGCAGGAAGGGAACGTTCCGGTCTTGCGCACACGCAATTGACTCGTGCAGAATGAGGAGGGTCGCCGACATGGCAGCCACCAGAGTTGTTTCGGGCGTTCTGCTTGTGTGTCTTCTTGCCGGGCCGGCCTTGGCCGAGGACTGGGTGCAGTTCAAGTTCGACGCTCGCCACTCAGGCGACGTGCCTGGCCGAAGCGTGGCGGCGCCGCTGGGCCTGGTCGCTACGGCGACGTTGACGGATGCCGTCTTCACGGCGCCGGTGGTCGCGGGCGGCCGCGTCTACGTGGTGGACGGGTCGGGCGTGGCGTTCTGCTTCGACGCCCGCACGCTGCATCCCTTGTGGAAGTTCGAGACGCGCGGCGGGGCGGCCAACTGTAGCAACGTCTCATCGCCCGCCATCGCCGAGGGCTACCTGCACTTCGGCACCATGGCGGGGTACTACTACGTCCTCGACGCCGCCACGGGCAAGGTGGTTAAGGAAATTGCCTGCGGCGAGCCGATCTTCAGCACCCCCGTCGTGACCGGCGGCCGCGTGTATTTCGTCACGCTCGGCTCGCGGCTCCATGCGCTGAAGCCCGACGGCACACTGTGCTGGACCTGGGATTTCGTCCGCGAGCGGTTGAAGTTCGCGGGTGACCGCTGGAGCGCCCAGGAATGGCTGAAGCACAAGCAAGGCCGCGTCACCTGGCGGGACCAGTTCTGCTGCGCCGGCGACATGGCCGCCTACGATCGCTGGCTTATCGTCCCGGCGGGGGGCGAAATCCTGTGGATGGAGGACGCCGGCGACCACGCCGAGGTCCGCACCGTGGGGCTTATCCCGGCATACGCCGGCAGCGAGCGCGCCGCGAACTTCGGCCTCAGCGTCGCGGATGACGGAACGGTTTACCAGCAGTGGCACCGCCGCGACAACACCGGCCGCGTGGAGATGCTGCGCCTGCGTGACGGCAAGATCGAGGCCGCGGAGGTTCCCGGCACGCTGGCCGCCAAGGACATGCCGGACTCGCTGGGCTTCTGCTCAATGAGCATTCGCGGCAAAGACGTGTACCGCTGCCGGCCGCAGGATGGCTTCGGCCTGTGCCGGCACTCGCCGGGTCAGAAAGAACCGGAGGCGCTCCAGCGGCACGCTTCCATCTGCTCGCCGATTCTGCTGCGCGAGCAGGCCGTTTACGGCGGCCTCGACGGCAATCTGTATGTTGTGCCGCTGGCGGGCGGCCGGGCGTGGTCTTTCGCCACCGCCTTCGGGAAGGCCATCTCGGCCCCGCCGTGCGTATGCGACGGGCGGATATACTTCGGCTGCGAGGACGGCTGCTTGTACGCCCTCGGGCCGGACGGCAAGGCGCCGCTGCCGACCGAGGAACTGCCGGTCTGGAAGATTCGCAGCCCTCTGGCGGGCAGCCGCGCTGATGCGCGGTACGACTGGTACACCAACTTCGGCGACTTCGCCAATACCAGCGCCAACGACCAGGGGCTTCAGGCCCCTCTGAAGTTGAAGTGGATCCGCCGCTACGAGGGCACCTTCAAGCACCTGCCGGTTTGCGGCGGCGGCCGCATGTACACCCACACCGCCGAGGGCCAGGTGTTCGCGGTCGAGCAGGAAACGGGGCGCCTGCTGTGGCGGCGGTTCTGGCCCGGGGTGTTCGTCAGTTATACCTCGCCCCTGTATTACCAGGAACGGCTCATCGTGCCGCAGGCCGGGCTGGAGAGGTCGCTCGTGCGCTGCTTCGACGCGGCCACGGGCCGCCTCCTGTGGGAGGCCCCGTTCAGCGGTTCGCCGAGTTGGAGCCGGCAGCAGCCGCCCGTGGCCCACGAGGGGCTTGTCATCTACCAGTTCAGCACAGGTAAATATGTTCCCAAGGGCACCGGCATATACGTGATGCGGCAGGGCAAGGCCAAGGAGATTCCGCAGGAAACCGAAGGAAGCATCAGTTGGCTCTACAGCCACGACAACCCCTTTTATCCCCCGGACCAGAAGCCCCTGGTGCGGGCCTGGGACCTGCGGACGGGCGAGGAGGCCTGGACGCGCGACTTCTCCGAGTACGGGATCGGCGGCGACGACGCGGGCCTCTGCCTGATGGACGGCACGCTCTACTACTCTTGCTTCTTCGGCTACGCCGCCAGGGACCGCAAGGGGCAACCCGGCCCCCACGGCATCACGGCCGCGCTCGACCCCGCCACGGGCAAGGTCAAGTGGCTTACCACCAAGCACAGCGTGACGGCCGGCTGCACGATTTCCGGCGCCGCCGGCCGCCTGTACCTGGGCGGATACAACCAGCCCCACGCCCAGACCGAGGACCGGTACGCCTGGTGCCTCGACGCCCGCGACGGATCGCTCGTGTGGCAGTCCGAGCCGCTGAAGAAGGCAATCAACGTGGTGATGGTCGGGCCGAAGTTCCTGTTCGCCTTCGCCTACGGCGGCGCGGCCTGCCTGATCGACAAGGACACCGGCAGAATCCTCTCCCAGTTCGACCACAAGTACGCCTGCACCCGCTTCAGCCTCTCCGGGCCCTACCTGCTGGGGGCGAACATGGACCTGATTGATGCGGCCGACGGGGCGAGGCTGGTCTCGACCGGGCCGCCCATCGACCTGCGGGAATGCGTGGGCGCGGTTGCATCTAATGGCTATATCTTCTATACTGCACAGGCCAGCGGCCTCCAGGCCTGCCAGGCCTTCGGGGCGGCGGCCCCGCCCGCCCCGTCTTCAGGGTCCGCGCGGCCGTAGGCTCCGCCGGGGAACCTGTGCCATGTGTAAAACGCCGCTGTGCTGCGCGGTCCTGCTCGCGGTTCTCCTGCTGTTCACTGCGAACCCCTCGGCCACGGCAGCCACCTATTACGTGGCGCCCCAGGGGGACGATTCCAGCCCAGGTACGGAAGCCCAGCCCTGGAAGATGCTCCAGAAGGCGGCCGCGGCGGTCCAGCCGGGCGACACCGTGCGGATCAGGGCGGGCGAGCATTTCGTGGGGGCGGGGCTGAACGTCACCCGCGCCGGCACGGCCGACCGGCCGATCACCTACCAGGCGTACGGCGACGGCGAGGTGCGGATTACCAATTCGACGTCGCTCCCCTCCGGGGCCTGGACGCACGTGAAGGGCAGTATCTACTCCACGCCAATCAGCCGGCCGGCCCTTTGCGTTTTCCAGAATGACACCCCCCTCTACTTCTCAGGGAACCCGATCAAGATATCTTCGGTGGAAGAGATGATTGCCAACTCGTCCTACAAGTCCGGCACGACCCTGTACGTGTGGCTCGAAGACGGCTCGGACCCGAAGAACTCCGCGATGCGGGTCTCGCCCGGCAACGCGATCAACCTCTCCGACTGCCACCACAACGTCTTCGACGGCCTGACCGTGGAGTACGGCTATACGGCGTTCAAGGTGCAGCGCGACACGACCCACCACATCACGATCCGCGACTGCCGTCTGCGCTCGATAGGCAACCAGGGCATCCAGCCGGTGGCCAGAGACTGCGTGATCGAGAACAACCTTTTCCAGAAAATCGGCTCGAACAAGCACCAGCACGGCATCTACGGCTCGCAGCCGAGGACCATCGTCCGCCACAACGTGTTTGAGGAGATGGCGGGCTGCGGCATCCATCAGTTCCACCAGGGCGACCCGCCGGCGGGCGGGGGGTGCGAGTTCTACGGCAACGTCTTCCGCAGACCTCTCAGAATGACAATTCCCGCCACTCCTTCCAGCAAGATATACTACTACGTGGACATCGTCGCCAGCGGGGAGGGCGACAACAAGATCTACAACAACGTCTTCTACGGCGAGGGGAAGCGGAGCGGGGTCCACCTGAGCTCCGGCGGCAACCGGATATACCACAACACCTTCGTGGACTGCGCCAGCGCCATACAGTTCAAGACCGGCAACACGGGCAACCATGTCATCAACAACATCTTCCAGGATGCCGCCCGGACGTTTCTGGTCTGGCCGTCCGGCGCGCTGCCGCAGACGCTGGACTACAACCTTTACTACAATGCGTCGGCGGCGCCGCAGTGGGAGCGCGACGGCGTCGCCCACAAGACATTCACCGCTTATCAACAGGCCTCCGGCGAGACGCACTCCCTTTACGCCGACCCGCGGCTCCTGGGCGCGGCCGACGCCCGCCCCCGGCCGGGCAGCCCGGCGGTCGACGCGGGAGTTGCGCTGAAGGATGTCCCTGCCGACTTCAGCGGCATGGCCCGCCCGCAAGGCGGCGCCTGCGACATCGGAGCGTATGAGCACAGGCCCGAAGCGCCCGACCCCGGCCCGGCGCGGGATAAGTAGTTGCGGCCAAGGTGAGAGGGAGATGTTCTGCGGAAGGAGGAACGCCACAGAAACGCAAAGAATGAGGCATGGTTCAAACAAGCCCCACGCACCGCGTGGGGATGGATGGTGCGGGCCGATCATCCCCCGGCGGTGCCGGGGGCTTTGAACCATGCCAAGAATGAATCAAGAACAGGGCCTGATCTTGAAGCATTGCTTTTCATCGTCGGTGGACCGGGTCCCGGCATGCGCCAGAAGCCCGCAACTGTTGGGAGATCTGACATGAGGAGCATCCACCGTGTTCTGCTGCTTGTCAGCGTGGCGCCGCTGGTGCTCCTGGTCCATGCGGCGTGCAGCGGGCCGCAGAGCGGCCGGGAGGCGGCGGGGCCGGATGCTCCTGCCGCTTTGTCGCCGGGCGCAGGCGGACCGCTAGGCTATCTGGCGGCGCTGCGGTCGGGCCGCTCGGCTCGGCTGTCGTCGGGCGCGCCGAAACGGTCGAGTAACCGGGACAACCGGCTCATCCCACCCGGCAAGACGCTGGTCCTGGCCGACATCGCCGGCCCGGCCACCATCCACCATATCTGGATGACCTTCCCGGAACCAGGGCCGAGTTGGCTGGGCCGCGGGGGCAACGCGAATCATTCCGAACTCGTGCTGCGGATTTACTGGGACGGGGGCGCGGAGCCCGCGGTGGAATCGCCCGTGGGCGACTTCTTTGCCGCAGGGTTCGGCCAGCGCGCCGAGGTCAACTCCGCCCCCGTCCAGGTCGAGGGAGGCGACTCCTACAACTGCTACTGGCCGATGCCGTTCCACAAGTTGGCCCGGATCGAGATCGAGAACCAGAGCGCCAAGCCGCTGGGCTCCTTCTACTACCAAATCGATTACGTGAAGGAAGAATCCTTGCCGCCCGATACGCCGTACTTCTGCGCGCAGTATCGGCAGGAGTTCCCCACCCAGTCGGGCCGCGATTACGTCATCCTCGACGCCCAGGGGCGGGGCCACTACGTCGGCACCGTTCTCAGTGTCCGCAGCCGCAGCCCGCAATGGTTCGGCGAAGGCGACGACAAGTTCTACATCGACGGCGAGAACACGCCCAGCCTCTGGGGCACGGGAACCGAGGACTACGTCGGCAATGCCTGGGGCATGGCCGCCGGCACCCATCCTTACTTCGGCGTGCCCATCCTGGAAGGCGAGTGGGGGATGGTCGGATACCGGACGACCGTGTACCGGTGGCATCTGCCTGACCCGGTCCGCTTCACAAAGTCCTTGCGCGCGGAGATCGAAGATGCAGGCTGGATATCGAAGGACGAACTGAAGGAAGGCGTCCACGAGGGTTTCGTCGAGCGCAACGACGACTTCGGTGACGGCGGCTTGACCCGCCCTCGATTCCACTATCCCTTTCCTGCTGCCATGAGCCGGCGATTCCTGGGGTTGTGGTTTGACCGGCGTTCACCGGGTGAGAATTGCTGGTCGGGGCGACTTGACAAAGTCCGAACCGCGCCGGGCGGCCG
>Ga0194113_10009792_pt1 | contig 11505 bp, 14 predicted proteins | sample TA2MahC200mmetaG_FD_146193 | JGI IMG/M metagenome (GOLD analysis project Ga0194113, IMG submission 146193) | Freshwater microbial communities from Lake Tanganyika, Tanzania - TA2015017 Mahale Deep Cast 200m | ecosystem: Environmental > Aquatic > Freshwater > Lake | place: Tanzania: Lake...
CGAACCCCGAGGCATTCGTCCTCCCCTCGCTCAGCGTGGGGCTGACCCGCGACCGCTTCGTCCAGCCAGGCCGCGCCACTGACCTGGCGCTGGCTGCGGCCGGCGGCTATCCCCTCTGCGACGGGCGCGTGAGCGCCACACTCGCCGTCCAGGACGCGCAGGGCAAGCCCATCCAGACCCTCAAGCCCGAGCCGGCCACGCTCGCCGCCCTCGCCGCCACCCCCGCCGAGATGGCCTGGACGCCGCCCAAGGACTCCACCTCGCCCCTCTTCAAGATCGCGGCCCAGGTGCGATTCGAGGGCAAGGAACTCGGCACCCTGTCGAAGACCGTCTACGCCCCGAGCAACATCACGCAGTGGACGGCCGACCTCCACAAGCGGCTTCTCGCCGCGAACGCAGCGAAGAAGCTGGAACGCGACGCCCTGGCCACCGTGCTCCTGAAGGTCGAGAAGGCCATCCTCCTCCAACAGGGCATGGACCAGCGGTCCTACGCCGCCGACGAGGTGCACCGCGAGCTGGAGACGGCGAACGATTGGCTCGGCCGCCTCGACGCTGGGAAGACCCTCCCGCCCATCGAGCCGGGCGTGCACGAGCTGGCCTACCTGGCGCCGCAGGACGACTCGCCCCAGCCCTACTTCCTCCACGTGCCGCAGGCGGTGAAGGCGGGCAAGCCGCTCCCCGCAATCGTCTATCTGCATGGCTACGCCCCGTGGCTGGACAAGACGAACTGGCACGAGGTCTCGGCCGGCCTCTCGGAGCAGGCCGAGGCCCGCGGCTGCCTCATCATCGCCGTCTTCGCACGCTCGAACACCGACTTCCAGAGCATCGGGGAGTGGGACACCATGCACGTGCTGCGGCTGGCCGGGGAGAAGGTGAAGATAGACCCCGACCGCGTGTTCCTGGTCGGCTACTCGATGGGCGGGGCTGGCGTCTACACCCTGGCCGCCCACTACCCCGACGTGTGGGCCGGCGGCGTTGTCCTCTGCGGCAGGCCGCGTAACTACCTGTGGAAGGACTTCGACCCCGCGAAGGTCGAGCCCTTCAAGCGCCACCTGCTCGACCTGGAGTCCGGCGCGCCACACGCCCACAACTACCTGCACATTCCCTTCCTCGTCTTTCAGGGCACGGCGGACGTGTTGATCGATCCGACGCAGGCGTATCGCTTCGTCGAGGACATGAAGCGGCTGGAGCTGCGGGCCGAGCTCGTGCGGCTCGAGGGCCAGAGCCACTGGATCGCCGACGAGACGTTCTCGACGCCGCGCGCATTCGACTGGATGGACGCCCAGCGCCGCGTCGCCGCCCCGCGGAACGTGCGGTTCAAGACCCATTCGCTCCTCTACCACCGTGCGTGGTGGCTGACGATAGACGCCTTCGAGCGCTGGGGCGAGCCGGCCGAAGCCAACGCCACGCTCCAGCCCGGCAACAAGCTCGACCTCACGACCCACAACATCGCCCGCCTCACCCTCCGCCCCCCGAAGGACCTGGCCGACCCCAAGGCCCCGCTCGCGGCCACGGTGAACGGCAAGGAGCAGAAGCTGGAGCCGAATGCAGAGGGGGTATTCACCCTGGAGCTTGCGGCGTCGAAAGCGGCACCGCTCCGCAAGACGCCCGCGCTCTGCGGGCCGATCAAGGATGTCTTCAACAGCCGCTTCCAGCTCGTCTACGGCACCGCGGGCGACAAGGAGGCGACCGAGCGCAATCGCACCCTGGCCCGCCAGGTGCAGAAGGAGTGGTACGTCTTCGCCAAGGGCTTCCGCAACCCCATGCCCGACAAGGCCGTGAGCGACGCCGAGATGGCCCGCTCGAACCTCGTCCTCTTCGGCACGCCCAAGACCAACGCCCTCCTGGCGAAGATGGCCGACAAGCTCCCCATCCGCTTCACCGACGAGGGCTACGAGGTCCTGGGCAAGACCTACAAGGCGGGCGAGACGACCGGCCTGATGTTCATCTACCCCAATCCCCTCGCCCCCGAACGCTACATCGTCGTCTACGACGGCCAGCACTACGGCGAGAAGCTCGGCGAGAACCACAAGTACGACCTTCTGCCCGACTTCATCGTCTACAGCGCCGAGCCCGACTACGACGACAGCAACGCCTACCACGTGGCCGGCTTCTTCGACTGCGCGTGGCAGCTCGACCCGAAGCTCACGTGGATCTCCGACGGCCAGCCCAAGCCGCGCCCCTCGCTGCCAGCCGAGCCAAGGCCGTAGGGCAGCGTCGCGCCACACTTGCGTTGACGCCACTCCTCATGTAGAATGCTGGGTACATGATAAGGAACCTTTTGGCCCCCGACTGTACCGGCACGCAAAGGTGATCTGACAATGGGAAAGACGGTGAAGATCAACTTCCGCGGTGAGCAGGTGGAGGGTGAATTGATCCCGGTTGAGCGCGCCCGAGAGGAATGGACGGAGGCCGTGCTTGCGGACCATTCCGTAATCCGCCTGAAGCCGGTGATCCTGCGCGTGGTGAAGATCCCTGGCAAACGGGACTCCATGGGGAACCCGGTGTACCTGGTCCAGTCGAACAATGTCATGAGTGTGGAATCGCCGGAAGCTTCCGCGCCTTCTGGAGAGCAATCCACATGTTGATCCCCGCCAGTCTCTCAGTTCCCGGCAATATTGCCACCGTCGTTTCGGCACACATGTGTGAGGCGCCGCAAGGAGTCCCAATGGCTACGGAGGACTACGATCTTCTGGTGGCCACCGAGGCGCACCCAATGAAGAGCGTGTCCCCGGCCGACTATCTAGTGGCCCTGCAACCAGCAGGTGCAGCAGCGCTTAGGAGGACCGTCGGTGGCCTGACCGAAGTTGATGCGGTCCTCTGGGCAATGGAGGCACAACACATCAGGGTCGTCACAGCGCTGGCAGACTATTCTGACCAGACGCTGGAGCGCGTGGCAGAGAAAGAATTGGAGCTCATGGACGCCCTGCCGGAGTTCCTCCTGGAGTTCCGTGTCGTGCCTAGTGAACGAGTGCCAGCGTTCCTTCGTGCAGGGTATCTTGTGGTGCTCGAACAGCGAACAGAGCGAACAGACGCCGGCGAGACGCGGGAAGATGACGACGCGTGAGCAGCACCTTGCCCAGGCGAAGGCCAACAAGGCCTTTTACGAGGAGCTTCTCGACCGCCCGGAGTATCACGACTGGGCTCTGACCGTCCTATTCTACGCTGCTCTGCACTATGTGGATGCGTTCCTCTATCCGAGTGATCCCCCTGACCACAGTACCCGCAACAAGCTCATCAGCAGGTCACCGACTCTGCGGTCCCTGTACAGGAAGTACCGCAGGCTTCAGGACAGATCACAAGACGCGCGGTATGAGTGCTATGACCCGACACGAGAGGAGCTGGTGAAGGCAAGGCAGGAATGCTATGATGTCATCGAGAGCGCCATCCTTCCGCACGTGACTTCCTGAGTCTGGCTCCCACACCACTGTTGAGGAAAGGCGGGCACCATGAAGCTTGGCCTGGTGACGTACAATCTGGCGAAGGACTGGGACGTGCCGACGATCATCGCGATGTGCGAGAAGACGGGGTTCGAGGGGGTTGAGCTGCGCACGACCCACGCCCACGGGGTCGAGGTGACGCTCTCGGCGGCCCAGCGGGCCGAGGTGCGGAAGCGCTTCGCCGACTCCTCCGTCGCCCTCGCGGGCCTCGGCTCCGCCTTCGAGTACGACGCGGTTGACACAGCCGTGGTCCGCCAGAACATCGAGGGGACAAAGGCGTACGTGGAGCTCGCGGCCGACGTGGGGGCGCCGGGCGTGAAGGTGCGGCCCAACCGCCTGCACGTGAAGGAGGGCGTGCCGAAGGAGAAGACGCTCGAGCAGATCGGCCTCGCACTCCGCGAGTGCGGCGAGTTCGCCGCCGATTGCGGGGTGGAAATCCGCCTCGAGGTCCACGGCCACGACACGTGCCTCGTGCCCAACATCCGCACCATCCTCGACGCGGCGAACCACCCGAACGTGTTCGCGTGCTGGAACAGCAATCCCGAGGACCGCGACGAGGCCGGCTCGATTGACGCCAACTACGCGCTGGTCCGCCGCCAGATACGCCTGGTCCACATCAACGAGCTGGCCGACGAGCGCTACCCCTGGCGCCGCCTGTTCGCGCTGCTGGCCGCCGACGGCTACCGGGGCTTCACCCTCGCCGAGATAGGCCAGGGGAGCCTCGAGCCCGAGCGTTTCATGCGCTACTACCGCGCCCTGTGGCTCGCCTACCAGCCGAAGTGAGGAGGGGCGGCCTTGGACGCCTACGGCCGCGACTTCGCCGCGATCTACAACACGGCCTGGGCCTTCTGGGGGCCGAGGATGTGGCCGTTTCTCTCTGCCCAGGTCGCCCGCCGCTGTCCACGCGCCCGCACGTGGCTCGACCTGTGCTGCGGCACGGGCTCGCTCCTGAAGCTGGCCTGCGAGAACGGCTACGAGGCCGTTGGCCTCGACCGCTCGCCCCACCAGCTTCGCCACGCCAGGCAGAACGCGCCGCAGGCCCGGTTGATTCGGGCAGACATCCGTTCGTTCGCCCTCCACAGGAAGTTCGACGTCATCACCTGCCTCTTCGACAGCCTGAACTACGTGACGAAGCTGGGGGAGATCGAGGGGGTCTTCCGCAACGTGCGGCGGCACCTCGCCGGCCGGGGCCTCTTCGCCTTCGACGTGAACACCCCGGAGGGCCACCGCCAGAACTGGCGCGGCGCCTGGATCCGCCGCGGCAAGGACTGCACGCTCATCGGCGAGTCCGCTTGCGACGAGCGGACCCACCTCGCCCGCCTCCGCCTCACCGGCTTCGTGAAACAGGGCAGGCTCTACCGCAGGTTCCAGGAAGAGCACGTTCAGCGCAGTTGCTCGCGGGAGGAGATGGACAGGCTGCTCGCTCGGGCTGGCTTCGCGTTCGTTCGGTACAATGGCAGCGCGCTGAGCCGCCGCATCGCCCGCGCAAGCCGCCTGCTCTACGTGTGCTGGCGGGCGTAGGGGCCTACTGCTTCACCGTGACCTTTGGGGGCTTGGCGAAGTCGTCGTAGAGGCGCTGCACCTCGGCCTGGGTGAGGGCGTCGGGCGCCTCGCGCGCGTAGATGCGGTAGCGGAGCGTGAGCGGCTTGTCGGCGGCGAGCTTCATGGGGGCGTAGGAGCCGAAGCGCCCGTAGTCGCGGTAGGCCGAGTAGATCGCCCCCTTCGGGTTGTCGGGGTGGTTCAGGTGCGCCACCTCGAAGGCCGAGCCGCGCAGCGTGTATTGCACGGCGGCCCAGGGCATGTCCTTCGTCCCGCCGCCGCCAGGCTTCATCTCTGGCGGGAACACGTATTTCGTGTTCTTCTTGTTCTCTGCCGTGCCCACCTCGAAGTGCGCGCGGTACTGGCAGCCGGCGTGCTCGGGGTCCCCGCCCAGCTCGAGGTCGCCCATCTTCGAGGCCAGCGTCGAAACGAAGTCCAGCAGCACCTCGGGCTTGCTCTGGCGATAGACCGTGATCGTGCGCTCCTCGACGAGCACGGGCTCGCCCTTCGGGTCGCACCAGTTCACGAGGGCGGTCATGCGGCCGAGCACGGGGCCGGCGTCCTGACGGGTGAACTTGTCGAGCCGCTGCCACACGTTCTGCACGTGCCAGAAGTCGTAGGTTGGCCCGGCAGGCAACTTGACCTTGTAGCCGAGGAAGATGCCGCGGTGGTGCGGGTAGGGCTGGCCGCCGGGGCTGGTGATGACGTCCTGGCCCTTTGCGTCGAACACGTGGGTGAAGGGCTTGGCGTTGGGGAAGCGCTTCTTCCCATCGGGGTCGTCGGTGAAGGCGTACATGAAGCGCGTCACCTTGCGTCCGTCGAAGAGCAGGTCGAGGTGGGTGTCCTTCGCGTCCTCGAAGGCGAAGCCCTTGGGCGGCGTGCCCTTCTCGATCTTCGCCTTGTAGGTGGCCTTCTCGCCCTTCTTGAGTGTGACGAGCCAGGCGAGCATCGTCGAGCCCTTCTCGGCGCCGGGCACGAGTTGGCCGGGCACCTTGCCGCCGGGGCCTTCGACCTCGACGGCCACGTCGAGGCCGGGCGTTGCGGGCAGCATGATGGGCGCGCACACGGGCGTCTCCACCCGGTCGCTATCGCCTGCCTCCACCTCAAGCGTCACCTCGACCGCCCGCGCGGGGAGGGCGAACACGGCCAGAACGGCCAACAAGGGGAGCAGTCTTCTCACGGACACCGGCGTCTCCTTTCACTTGCTCAGGGACTCTAGGTGTTTCACGACAGCCTCCCGCAACTCCTGGAATACGCTGGCTGCTGCATCAATGCCCGGTTGGATCTGCTCCCACTGGAAGCGGAAGCCATATCCGTGATGCACGACGTGCCTGAGCCTGCGATACGGGGCGAGCTTCCCTTCCAGGGGCGCCGCGATCAGCAGCGGCAGGCCCTCACGGGGCGGGTCGCAGAAGCCCTTGAGCAACTCCAGGTGCCAAGTCGGGCCCGAGGGCATTGGGATTCCGTGGAAGAGGCGGATGCGCTTCAGAACGCTCTCAACCCCATTGTAGAAATTGGCCAGGAAGAGGCCGGCAGCCGCGACTTCGCGGGTCGTGGGAGCGCGACCCGTAGTGTCGCTCGACAGCGAGGCCAACTCGGCCAACGTCCTCTCGATGGCGTCGAATTCGAGCTCGATCTCCTGACGCAGCTCAGTCGCGTTCATAGATGACCCGCCCCCGCTGCACGACATGCTGCGAGAACCTATCGTCAGGAGACAGAGGCACGAGGTCCACGTTGACGCCAAGTTCCTCCTCGAGCTGGGCGCCGAGGCGGAAGATGTCCCACCCCTCCACCCCCTCGCACGCGAGGTCCACGTCGCGCGCGGTCTCCGGTGCGTCGAGGGCCGAGCCGAACAGGATGAGCCTCCTGACCCCGAACTGCCGGGCTGTGGCTACGCATCTCTCAATGAGGGCGTCAGGCACGCTCACGCATGGCCCCTTTGCAGTTCCGTTACTCCGGTGTCATTATGCGCCAGAACGCCCCGAAGCGCAAGCGCCTGCTCAGACTTCGGCGGTCTCAACGGCCCGGCGCTCCTCGATGGAGCGGACCATGGCCTCGATGATCTGGGTGGCGGCGAGGCCGTCGTCGGCGGTGACGACGGGCTGCCGGCCGTCGAGAAGGCAGTCCACGAAATGGTAGATGGGCATGACCACGAAGCCCTGCGGCACGCCGAAGGCGTTGAGGAGGCCGACGGTGAAGGGGGTCTCGAACCGCTGCGGGCCGGCGAGGCGGAGGCCCTGCTCCGTGCAGTTGATCTGGGCGGTGCTCTTCGAGCCGACGAGGCTCATCTGGAAGTCAATGAGCGTGGGCCAGCTCTTCGGCAGAATCCAACAGGTCTCGAACGTGACGAAGCAGTCCTCGAAGGCGACCGTGGCCTGGATGGCGTCGTAGGTGTCGGCGCCCTTGCGCTTGAGGATTTCGCGGCGGGCGTGAGCGGTCACGCGCAGGGCCTTCTGCCGCCCGATGAGCCAGCGCATCAGGTCAACGATGTGCGGGAGCAGGAACCAGTGGGGGCCGCTCTTGCCCGCCCAGGTGAGCATGCCGAAGGGGATGGAGAGGGGGTTTGAGAGGCGAGCGTAGCCCATGACCGGCTTGCCCAGCTCGCCGGCCTCGATCCGCTGCTTGAGGGCGAGGAAGGGGGGATTCCAGTGGTTATGGAAGTCCACCATCACGGTGCGTCGGGCCTTCTTGGCGGCGGCGACGATGCGGCGGGCCTCGGCGGTCGAGGTGGTGATGGGCTTCTCGATGAGCAGGTGCTTGCCCGCGGCGAGAAGGGCGAGGGCCGTGTCCGTGTGCGCGAAGTCGGGCGTTGCTATGGAGACGGCTTTGATGCTCTTGTCGCCAGCGATGGCGTCGAGGGAGCGGACGGCTTTCGCGCCGTACTTCTTCGCGACCTCCTTGGCCCGGTTGTGGTTGAGGTCGAAGACGGCGACGCACTCGGCGCGGGGGTGCTGGGCATATGCCTTCACGTGGTTCTCACCGAAGAGGCCACAGCCCACCACCGCGGTCTTCAGGGACTTCATTGGCCACCTCCTACGATGAAGTGAAACCACAGATGAGTCAGCGCCGCGGCGTAGATGCCGGCGATCACATCGTCGAGCACAATGCCCCAGCCGGCGTTCAGCGCTTCGGCCCGGCCGGCGGGGAAGGGTTTTATAATGTCGCAGATGCGGAAGAACAGAAAGGCCGCGAGGGCGGCCTTCCAGCGCGCGAGGCCCATCACGAACGGCGTGACGCCCACGAGGGCGAGCATCTGCCCCGCCGCCTCGTCGAGCACGAACTGGCGGGGGTCGCGGTTGTCGTAGTGGACCTGCGCCCAATGGCCGAGCGCGATGCCAACGATGGCGAAGAGCAGGCCCGCTCCGCCGGCGACGAGGCCCAGCGCCCACCCCTCGAACTGGAGGGCCGCGACGAGGTAGAGGGCCACAGCGCCCAGGCTGCCCGCCGTGCCCGGGACGAAGGGGAGCTCGCCCAGGTAGAAGCAGGTCACGGCCCATTCACGCACGCGGTCCATGGGCCTCCTTTCGGCGCGGCGGCTGGCCCCCCACCCTGGCTTCCAGATCGTACCCAACTGCATTCGCGATCTCCACCTCGATGAACTGCCCAGGCCGCAGGTGCCGGCCTCGGACACGGATGAGCGGGTCCACGTCGGGCGCCTCGGCGGCGCTGCGACCGGTGAAGGTTCGGGCGTCGAGCCGCCGGTCGAGCACCACCTCGATGCGGGTGCCCACGCGGGCCTTCGCCTTGCGGAAGGCGATGGCCTGCTGGCGCCGCATCACCTCGTCGCGGCGGGCGGCCCGCACGTCCGGGGGCACCACAGGCTCCTCGGTCGCCGCCCGCGTGCCGTCCTCCTCCGAGTAGGCAAACGCTCCGAGGCGGTCGAACTCCGTCTCCTCGATGAAGTCAAGCAGCTCGGCGAAGTCGCTCTCGGTCTCGCCAGGATACCCGAGGAGCACGGTGGTGCGCAAGGTGAGATTGGGGATTCGGGCGCGGAGGCGACCGATGAGGTCGGCCATCGCGGCGCGGGTGGCGCCGCGCCCCATCTGCTCGAGGAGGCGGTCGCTCGCATGCTGGATCGGGAGGTCCACGTAGGGGCAGAGCTTGGGCGTGGCGGCGAACGCCTCGATGGCAGCCGCGTCGAAGTGCGCGGGATGGGAGTAGAGGACGCGGAGCCAGCGGAGCGGCTCGACCTGGGCGAGCTGGCCGAGGAGCATCAGCAGGGCGCGGTGGCCGTAGAGGTCGGTGCCGTAGTTCGTCGTGTCCTGCGCGATGAGGATCAGTTCGTGGCAGCCATCAGCCACGAGGTCGCGGGCCTCGCGGAGGCAGACCTCGAGGGGCTTGCTCCGGAGCGGCCCGCGGATGAGGGGGATGGCGCAGTAGGCGCAGCGGTTGTCGCAGCCCTCGGCGATGCGGAGATAGGCGTAGTGGCGGGGCGTGATGCGCAGGCGCGGCCCTTCGTCCCCGAACGTGTGCGGCAACAGCTCGACGCACACGAGCGGCGCGGCGCCGGCCGCCGCCCGACTGAGAAGCTCGGCGGCAATCTGGGGCAGCCGGCGCGGCTCTGCGATGCCCACCCAGGCGTCCACCCCGGGCAGCTCGCGGCTCAGCTCCCGCCCGTAGCGCTCGGCCAGGCAGCCGGCCACGACCACGGCGCGGCAGCGCCCTTTCGCCTTCAGCGCCAGCGCCTCCTGGATGGCCCCGAGCGATTCGCTCTTTGCCGCCTCGATGAACCCGCAGGTGTTCACCACCACCACGTCGGCGTCGGCCGGGTCCCCGCAGATGAGCCATCCCGCCTCGGCTGCGGCGCCCAGGATGCGCTCGGCATCCACCTCGTTCTTCGCGCAGCCGAGGCTGATGAGGCCGATTCTCCCCTTCTGGCGGGAATGCTTGCTCATAGACGCGCAGCTTCACGTTTTGCGGGCCAAGCCGGGAGGTCACCGGTAGGCGTGGGGCCGGAGCCTCGCGCGGGTGATTCTGACCTCCCCCGCCCGGTCGTCAATCTCGTAGACGATTCGGTAGGCTCCGACGCGGATGCGCCAGTCGGCGTGCGACCCGACGATCTTCCGGCAGCCAGGAGGCCTGGGATCTGTCGCGAGAGCCTGGATGCGCGCGGAGATCTGAGCGAACCGGTCGTCGGGGAGGCGGTCCAACTCGCGCTCTGCAGAGCGCTCAATGTGAACGGTGTACACGCCGGCTCCGCTCCGCGAGGTAGTCGTCGAACTTCCTGAACTGCATCGGCTTGCGGCGAAGCGCGGCTAGGGCCTTGAGATCCTCCGCGTCCTCGATGCGCTCCAGCAGTTCCTCGTAATCCTCGATGTCCAGGATCACCCTTGCCGGCTTGCCGTTTCTCAGCACGATCTCCGGTTCCTTGAGTTCCATCTTCATCTGCTCTCCTCGCTTCCGCCTCATCGGCAGTTTGCGTATAGAATCCCCGACACCGGCATTATACGCCGGCATGGCCCAGGCGTCAAAGGAGCAACTTCCTCGGTCACCCTTGCGGCTGGGCGAATGCAGGCTCGGTCTTCAGCTCTTCCGCCAATGCCTTCACGGCCTCAACCTGCTCGGCCTCGCCGAAGCAGGCGAGCCACACCGCGCCCTCGGCACCCGCCACGCCGCCCGCGCCGATGGGCACGGCCTGCACGCCGCAGAGGTTCCACAGGGCCTCGATCTCGGTGAAAATGTCGCCGTGCATGGGCCACAGCGACGGCCCGTCGCCGCCCTCGGCCTCGAGCTTGCGGGCCGCCTCCGGGATGTAGCTCGGGATGTCTTTCTCCAGCCCCACGGGGATGAGCAGCCGGATGCGTCGGGCCACCAGCGTACCGAGCACGGCGCCAAGCGTGCCGCCGGTCGGGTGCCCGATGAGCAGGCCGGCCACGCGGGCAGCGTAGTTCAGCGCGTTGGCGCCCTTGACGAACACGTCGCCCGCCTTCATCTCGGCCACGGCCCCCGTCGCCGTCGCGCCCGCGACGGGTTGGCCCTTCACCAGCACCACGTCGGGCACGTCGGCCGAGAGCCCCGCGTCGGCCCGGGACACCCCAGCCGGCAGCACCTGGCCGAGGACATAGTGGCGTCTCTCGATGGGCTTGCCGAGGATTTCCTCGGCGACATAGGCATTCGTCCCCCCCTTGGCGATAGCCACGGTGCCATTGGCCAGCGCCTCCTGCACGGGCTGGTACTTCGCCACGCCCCTGGCGATGAGCCGCTTCGACTGGGCCACGGTCAGAACGAGATCGGTACGCACCGGCAACTCCTCCGGAATGGTGGCTTCCCCGACAGCAATTGTAGGGGATAGGGCGGACCACTGCAAGAGCACGCGGCGGCGCCGGCTGTCGCGCTTTCGCGCGAAAGCACGACAGGCCGCTCCACGAGCAACGGGGTCACATCTTCATTTATCATTTATGCCGCTTCGGGGTTCTTTGTGGGTAGCCCCCAGGGGTTGTGGTTGTCGGTCGGCGCGAGCAGCTGGCGATCCAGCGCCGGCACAGGTGTATTTCGGCGTAAGTCCTTGCCATGCCTATGCTGAGGG
>Ga0194113_10009800_pt1 | contig 11500 bp, 9 predicted proteins | sample TA2MahC200mmetaG_FD_146193 | JGI IMG/M metagenome (GOLD analysis project Ga0194113, IMG submission 146193) | Freshwater microbial communities from Lake Tanganyika, Tanzania - TA2015017 Mahale Deep Cast 200m | ecosystem: Environmental > Aquatic > Freshwater > Lake | place: Tanzania: Lake...
CTGCATTTGCCTTGGATGAGCGGCGACGGCAAGATATATGACTTTCGCTTGAAAGCCGGACGAATTGGATCGGCGTTAGCCGTATTAGGATTTAAGGGCTTGACTGTTCGGGACCGTTGGCGCGCAGCACGCGGATTTGGCGCGCTGCAAAGGGCGGCTTTGAACTTGCCGGCGCTGGAGCCGACCGTGGCGGATTACTTGGCGCGATTTGGCTTAAAAACCGACGGCTGCAATGGTCTGTTCGAGGCGTTGACTTTAGCGGTTATGAATGCCGCGCCATCTATTGCTGGACTATATCCCTTAGCGCGCGCAGTCAAAACAGGCTTGCTTTCAGGCGCGGCTGATGGCGGATTGGGCTTCCCCCTCAAGCCGTTTAAACAACTTTATATCGACGCAGCCGCCGCGTATTTAGCGGCGCATAATGTCGATATACATCTCAATAACCCAGTCGAAAGCCTTAAAATCGACAACCACAATCGACTTGTCGGTATTGTAAGTCAAGGCGCAGCCTATACGGTCGATGCGGTGATTTCGACTCTTCAGCCGGTTGACCTGCTGACTTGGCTCCCAGCCCGAGTTCGGACAGACCCATTTTTCAACCGATTGAATAAACTTAAGTATTCTCCGATTATCGCGGTTCATTTAGTCTTCGACCGGCCGGTTATAAAGGAACGTTTTGGATTTTTCGCGGGCGGCCATCGGTTGCATTGGATATTCGGACGCGGCGAACCCGAAGCAGGCGGCTGGTCGAAAATATCGACGATATTTAGTTATGCATTTGAACTATATGGGCGGTCGATGAGCGATATTGTCGCCGGCGCGCTCGACGAATTAAGACGAAGATTGCCCCAAGAGCGGAGTTTCCGAGTTTTACATTCCCGTGCTGTTGTCAACCGACGTGCTACAGTGATATTGGAACCAGGCAGCGATAGTTTGAGACTGCCAGTTGAGACGCCGGTAAAAGGTCTGTTTTTGGCTGGCGATTGGACAGCGACCGGTCTGCCGGCGACGGTCGAAAGCGCCGCGCGCAGTGGGACTATAGCCGCGGAGGCGGCGCGCAGTCTTGTAATGAGAGATGAAAGGTGTCAGGCGTAAGGCATAATAAAACACCAAATACTTACACCTTACACCCTTATCGACGACCAACCTAAACTCTCATATTTCGACTATTAAACTGTTATCATTTCAGGAAAGCATTGTAAATATGAACGATAAGATTGCCGAATTACGGCGGCGGCAGCAAGAGGCAGAGTTCGGCGGTGGCAAGGAACGCATCGATGCGCAGCATAAGAAGGGCAAACTGACAGCCCGCGAAAGGCTCGAACTGCTGCTCGACGCGAATTCATTTCAAGAAATCGACTCCTTCGTTAAACATCGCGCGCGCGATTTTGGTCTGGACAAACAGCGCTTCCCCGGCGATGGCGTAGTAACCGGTTATGGCAAAATCGACGGTCGCTTGGTGTTCGTCTTTGCGCAGGATTTCACAGTTTTAGGCGGTTCGCTGGCTGAAGCGCACGGGGCTAAAATCTGCAAAATTATGGACACGGCGCTGAAGATGGGCGCGCCTGTCATCGGGTTGAACGATTCCGGTGGCGCGCGCGTGCAGGAGGGTGTCGTTTCATTGGGCGCTTATGCCGACATTTTCCTGCGGAATACGCTCTGTTCCGGCGTCATACCACAGATTTCGGTCATTATGGGACCTTGCGCTGGCGGGGCGGTCTATAGTCCGGCCATCACCGATTTCATCTTTATGGTGCGCAACACGAGTTATATGTTTGTGACCGGCCCGAAGGTAGTGAGGACAGTAACGCACGAGGATATCAGTTCGGAAGCGCTGGGCGGCGCCGATACGCACGCGACTAAGAGCGGCGTCGCGCATTTCGCCTGCGACAGTGAAATTGAGGCTCTCGATGGCGTGAAGCGGTTGCTCACATTTATTCCGCCCAACAATCTCGAAGACCCGCCGGCAAAAATGTGCTCCGATCCGACCGATCGCGCCGATGCCGAACTGAATGATATAGTCCCGGATAATCCCAATAAACCTTACGATATGAAGGCGGTTATTCAACGGGTAGTTGACGATGGGGATTTCTTTGAGGTTCACCGCGATTTTGCGATGAATATTGTAGTGGGATTTGCGCGTTTGGCTGGCAAGCCGGTGGGAATTATCGCCAATCAGCCGGCCGTGCTAGCCGGCGTGCTGGACATCGACTCATCGCGCAAAGGCGGTCGTTTTATAAGGTTCTGCGACGCATTCAATATACCTATCATCACATTCGAAGATGTCCCCGGCTTTTTGCCCGGCACCGACCAGGAGTGGCGCGGCATCATCGTGAACGGCGCTAAATTGCTCTACGCATATTGCGAAGCCACAGCGCCTAAAATTACCGTCATCACCCGCAAGGCTTACGGTGGCGCTTATGATGTTATGAACTCCAAACATATTCGCGGCGATATGAACTTCGCCTGGCCATCAGCCGAAATCGCAGTGATGGGACCAAAAGGCGCGGTCGAAATCATCTTCTCCAAACAAATTGCCGCTGCAGAAAAGCCTGAGGAGACAGCGGAGAAACTCATCGCTGAATATACTGCCAAATTTGCCAATCCTTACATCGCCGCCGAGCGGGGTTATATAGACGAAGTAATTGAGCCGCGCTTCACCCGCCCGAAACTCATCGCCGCATTGGAGATGCTGCAGAACAAGGTGGACTCAAATCCTAAGAAAAAGCATGGGAATATTCCGTTGTGATTATGGGTGAGGCGCGAGGCGCGAGGTGTGGGTGTCATCCTGAACGAAGCGAAGGATCTAGTCCTAAAGACTTACTTGACCAGACGAGATCCTTCACTTCGTTCAGGAGATATGCAACATTGCACAATTGACATAACACTAATAATATTGGTTAGTTATCCGTCTAAAATTAACAATAAATAAGGCGGATTTAGCAGAAATAATGCTTCAATCATCTGCTTCATCTGCAAAATCTGCCGTTAATACAGAACATTCATTTCGATGAATGCGAATTATTATGACAGCCTTGAGTCATTTCAATTAAAGTAAAAACAGTATAATCTGCCCCATATCGACCTTAATAGCATTCCGTCTGAATACCGCGCGCTGGTGAAGTTTCTTAAGACCATCGCTGGGGATAAGCAAACCACCGCGGCGCTCGCTCATTTGGAATTTCTCAGTGCGCAGGAGGCGGATTATGCTGAGCCGCTCCAGCCGCTGCCCGATAGTCTGCGCGAAGGACTTAAAGCGCTGGGCATAGAGCGGCTGTTTCGCCATCAAGTCGAAGCGCTCGACATAATCCGCGCCGGGCGGAATGTCGTCGCCGTGACGCCCACCGCCAGCGGCAAAAGTATGCTCTATAACCTGCCGGTGGTCGAGCGCCTGCTGTGCCATCCTGACGTCCGTGCGCTGTATGTCTTCCCTTTGAAAGCCCTCGAACAAGACCAAGCCCAAAGGCTGCGTAAACTATTTGAGGCCTGCGGGCTCAGCCCGAATATAAAGGTTGGCATCTATGACGGCGATACGCCGGCTGAAGCGCGCCGCAAATTGCGCAGTAAATCGCCGTCGATATTGATAACTAATCCGGATATGCTCGGTATGGGGATATTAGCCTATCATACCGGCTGGGAAGAGTTTCTGCGCAATTTACGATTTGTGGTCATCGATGAACTGCACATCTATCGCGGTATTTTTGGCAGCCATATCGTTCATATCCTGCGCCGGCTGCGGCGGATATGCCGGGCTTACGGCGCTAATCCGCAGTTTATCGCGGCTTCAGCCACTATCGCTGGAGCCAAAGAATTGGCTGAGGAGTTGACCGGCTGCGAGTTCGACCTCATCGACAGATCCGGCGCGCCATCCAGCCCTAAGTATTTCCTGTTTTTCAATCCGCTGGAGAGTTACCTGACCTTCGCGCTGAAACTATTCGCCGCGGCGGTCGAATCAGGTTTGAAAGCCATCGTCTTCACCAAAGCCCGCCGCACGACCGAATTGTTGCACCGCTGGCTGAAGGAAGGTTATCCGGCGCTGGCAGCGAGAATAAGTTCATATCGCGCCGGCTTCCTGCCTGAGGAACGCCGCGAGATAGAGAAAAAACTGTTGACCGGCAAGTTGGACGGCGTCATTTCGACTTCAGCGCTGGAGTTAGGCATAGATGTCGGCGGATTGGATGTGTGCATATTAGTCGGCTATCCGGGGACTGTGACTGCGACTTGGCAGCGCGCCGGGCGGGTCGGACGCAGCGGGCAGCCGGCGACTATCTGCCTGGTAGCCGGGCAGGACCAGTTGGATCAATATTTCCTGCGCTATCCGGCTGAATTTTTCGCTCGTTCGGTGGAGAAGGTCATCGTTGACCCGACCAATGAATTTATCGCCGAGAAGCATTTAGTTTGCGCAGCGCGGGAGTTCCCGTTGTCGATAAGCGACCCAATCATTAAAAATCAACGATTTCAGCATATTATTCAATCGCTTGAGGAGAAGGGTGAACTGCTGCAGTCGGCTTCCGGCGGGCAGTGGTTCGCTGCTGACCGTAACCCGCAGTTTAAGTTGGACATCCGCGCTGCCGGCCAGCAGTTCGGCATCGAACTGGAGAATGCCAAAGGCAGCCTAGGCTCGGTCAGCGGCCGACAGGTGTTTGCCGAATGCCATCCCGGCGCTATCTATCTCCATCGCGCCGCACAGTATTTAGTCACCGACCTCAATCTACCGGCGAAAAAAGTGACCGTCCAGCCGGTCGATGCGCAATTCTACACTGTCCCGCTCTTTGAGAAGGATACCGAGATACTGGAGGAACTTAAGACCAGCGCACTGCCCAACGGCAAGGTTACACAGGCAAAATTGAAGGTGACAGAGCAATTGGTAGGCTATCAGAAGCGACGGGTATTTGGACAGGAACTGATTTCACAACATGATTTGGAGTTTCCACCGACTAGTTACCAGACTGTCGGCTTAGTTATCGCTATACCGGAGTGGGTGATAAAAGCCGCTTCTGAGGCGAGTTCTAACTTTCGCGGAGGAATTCACGGCGTCGAACATGCGCTATTAGCGCTGTCGCCTCTGTTCGCCTTGTGCGACCGCAGCGATATGGGCGGTTACTCTATGGCGCTGCATCCGCAAGTCGGTGGTCCGGCTGTGTTCGTCTATGACGGGCATCCGGGCGGCATCGGATTATCGGCGCGGTTGTTTGAGGTCTTCTCCGAACTGGTAAACCGCACGCGTAACTTGATCGCGACATGCCCGTGCGAGACCGGCTGCCCGTCCTGCATTCACTCGCCAAAGTGTGGACACGGCAACATCCCGCTCGACAAGCGCGCAGCAGTCATTGTCCTCGAAGCCCTGTTAGGCTTTTATTCCCAAAAACAAATTTCAGCATCACCATCAGCATCAGCATCAGCATCAGCATCATTATCAGCATCAGAGCATAGAAGACTCGTCAAGCAAATAGAGTATCCCGTTCTGCCGGCTGAGCCGCCCGGACCACAACCGCCGGCGGTTTGGGATAGAAAAAAGTCTGGTATAATCTTCGACTTGGAGACTCAACTCAGCGCGGACGATGTCGGCGGCTGGAGCAACATCAGCAAGATGCGGCTGGCGTATGCTTCGGTCTATCGCTTTCCTAAGGACGAGTGGCTGGACTATTGGGAGCCGGACGCTGCGAAGTTAATCGAGGTCTTGCGCAGCGCGGATTTAGTAGTAGGCTTCAATATAATGCGATTCGATTACGAAGTCTTGCGCGGTTACAGCGATGCTAATTTGCGCAAACTCCCGACTTATGACATTATGATAGAGTTGCAGAAATATCTTGGGCATAGATTGTCTTTAAATCAAGTAGCGGCGGCGACTTTGGGCGCGGCGAAGTCGGCCGACGGCTTGCAATCGCTCGAATGGTGGCAGCGGGGAGAGTATAAAAAGGTTGCGCTATACTGCCGTCAGGATGTCGCGGTAACGCGGGATTTATTCTATCACATTTTGACTAAAGGTTATTTGCTTTTTGAAAAACGCGGCGTCGGACTTGTGCGCGCCAAGTTGAAAAGCCCGTTGGATTTTGTATATTAAAAAGTATAAGCAGGTAGTTTTAACCTGATCTTATCAGCATCAGCATTAGCATTATAGGAGGATTTGCCTAATGGTAAGGCGACGGTCTTGAAAATCGTTGGGTCAAAAGCCCGTGGGGGTTCGAGTCCCTCATCCTCCGCAAACATAATATAATAAACGATGTCCACAATTCACATAAATACTGTTAACCGCATATTATCAATTCACGCAACGGATGCGACAACAAAGCGGAAAATTGATAAAAATAGGTTAAAATGGCTATTTCGAAACTGGATTGGATAGAGAAAGATCTCTACAACTCTAATCTCGAACATCGGATGAAAATTATTGAAGAACGCCGGTTCAGAGTCCTAAGAGTTATAATAAATCCGATTGTGGAGCCAATATTCGTTATTACAGTATTCTTCGATCGAAGAAGAAAGGAGAAACACATTGAAACTTAAAATTGATGAATCAACCGATGCGCTGTATCTAACTCTGGACGAAGCGCCAGCCGCTGAGTCAGAGGAGGTTGCGCCAGGCGTAATCCTCGACTACCGCGAGGATGGAACGGTGGTCGGGATTGAGATGCTGTATATCTCAAAACGCCTGCCAGGAGCAGATTTGCATAGGTTTATGTTTGAGACAACAGGGAAAGCGATTGCCGATAATTTGATGTGGACGCTCAACTTATATACTGAATTGAAATATCCCTTAGTCATCGAAGTCACAGACGACCCGAATTTCTTCGGCTTCTATTCGCCGGACTTGAAAGGCTTCACAGGCGTCGAACACACGGTGAAAGATTGCCTCTATCAAGCCTGCTGGGGGATGGATGAACATACTGGGGTAATAAAGAACTTAGGCTTGGAGGTCCCGCAGACCGAAGGCGAGCCGATGGATTTGATAACACACACCACCTAAAACGAAGTTTTAAAAGCGAGAGTTATATGACCGAACATTACTTAAAAGAAATTCTTAGAATTAGCGAACCTAATTTAAGAAAGACTTTTTCTATAGGTAGATATTCAGAATTCATCAATTCTCTATCATATATCTACGATATAGATTACAATCCGGATATTGTTCGAGAATTCTCTAACAAATATATCGAATTTGTTAAAGAAGATTATCAGGGACAATATCAGGGGATAGATGAGAAATTATGCGCGTTTTTAGATAGTGACGCCGATAGAATAAAAATCGTCTGGGGCGATTGTTTGGATGTTATGAAGGGTATGAAATCGGAATATATTCATTGTATGGTCACTTCGCCGCCATATTATAACGCGCGTGAATATTCAAATTGGAAAAATTTAAACGAATATCTACGCGATATGCGAAACATAATCGCCGAGGCTTATCGCGTGTTAGATAATCACAGAGTTTTTGTTTTTAATGTCGGCGATATTTTCGATAATGATAATTTGACCACAAAATCTGTGTGGGGCAGTCGAAGACTGCCGCTTGGAGCCTATTTTATAAACATATTTGAGGAGGTTGGTTTTACATTTGTTGACGATTTTATATGGGACAAGGGCGAGGTTCAAACTGAAAGGCATAAACACGGTAATAAGCCATTTCCATTTTATCAATATCCTGCCAATTGTTATGAACATATCTTAGTGTTTCATAAGCACAGATTAGATGATACTAGATATCCCTGCCCGATATGCGGGACACTAAAAGTGAATGGAAATACTCAATCTGAAATAGGATTAAGAAGTTGGGAATGCAAGAATGCTAAATGTTTTGAACGCAGCAAAAGCAATCGCGGCAAGCGATTTTCTTTGAAAACACTGACCACCCAAGCCAGACAGCAGGAAAATCATATCATTCCTGAAGAGTTCATAAAAAAATGGCGTCGGGATATCGTAAGGTTTACACCAGTAATCAAGATAAATTCAAAAGGTGAAAATATATTAGGACACACCGCGCCTTTTCCAGAGAATATTCCAGAGTTTGCTATTAGAATGTTTAGTTATGCAGGCGAAAAAATTTTAGACCCGTTCAGCGGCAGTTTTACAACCCTCATAACGGCTTATAAACTTGACCGTATCGGAATTGGTATAGAGATAAATAAAAAGATGTTCAGAGAAGCAAGTATAAATAATATCGAAACTAATCTTGGTTTTGATTTTGAATTGAATAAAAAGCCATCTATTGCGGAATATGATTATGAAAAACATTGAAAAAACAGCGACCGACTTGAGCGCAAAACACTTTTCCAGATATGGCGAGTTTCTCGTTTCATTTGAGTTGTCTAAATATGGCTGGAATGTCTATAATCCGGTTTATGACGAGTATATCGATTTGATAGTACATAAACACGTTTGCATGAAGTGCGGGAAGACCTGGATTTTGACACCGGCTCTAATTTGTAAAAACTGCGGTAAGGATTTTTCTAAAACGCAAAAACATAATATTATCGCAAAAAAAATATGTCTTGAGTGCAAAAATATTATTATAGGCAACAAGATAAAATGCAATAACTGTAATTCTGACAAATTATTGAATCAGCCTTCGTGCGATAAATGCGGTTGTGAAATAGAGATGATAGAACACTCTTGCGATTGTCAAAATAGAACCTATATCACCAAGTTCCGTTCGATACAGGTCAAAAGTTCGCGTATCGAATATAAGGATAGTATTTCCAAGCATACTTATGCGGTCGATATGAAACCTCGCGATTTAATCAGAGATGAATACCATTTCTATATTTGGTGTTTACTCGATGACGAAGATAAGGCGCATTTTTTAATCTTATCAGTCCAAGACTTTATCGATACTATGGGTGAATCGATAAAAGGCATCTCATTTTTCAAAGACCAGGATAGACAGCATTTCAGCAGCAGAGACTTCGGGAAATGGGCGAAATTCTTGAACCGCTTCGATAAACTTGAATAATCTCATTAAATCATACGCTTATTGAAAATATGAAAACTCCAACTTCAACCTCGTAACCGGTCGACCTTGCCTCAGGAGGTGACCGAGTAACTCTGGATGATAATACTGCTCAACAAAACTGCAATCACTATTCGCAGCATCTAAAACGAAGAAAGTGACCGAATCCACTTATTAAGGGGTGCAGATTATAGTGATTTTTTTAATTGCATTATGGGCGATGACAAGCATCGCCCGTACGGGCGAACCTCGTGTTCGCCCTTTATTATACTACTATAAACTGACCACATTAATAATACAACAGAGAAAAAGTGAAATTTAAAGCGTTAATCCGCGTAGGTTTCTGTTTATTGATAATAGGCTGCACCAAAGTCAGGACTCCTGAAACCGCGTCTATGGCTGTCAGCCCTGGCGCGCCGCGGCATTGGGATGTCGGCGACCGCGTCCGCAGCAATGCCCTGCCGCAAGATGTCGCCGACGGCTATCTCGAATTCGCCAGATCGCCCGGCTCGTCCTACGGTGTAACTCTGGCGCACGAGCGACTCTCAGCGCGCAACCACGAGCGCTCCGATCTGCTGTTCTATATTCACAGCGGCGTAGCCCGTTTTCAGGTCGGCGAGAAATCCTTCACAGCGACGAATGGCGATATGGTCTATATACCGCGCGGCGCCGTCTATTCGGCTGAAGCGATGTCGAAACAGAAACTGGAACTGTTGACTATCTACACGCCGCCGCTCGACCCCGCGGATATCGTCTATCACGAAGCCGCCGAGCGTATTATTCCTATGCCGAGCGGTAAGAAAGTGCGCGTCAAAATCGACACGACTTCCATACCGCCAGACGCCGGCACACCCGAAGAAGAGGATTTTCTGGATATGCAGGACTATGAAGAGGTAGAAGAAGAGAAATGATGATGATGATGATGGTGATAAGGCGAAGACGAGGAAGGTTGAATTGCGAATTATAAATAAAGTCGGTTTATAGTAGTATTTTAAAGGGCGAACACGAGGTTCGCCCGTTCGAGCGATGCTTGTCATCGCCCATAATTCGATTAAAAAAATCACTATAATCTGCACCCCTTAATATGACCATAATGTCCATATTGTCCATTTAAAACTTACAGCCAAAATTCCCATTTGCAAGAGATAAAATGATCCTCGGCGCGCATGTATCGACTTCCGGCGGGGTATCGCAAGCGCCGCTGAACGCCCGCAAACTAGGCATAACTGCGATTCAAATTTTTTCGAAGAACCAAAGTCGCTGGTCAGCGCCGCCCTACACTACCGCCGAGTTGGATAAATGGTTTAGAAACTATGCCGAATGCGGTATAACTAATGCGGTTGCCCACGATGCCTACTTAATCAATCTTTGTGCGACCGACCCTGCCAATCTCGCCAAATCACGCGCGGCGTTCCTGGACGAGTTGCAACGTGCCGACCAGTTGGAGTTATCCGCAGTCGTAATGCATCCCGGTTCGCATCTTGGAGCGGGCATCGATGCCGGTCTGCGCGCCATAGCCGCATCGCTGCGAATGATTTTCGATAAACATCCGCACGGCAAAGCGCGCGTCCTGCTCGAGACGACTGCCGGACAAGGCACAAACCTGGGATTCACCTTTGGACAATTAGCCGAACTTATCCACTTAATCGACGCGCCGGAGCGCGTCGGCATTTGCCTCGACACCTGCCACATCTATGCCGCCGGCTACGATTGGACGACGCCGGAGGGTTATGAACGGACGCTGGCGGCATTCGACCGCATAATCGGCTTAAATAATCTGCATGCCTTCCATTTCAACGATACTAAAAAGAAACTCGGCAGCCAGGTGGACCGGCACGACCATATCGGCGAAGGTTTGATAGGCAGGGATCCGTTCAAGTTATGGCTGTTTGACGCGCGTTTCAAAGACCATCCGGCGCTGCTGGAGACGCCGGGCGAGATGGATGATTTTACGCGTAATTTAGCGGTCCTAAAATCGCTTTTAAACCTCTATCCGTTTAATCCATTCAATCTGTTGTAATACTGAATATACTCACAATTATGCGAATCATTGCGTTGCCTTATTTTATGATAACCGCTTTCTGAACGGCTTCGTATCCTGTGGCTGTGGTCAATCTAACTAAATAAATCCCCACCGGCATTATCTCTGCTTCCCAGATGGCTTCATAATATCCAGCAGCCTTAACGCCTTCAAAGATTACGGCTGTCCGGCGTCCGGTCAAATCGAAAGCCGCAAGACGCATCTGTGTGCCTTCAGGCAAAGCATAGCTAATGCAGGTTCGCGAATTAAACGGATTCGGATACGGCTCCGAAAGCGCGAATTTATCTGGCAGGAGGACAGGCGTCCCTGCCTGTCCTAATACCAATTCAATCTCTGCAAAACTATCCGTTTCATAAGTGATGAGTGTGGAGTGTGGAGTAAAAAGTGAATTTGGAATTTGGAATTTGGAATTTGGAATTGCATTTTCCATCTTCCATTTTCCATATTCCATTCCTGCTTCCCATCCCAAGCAATGAAGTAGAGCGCTTCGCCTTCGACCGCGCCGTCCACCG
>Ga0194113_10009805_pt1 | contig 11496 bp, 11 predicted proteins | sample TA2MahC200mmetaG_FD_146193 | JGI IMG/M metagenome (GOLD analysis project Ga0194113, IMG submission 146193) | Freshwater microbial communities from Lake Tanganyika, Tanzania - TA2015017 Mahale Deep Cast 200m | ecosystem: Environmental > Aquatic > Freshwater > Lake | place: Tanzania: Lake...
TTTCCTGTGCACAGAGGTCGGCAATCCAATACCAGGTGAAGATACACTCCACGGCAACGGCAATGTCTTCGCGGTAAGGTGCAATGGTCTTCAGAAATACATCAGAGTCCGTTTTGATGTTCCGCTGTAAAACGATTTCCCCCTCTGCGTTGAGGATACAGAGGTACATACTCTTGGCGTGGAGATCAACTCCACAGAAAAATTTGTGCTGCTTAGTGTAAAATCTCATACAAGGCCTCTTTTTGAAAAGTTTTTTAGGTTGATACATGATACCGCATTGCGGCATCAAGGGGCCTTAATGAGTATCAAGTCACTCCAGCGGATGCTCCAAAGGATGCCGTTAAGTTCCGCGTTAAGTTATGTATGAATTAGGAAATGAATATTGTAGAACTAATCGCTAAGCAGGTTAACACCCTATAATTAAAAATAGTTTATGTTATTTACCTTTATGAATCTGCTAAGAATATGGTAAAAAGACGTTTGGGACAACATTTTCTTTATGATCCTTCAATACTCAAAAGGATTATACAAGTTGCTCAGCTTGATGAAGAAGACCTTGTTGTTGAGATCGGCCCTGGTCTGGGCAGGCTTACAAAAATGCTTGCAGAGAAAGTGGGAAAGGTTATTGCAATCGAGCTTGATGATAATCTGTTCACAAAACTGAAAAGTGAGCTTGCAGAGTACCCCAACGTGGAATTAATACATGGAGATGCCCTGAACTATTCTTATGAGAATCTTCCTGAGTTCAAAGTGGTTGCAAACATACCTTACTATATTACGACTCCGATTATTTTCAGGCTGCTTGAATTAAACCGAAGACGTCTTATTCATACACAAGAAGCAACAAAAATAATCCCCCCTTGCCCCCCTTTAGAAAAGGGGGGTAGGGGGGATTTTCAGGTGAATAATCTTAAGTCCATGACGCTCAGTGTCCAGAAGGAGGTTGCAGAACGAATAATTGCGAATCCAGGAGGAAAGGATTACGGTGTGCTTTCACTTATGGTCCAGTATTATGCAAAACCAAGGGTTGAATTCATAATACCTAAAGGCGCTTTCAGACCTGTTCCAAAAGTTGACTCTGCTGTTGTTCATATAAAGGTTCTTGAACAACCCTTTGTCCTCGTGAAAGATAAAGAATTTTTCTTCAGGGTTATAAAGACTGCTTTTTCTCAGAGAAGGAAGATGCTTTCCAATTCTCTGAAGAGTATACATGAAGATGTAAAAGAGAGGTTAACCGAGTCAGGAATAGATCCAGAGAGAAGACCAGAAACCTTGAGCATTGAAGAGTTCGCAAGGCTTTCAGATATATTAAAATAAGCTAAACCTTTTTTAACAAACACACTGCGTATGCTGCGATGCCTTCACCACGGCCGATGAAGCCCATGCCCTCATTTGTCTTGGCCTTGATATTGATTAGTTCTGGTTGGATTCCGGATTGTGATATCGCCTTTTTCATGGATTCAATATATGGAAAGAGCTTGGGCTTTTCTGCAATGACCGTTGTATCAATCCATGAAACCTTAAATCCATTCGATGCTGCTGAATCAACTATATGTTTCAGCATCTCAACACTTGAGGCGTCTTTGTATTTCGGGTCTGTGTCAGGGAAGTGCTTGCCGATATCGCCAATGCCGAGTGCTCCTATAATAGCGTCTATAATTGCATGAATCAGAACATCCCCATCTGAGTGACCAAGAAGACCTTTTTCGAAAGGGATAGTTACTCCACCGAGGATTAGACCCCTTCCTGTAACAAGCCTGTGAGAATCGTAGCCAATACCTATGCGCATAAATAAGCTCCAAATCCTAATATCTAAATTCTAAACAGTCATAATGTCATTGCGAGGAATCCCGTGAATTCGGGATGACGAAGCAATCCCAAACAAAGAGATTGCCGCGCTTCGCTCGCAATGACATAGGATTTAGGATTTTGAATTTATTTTTAAAAGTGCTTCTGCAATAGCCAGGTCTTCAGGTGTGGTGATTTTAATGTTTTTATGTGACCCCATGATAATCTTTACCTTTCCACCGTATCTTTCAACAAGAGCTGCATCATCTGTTGAGTAATAGTTCTCTTTCATCGCCTTCTCATATGCTCTTAGAATAATATTGTACGGGAAGACCTGAGGTGTCTGAATAGCCCAGAGAGAATCCCTCCTCAAGGTTTTTTTTATTATTCCTGCTTCTGCCTCTTTAATTGTATCTTTGAGAGGAACACCGAGAACCACGCCATCACAATCATTCAATCCCCCCTCATCCTCCTTTACTAAAGGGGGAGCGGAGGGGATTGATAATTCTTTTATCGCCTCTTGTATAAGGTGTTTTTCGATGAGAGGTCTCACTCCATCATGTATAAGGACAGTACAATTTTTGTCCTCTATTAGTTTGAGACCATTGTATACAGAATCCTGTCGCTCTTTTCCGCCTGGCGCTATTCTCTTTATCTTCGAGAGATTATACTTTTTAAAAACCTTCTGCCCTTTCTCTCTATCTTTTTCTTTGAGAACAGGTATTATCTCCACAATCTCATCGATTGCTTCAAATATTTCAAGTGACCACACAAGAAGAGGTTTACCCTTAAGAGTTTGGAAAGGTTTATTGCTCCCCTGACCAAACCTTTTGCCGAGTCCAGCAGCAGGGACAATTGCAATTACTTTGTTTTTCATTTAACAGCTCTGAACTCTTCCCTTTCATTCTCCTCTTTGAGTTTTGAGAATATCATCCTCCCTGCCGTTGTCTGTAACACGCTTGTTACAGTTACCTCTGCATTCTTGCCTATAAGTCTTCTCCCATTTTCTACAACAACCATAGTGCCGTCATCAAGGTATGCAACTCCCTGATTGTATTCTTTTCCCTCTTTAAGTATAAAAATCTTCATTGTCTCACCCGGGAGAACAACAGGTTTTAAAGCATTCGCGAGCTCATTTATATTAAGTACAGATACTCCCTGAAGTTCTGCTACTTTGTTAAGGTTAAAATCATTTGTGATTACCTTTGCGTTTAAGAGTCTTGCTAAGGCAACAAGCTTTGAGTCAACCTCTTTTATCTTCGGGAAATCTTCGTCAACTATCCGAACAGTAATATTGGACATCTTCTGAATTTTGTGGAGAATATCAAGTCCACGCCTCCCTCTTGCCCTTTTTGTGGAATCGGCCGAGTCTGCAACATGCTGGAGTTCCTGGAGGATAAACTGGGGGATTATGAAAACACCTTCGAGAAATCCTGATTCGCAAACATCTGAAATACGTCCATCTATTATCACGCTTGTATCAAGGATTTTAATGTTCTCTTCACTGCTCTGTCCCCTGAAAAGTCTGAAGATACCCGCAATAGAAATTCCTTTGCCTCTACTCAGGCCGAGGAAAAGTCCCACATAGCCAAATACTGCCATTAATCCAACAGATATAGTGGTGATATCCTCACCCAAAATAGGTTTGAAAGGTAGTATAAGAAGGTTCGCAAATAAAAGTCCTAATGTAATACCTAAGATTCCCCCAATAATTGTCCCGAGATTCACCTTCTTAAATACTGGCTCAATAGCTATAGCAATAAGACCTAAAAAACCTCCTAACAGGATGCCATAAATTTCATAATTATACTTTATACCTAAAATATAACCAGAAAATGCAAAAATGATGAAGATTACAAGCCTTATAATAATCATTCTGTATCACCTCCTTCCCTGGTAAAGTAAAAGTTATCAGTAACAAGCAACGAAAAATTTTAATTACTACTGCTCCATTGTCTTTTAAGATGCCCTGAGCGGAACGTAGAATTTTTTGTTCCCCCTGTTAATAAAGAGAAGCACAGTTTCATTCTTTTTTATATTTGAGGCAATTTTATTAAAATCGTCTAAAGTATCTACTCGTTTTCTATCAATCTCTTTTATGATATCGCCTTTTTTTATCCCCGCTTCATCTGCTGGACTCCCGGGTTCTACTCTCACTACCACAACTCCTTTCTCATCTTTATTGAGACCGAGCTGTCTTGCTATTTCTTTTGTGAGCCCCATAACAGTAAGGCCTGTAAGTGCCTTTGCTTCTGAGTCATCTGGTGATTCAGGAGGTGTAACCTCTGCTGTTTCTCTTGGCAATTCAACAATAGTTGCCTTAATCGTATATTCCTTCCCGGACCTGAGTATCTTAATGGGTATTTCAGTTCCTATCTTACTCTGGGCGACCATGTTTCGCAGGCTGCTCGCATCTTTCACTTCTTTCCCATTAAACTCAAGGATTATGTCACCCCTGTTCATACCGGCCTTTTCAGCCGGGCTATTCTTCACCACATCACTCACAAGGGCACCTTTTGATTTTTTAAGACCAAACTTCTGCGAGATTTCAGGCGTGAGTTCCTGTATGCTCACACCAAGCCATCCCCGGGTAACCTTTCCCTTCTGCACAAGCTGGTCCATGACAAGGCGTACCATATCGCTTGGAACTGCAAATCCAATTCCTTGATATCCCCCTGTTCTGGAAAATATCGCTGCATTTATCCCGATAAGTTCTCCTTTTATGTTGACAAGTGGCCCACCCGAATTGCCGGGATTTATGGCCGCATCTGTCTGAATGAAGTCTTCATAGTCTGCAATTCCAACATTTGCTCTCCCGACAGCGCTTATTATCCCCATTGTGACCGTATGGCTCAGGCTATAAGGGTTACCTATTGCAAGAACAAACTCTCCAACCTGCAACTTTTCAGAGTCACCCCATGGGATTGTAGGAAGATTGCCCGCGTCTATTTTCACTACTGCAATGTCTGTTTTAGGATCAGCACCTATAATCTTTCCCTTAAAAATCCTCTTATCAAGAAGTGTAACCCTTATCTCGTCTGCCTTTTCGACTACATGGTTATTTGTGATTATATATCCATCTGGTGAAACGATTACACCAGAACCAAGGCTCTGTTCCTTCCATTTCTTTGGCGCCCTGAAATCATGGAAAGGGCTAAATAAGTCAAAGAAAGGATCACCCAAAAAGGGATCCGTGTGTCTTCTTATTACCTTTGTGGTGGATATATTGACGACTGAGGGCGAAACAGCACTGACAATCTCGGAAAATGCCCTGCTTGTTTCAATTACCTGACGGGGCACATTTGGGGTGGTAGTGTAGGGCAGATATCCCCTTTGTTGCCCAGTGATCTGACCAAGGATGTAAAATGAGATCCCACCTAATAGAAAACCTAATAAGAGGATAACAATACCAAAAAATATCTTCTTTTTCATAAACTTAATTATAATCCTCAAATCGGGATAATGTAAAGTACTTGCCCTTGACCAAACATCACTTATTGTGGTAATTTTATTAGCTTAATCAAGAAACAAAATATAAACGTGAAGGTAAAAAGCTAAAAGTTTTTAGAAGTTCAGTAGCTCTTAATTCACAACTTTTAACTCTTGACTTTCTGGGGATGTGAGGAGGTTTTGCTATGTTAAAGCGTTATCTGTTAGCCCCTGGTCCAACACCTGTTCCTTCGGAAGTGTTGCTCGCAATGGCAATGCCTATAATACACCACAGGGCACCGGATTTTCTCCCTGTACTTGATTCTGCAAAAAAGGGCTTACAGTGGTTATATCAGACAAAGAACGATGTACTCATCCTCTGTTCAACAGGCACAGGGGGAATGGTTGGATCGGTAAATAATTTCTTTAACCGTGGAGACAGGGTTCTTGTGATAAATGGAGGAAAATTTGGAGAACGATGGGTAAAGATATGCAAGGCATATGGCATGGAGGTTGATGAGGTTATTGTTGAATGGGGTTATGCGGTCAAGCCTGAAATAATCGAGGAGAAGCTTAAAAAGGATGGTTCTATAAAAGGTGTGTTTGTCCAGGCATCAGAGACCTCAACCGGTGTGTACCACGATATAAAGACTCTTGCGTCTGTTGTGAAGAAATATGAAGATACGCTCTTTATAGTTGATGCAATCAGCGCACTTGTTGCCCATGACCTGAGAACTGATGAGTGGGGAATAGATATAATGATAGGAGGGTCACAGAAGGGTGTGATGCTTCCACCTGGCCTTGCCTTTGTGAGTGTGAGTGAAAAGGCATGGAAAAAGGCAGAAATCTCAAAGTTGCCAAAATTCTATTTTAATTTCAAGAAAGAGCGAGAAAATCTCGCTAAAAACCAGACAAATTTTACATCGCCTGTCTCACTTATTGTTGGATTGAATGAAAGTTTAAAGATACTTCAGGCTGAAGGACTTGAGAATGTGTTTAAAAGACATGAGAGACTTGCAAATGCGACAAGAAAGGCTGTTCATGCCATTGGATTGGAGCTTTATTCAAAGGAATCTCCGTCAAATGCGGTGACAGCAATTATGACGCCTCCTGGTATAGATGGTCAGGCAGTATATAAGAATCTCCGCGAAAAATACGGTATCACCGCAGCTGGTGGTCAGGATAAAGCAAGAGGAAGGATATTTAGAATTGCACATTTAGGATACTCTGATAGGTTTGATATCATCGCAGCAGTTGCAGGAATTGAGATGGTACTGAAAGGAATGGGCTATCCGGTAAAACTTGGCACAGGCGTTGCAGTGGCTCAGGAACTGTTAATGGATTAGGGGGATGCATGAAGATTCTCGTCAGTGATAACATCTCTTCGAAAGGGATAGAGATATTCAAAAATGCAGGGCTTGATGTTGATGTGAAGACAGGGATGAAACCTAAGGAACTGAGAGAATGCATTGATAATTATCATGGCTTGGTAATACGGTCTGCAACAAAGGTTACCTCAGAGATAATAGATGCTGCGACAAATCTTAAGGTCATAGGCCGTGCAGGCTCCGGCCTTGATAATGTTGACAAAGGGGCAGCAACGAAAAAGGGAATTGTCGTGATGAATACACCTGGCGGTAACACAATAACCACAGCCGAACATACCTTTGCCCTTATGGTTGCACTCGCACGGCAGATACCACAGGCAGCAATGTCAATGAGGGCAGGTAAATGGGAAAAGAAAAAGTTTATGGGTGTTGAGCTCTTTAACAAGACCCTTGGTGTTATTGGCATAGGAAATATAGGCAGCCAGGTTGCAAAGAGGGCGCAGGGTTTTGCAATGAATGTGATTGCATATGACCCTTTCCTGAGTGAGGATAGGGCAAAAGAGATGGGTGTTGAGAAAGTTATCCTCGAAGAGCTTTTCAGACGTTCAGACTTTATTACGATCCATACCCCAATAACTCCAGAAACAAAAAACATGATCAATAAAGAGACTATTAAGATGATGAAAAACGGGGTCAGGATAATTAACTGTGCAAGAGGTGGTATTATCAATGAGAAAGACCTCTATGATGCACTTGTTGAGGGTAAGGTTGCCGGTGCAGCGCTTGATGTATTTGAAAAAGAACCTCCTGAGAACAACCCTCTCCTTACCTTAGATAGTGTAATCTCTACCCCACATCTCGGCGCAGCGACTAAAGAGGCACAGGAAAATGTTGCAATTGCAGTTGCAGAACAGATTGTAGATTATCTCGTCCATGGTACGATAAGAAACGCCGTTAATTTTCCCTCCATTCCCGCTAACCAGGTAGCAAGACTTCAACCCTATATAAACTTGGCTGAAAAGCTCGGTGGATTCGCTGCTCAGATATTCGAGGGTGGGGTAACCGAGATAATGATTGAATATAGAGGAGATGCTGCTGACATTAACAGTGCACCGGTCACCATAGCTGCGATAAAAGGGTACCTTACCCCCATTCTGGAGGAAACAGTCAACTTTGTCAATGCGCCATTTATCACAAAGGAGCGCGGTATAGAGATTAAAGAAGCAAAGAGCGATGATGCGGGTGATTATCAGAGTATGATTACGATCAGACTTAAGGCAAAGGACAAGGAAGGCTATTTTGCAGGAACACTCTTTAGTAAAAAAGACCCTCGTATTGTAGGCGTTGATAATTTTAAGGTTGAGATTGTACCCGAGGGAGAGCTTCTCTTTATCTATAACAATGATAAACCAGGTGTCATAGGGAATATTGGAGCACTCCTTGGCAGAAATAATATCAACATCTCAAGAATGCACTTTGGAAGGGAGGCTCCTGGTGGTACGGCAATCTCTGTGGTTACCATTGATACTCACGCTACAGCACAAATCATAGGAGAGATTAAGAAGCTCCCAAATATTCTTTCAGTGAAACAAATAACTCTCTAAACGGGAAATATGCATGCCTAATGTTATTGTAGTAGGTGTACAGTGGGGAGACGAGGGTAAAGGAAAGATAGTCGATTTCCTCTCTGAAAAGGCAGATGTCATTGCACGATATCAGGGGGGCCATAATGCAGGCCATACCGTTGTCATCAACGATGAAAAGTATATACTCCATCTCATCCCTTCAGGAATACTCCATGAAGGTAAAATTTGTCTTATAGGTAATGGTGTTGTTGTTGACCCCGCAGCGCTTATAGAGGAAATTAAGGGACTCAGAAATAGGGGAGTGTATGTCGGTAGGAACCTGTTTTTGAGTAAAAATTCCCATCTTATCATGCCCTACCACAAAACCATCGACAGAGAGAGTGAAAGATTCAGAGGCGCAAAGAAGATTGGGACGACAGAGCGTGGTATAGGCCCTGCATATGTTGATAAAGTTGCAAGGATGGGGATAAAGGTTGTAGATCTCCTTCAACCTGGAGTATTCATGGAGAAATTAAAGACAAATCTTTCGAGCATTAATTTTCTGCTTGAAAACCTCTATAAAGTCCCGGTGTTTGAGAGTAAAAAGATATATGATGAATATATGGGTTATGCTGAGGAACTTTTAGAATATATCGCAGATACAGACATTATGATAAACAAGGCAATCTCTGATAAAAAGAATGTGCTGTTTGAGGGTGCACAGGGCACACTCCTTGATGTAGACCACGGAACCTATCCCTATGTAACCTCTTCAAATCCTATTGCAGGTGGCGCCTGTATAGGCCTTGGTGTTGGACCTACAAAAATCTCAAAGGTTCTTGGTGTCTCAAAGGCTTACACAACAAGGGTTGGCAGCGGGCCATTTCCTACAGAAATAAAAGGCCCTCTTGGCGATAGGCTCAGAGAAGTTGGTGGAGAATATGGTGCTTCAACAGGGAGGCCAAGGAGATGTGGATGGCTGGATATGGTGATACTCAGGCACTCAGCAAGGATTAATGGACTTACAGGAATTGCGATCACGAAGCTTGATGTGCTCGATGGTATAGAAGTGATAAAAGTCTGTACTTCCTATAAATATCATGGGAAGATATATGAAGAGTTTCCCAAAGAAATTAATATCTTTGAAGAATGCGAACCCATCTATGAAGAGGTGGAAGGATGGAGCATGAGTACGGTTGGCATAAAAGACTTTCATAAACTCCCAGAGGAAGCAAAAGCTTACTTAAAAAGGATTGAGGAGATGTTGGGAGTGGAGATTCAGATGATATCAACGTGTCAGAAGAGAGATGAACTTATCCAGCTTAAAGAGCAATTTTAATGCGCAAAAGACACCATCATAGATACACGAAGAGGCTTGAAGTAAAATTTAGTTCAGGTGAGCAAACATTTACTGGTATATCAAGTAATCTGTCAGAAAGTGGCCTTTTTATAAGAACCAAACGCTGTTTTGTAGTCGGCAGTATTATTGATATCGAGTTGGTGATGCCAGATGGCCAACTATCACACCTTAAAGGCCTTGTCGCTAGAGCGACCAAAACATCAATGGCATCGTTTAAAAATGGTATGGGCATAGAACTCATAGAGAAAGACACGGCTTATTTAAATTATCTAAAAAACTTTTCTGAGAAAGCTGGAACTAATACAGAAAATAACGCTCTACCAGAATTTCAAATAGTATCCTGTCCAAACTGCGGGGTAAAAAATAAAGTCTCAAGCACAAAACTTTCTTATGGACCCAAATGCGGTAAATGTGGTGCCGCCCTTTTATTATATTGATATGCCTTGATTCCAGAATTTTTGAACATACTCTATCCTTTACAATGCCCGCTATGCAAAGGCATACCTGATGTATTTCATCATTCACCAATCTGTGCATCCTGCTGGTTTAAGATAGATCAATACACTGGTCCATCATGCAGAATATGTGCAATGCCTTTTACATCAGAATATTCAGAAGTGTGTGGACAGTGTCTGAAAAAAGCCCCTCCATTCTCAAAGACCATAAACTACGGGCTTTATGAAGGAGTGCTCGCAGAGGCGATTAACCTTCTCAAATTTCATGGGTTAAAAAGACTTGCACATCCACTCGGAAAGTTATTGCTCAATTTTACTTTGTCTGGAATAGATGGCATTATACCGGTTCCTTTAAACATAAAGAGACTGAGAGAAAGAGGTTTTAACCAGGCGCTCCTTATTGCAAGGGTCATATCGAAAAAGAAAAGGATTCCTCTCTTCATGGATGTGCTTATGAAGAAAAGGGAAACACCTCCACAGATAGGTCTTTCTGCAAAGGAAAGGTTATTAAACCTTAGAAATGCGTTCGAGGTGAAAGGAAATGTAGAGGGCCATCGTCTTCTGCTTTTTGATGATGTGATGACAACAGGAGCAACAGTAACAGAATGCTCCAAACAACTCAAGAAAGCGGGTGCAAAAGAAGTGGTTGTACTTACTCTGGCACGGTCAAGTATGATGTGAGGTATACCATCTTAAAGCAATTTGATTATTGACAAATATATAGAATGCAGTAATAATGACTGCAAATGCAGTTAAATTAACTACAACTTATGCGACAGGGAATAGAAAAATTATTCGGGTCAAGGATTAGAGCAAAAGCACTTGGATGGTTTTATATGCATCCAGATGAAAGATATTTTGTTCGTCAGCTTGCGAGTATCCTGAATGAAGACTCAACTAACCTTAGTCGTGTCCTAACCGAACTTACAAAGTTTAGAATTTTATCATCTATAAGGCTTGGGAATCTCAAATATTTTCAGGCCAATAAAAATTGTCCTTTCTTCCATGAACTTAAAGGGCTTGTTTTAAAGACTATCGGTGTGATCGGAGAGATAAAATCTGCCTTTGAAAAATTTCCTGATATTAAATATGCCTTTATATATGGTTCTTATGCCAGAGGTGAAGAAGAAGCCCATAGTGATGTTGACCTGATGATAATAGGAGAGGTGGATTTAGACAGACTCGATACTCTTATAAATAATCTGGAGAAAAGAGTCGGTAGAACGATAAACTATGTAACGTATGATTATGATGAGTTTTTAGACAAGAAAAGAGAAGAAGACGGGTTTATTATGGACGTTCTTAAGGCTAAAAAAATTATGTTGATAGGGGATGAACGTGTCCTTAAAAAGGCTTGAGTCTCAAGGATTAATAAATGTCTGATATTGATTCATTTAGAGAAAAACTGCAGGCTTTAATTATAAAGTTCGAAAAGGACAAAACCCACTATCTTTCAAAAGGTTATCCCGAGGCACAGGTAAGAGTAGATTTTATAAATCCCCTATTTAAAGCACTCGGCTGGGACATCGAAAACAAGGCACAGAAGCCTCCTCATGAGAGAGATGTCATTG
>Ga0194113_10009825_pt1 | contig 11477 bp, 10 predicted proteins | sample TA2MahC200mmetaG_FD_146193 | JGI IMG/M metagenome (GOLD analysis project Ga0194113, IMG submission 146193) | Freshwater microbial communities from Lake Tanganyika, Tanzania - TA2015017 Mahale Deep Cast 200m | ecosystem: Environmental > Aquatic > Freshwater > Lake | place: Tanzania: Lake...
AGTTTCCCGCCGAGGCGCGTGGCCGTTACTTCCTGCGGCGGGTCAAGGAAGAGATGGTGGATTACAAGGGGGCTTGCCTCTATCCGCTCCGGATCTGCGCGACGCATAGCTACGACCTGACCCAGGGCGACATCAGCGAGCAGGCGCTCTACGACCGGACCACCGACTATATCGGCGACTTCTACAACCTGGCGCGAATGCTCAGCCGGACGGCGGCGCGTTTCGCCATGACCGTATTCCAGCGCCGGCTGGCCAGCAGCACCTGGGCTTTGCTGTGCTCATTGAGGAACCGACTGCAAAAAATCGACGGGTTGATCGCGGAAATCCGTGCCGGCCGTTTCGACGAGGCGGAACTCATCGCGCGGCAGCAAAAGTCCGTGGCCGGGCTTCGGGACTTGCTGGCGGAAACGACGGCGGACGAGGAGGACTCCGAAGCCGGCGAGGCCCACGAACAGGACGAGGACAAGGCGCTCGGTTTCCTGGTGGCTACCAACCTCGATGAGCTTCAGCGGGAACGCGAAATAGTCCAGGACCTGGTCGCCCTGGCCGAGGCGGTTTATGCCAAAGGCGAGGAATCCAAGTTCGCGAAGATGTATGAACTGCTGTCCGCCCCGGATTTCGCCGCGGAAAAGGTCATCATCTACACGGAACATCGGGACACCCTGGATTTCCTCGTCCGGAAGCTGGAGGCGCTGGGGCACACGGGACAAGTGGCCCACATTCACGGGGGCCTGGGTTACGAAGAGCGTGATACCCAGGTCGAACGGTTCCGCCGGCCGCATGGAGAAGGGAAGCCCGGCGCCCGGTTTTTCATCGGCACCGATGCCGCCGCGGAGGGAATCAACCTCCAGTTCTGCTCGATTCTGGTGAACTATGACGTGCCGTGGAATCCGTCCCGGCTCGAACAGCGCATGGGCCGCATTCACCGGTACGGCCAGCCCAAGCCCAAAGTCCTGATCCTGAATCTCGTGGCCGGACAGACCCGCGAAGGCAAGGTCGTCGGGACCCTGTTACGGAAGCTCGAAGACATTCGACTCGAACTCGGCAACGACAAGGTCTTTGACGTCATCGGCCGAATGTTCGAAGGCGTGTCCCTGCTGGACTACGTTCAAATCGCCCTGGAGGGGGCAGCGAGCGCCGACCAGGCCGCCGCGGACGTGGCGGGCCGGCTCACCGCCGAGCAGGTTGCCGCCCTGGCCGCCCGCGAAAAGTCGATCTACGGCGATGGCGGCGAAGTGGCGCGGGAACTTCCTGCTCTCCGAGATGACCTGGCGAAGGCCACGTTCCGCCGGGTCTTGCCCGGTTACATCCGCCGTTTCGTGGAAAAGGCCGCCCCGGTCCTGGGCCTACAGATCGTCGGCGACCTGGGGAATTCTTTCGAATTTCAGGAATCCCGTCCCCGCATACTTCCGGAACTCCAGGAGTTGATGATCCGCTCTCCCGAATCCAGGCGGCTCAGCGTCCGTCCGCCGGAGGGCAAGGAGCCTTTCATCTTCATGCATCCGGGCGAGCCGATTTTCGACCGATTCAGCCTCCTGGCTCGCCAGCGATGCCGGATCGATGGGCTGCGCGGGGCGGTGTTCACCGATGCCCGCACGGCCGAGCCGTACTTGCTGCACCTCGCGCGCATTTCCATCGACCGTCTCGCCGATACCGAAACTCCGAAGCTGCGGCGACCGCGCCAACTGGAACAGCGGGTCGTCGCCCTCAAGCAGACCCTGGGCAATCAGATCACGACCGTACCGCCGGAGACCCTGCTGCTGCTGAAGCCGGGCAGCAAGATTTTGAAGTCGGCGGTGGGATTCATTTCGCAGCAGCCCTTGTTCCGGAACGCCGCCCTGACTCAGCTCAGGGAGCGGTTCGCGCCCGAAATCGTGGCAGCGCATCGCGCTCAATGGCTGGCCACGGCGCCGGAATCGGAGCAGCAAATACGACTGGCGTATTCATCAATGGAAGTGGAGCTACTAACCAACCGGGCCAAACTGACGGAGCAATCCAAGCTGGGGGACCCTCGGGCGCAAAGCCAGTTGGAGCGGGTCAAGGCCGAATTGAAAGGGCTGTACGAACGGCGGGACCAGGCCCTGGCCGTGCTGCGTCGCGAGCCCGAACTGATCGCCGCCCATGAGATCGAGTGGTTTGCGACCCTGTTGGTCCAGCCCACCACCGACCCCGAGGACTTGCGCCGCCAGGACTCCCACGTCGAAAGCATCGCCATGGAAGTCGCCATGACCTACGAGCGCCTGCAGGGCGCCCTGGTCACCGATGTATCCGATGCCGAAAAGGCGCGGGCCGCGGGCCTGGAGGAATACCCCGGCTTCGACCTCCTGGCCCAGTACGAAACCCGCCAGCACGCCATCGAAGTGAAAGGCCGGGCGGAGAGTGGCGACATTGAATTGACCGAAAACGAATGGGCCAAGGCCGCCAATCTCCGCAGCCGCTACTGGCTTTACGTCGTGTTCGACTGCGCCACTGTGCGGCCGGAATTGCTCCGCATCCAGGACCCTTTTGGAAAGCTGGTGGCGAAGGCCAAAGGCAAGCTCACCATCGCCGCCGCCGACATCGTGCGGCTCGGCAATCAGAATTAAGGCCATGGACTTCTCCCGACTCGACGCCTTGAAAGCCCGCCTGGACGCCCGCCGGCCGTTAGCTCCGGCTCTGGTGGAGCGGCTGCACGAGGATCTGGTGCTGCGCTGGACCTACCATTCCAACGCCATCGAGGGGAACACCCTCAGCTTGCTGGAAACCAAGGTGGTTCTGGAAGGCATCACCATCGGCGGGAAGACCCTGCGGGAGCATTTCGAGGCGATCAACCACCGCGCGGCCATCCTCTACGTGGAGGAGATCGTCGGCGGCCGCGAGCCTCTGTCGGAGTGGCAAATCCGCAACATCCACAGCCTGGTGCTCAGGAACATCGACGAAGCCAACGCAGGCCAGTACCGGCGTGTCAACGTCACCATCGCCGGCGCCCGCCATCTGCCGCCGCAATTCATGAAGGCGCCGGAACTAATGGCCGGGCTCATCCAATGGTATGAAACCGAAGCCCCGGTGCTGCACCCGGTGGAGCGGGCGGCGCGGGTGCATGGAGACTTCGTGAAAATTCACCCCTTCATCGACGGCAACGGCCGTACCGGGCGTTTGCTGATGAACCTGGAATTACTCAAGGCCGGCTTTCCCGCCGCGGTGCTGCCGGTGGAACGGCGGCTCGATTATTACCACGCTCTGGATGCCGCCCACGTGGACGGGGATTACGGGCCATTCGTCGCGTTGGTGGCCGACGGCGTCGAACAGTCCTTCGCCCCCTACTGGCACGCCCTGGGCGAAACTCCGTGACCCGCAAGCGCCTCATCGAGGTGGATTTTCCCCTCAAGCAAACCTCCCTCGACGCCGTCCACGAGAAGAACGTCCGCCACGGGCATATCTCGACCTTGCACATCTGGCCGGCGCGGCGGCCCTTGGCGGCGTGCAGGGCGGCGCTGATCGCGACGCTGTTGCCGGACCCTGGCGACGATGCGGAGCGCAAGGCGCTCTATCTCCGCCTCGCCGGAACGGTGGAGACGATTCTGGAAGCCAAGGCCGATGCCACGGGCCGGGTCGTTGACACGCCCCGCGAAGTGACCTTGGGCGGCATCCTGCACTGGGGCCGGGAGAACGGGGCGGACCTGGACGGGTTCCGCGAGGAAATCCGCAAGGCCCACGGCGGGCGGGCGCCGAAGGTGCTGGACCCGTTCGCGGGCGGCGCGGACCCGATCCATCGGCTCGGCGGCCCTGTCCTCGTCGGTCTGGCTGGTGTGCCGGAAGCGCGCGCCCAACGTCTCGGCCGGCTGGGATAGCGGCGTGCTGGAGGACATGTGCCAGTTGGTGGGCGAGCGTCTCCGCACGTTCTGGGACGCGGGCATCCGCGGCCCGGACTTCCTGTGGGCCGCCACCGGGCCGGCGCTGGAAGCCTACAGCCAGTTTCCGCGCGTCATGAAATACGCCTCGGCCGAGGGCGCGGTACTGTCGGTGGAGGAATTCCTGCGGGAGGTGCGGCGGCTGGTGGTGGATTTCGCCGTGGGCCGGATTCTCCACCAGGACGCCGGCGACGGGCTGGGTCTGGACGACGTGACCACCTATTACCTCTTGCACCGGGCGAACTTCGGCCTCGCCAACGCGCCCGCCGGCGCGTGCATCCTCTACGCCACCTCCTGCGGCGTCGCCATGAGCCTGCTCACCGACCAAACCGAACTGCTGGCAAGCGGCAAGAGCCGGGCCGCCACCGGCGAGAACGGCGACGAGGATGCGGCGGACGACGGGGCAGGGGGCTCCGGCGGCGAGTTCCGCCTCCGGATCTGGTCGGAGCGCCGGCACCGAAGTCTGGGTAAGGATGCCGCCAACGGTCGCGTGGCGCCGCTCATCGACCAGGTTCACAAGCTCATGCAGTTGTGGAAGGCCGGCGACCTGAAGGAAGTGAACGCCTACCTGGACCGCCGCGGCCTCCGCCACATCAGTCTGTTCCCCCGCCTGCTGCAAGCCCTGATCGAAACCAGCCGCGCCGGGAAGCAAAGCGACGAGTGCGCCATTCTGGAAAGCTTGTCCAACCATCTGGGCGGCCTCGGGCAACCGGGGTTTGAGCAGTTGTTTTGAGGGGGGCGGATCATGGCGGCATCGATCGAAAACCGCTGCCGGCCTTGCCCCCATGGCCGGGAGCCTTGAAAATGCAAGTATTTCGGTCCACCCGGAGGATAAGCCCATGACCCGATTGGTACATCTGCAAGCCGAAATTTCCGCTTTGCCGCCCCACGACTTCAGGGCGCCGAGGGACTGGATCGACGCCAAGGACTGGGAGGAGTGGGACCGGCGGATCGCGGCGGATTCCGCCGCCGGCAAGCTGGATTTCCTGAAGCGGGAAGCCCTGGCCGCGAAAGCCAAGGACCAGCTTCGGGATTTTTGAGGGATGCTCCGGACGACTCCCAGTTCTGGGAAGGATCGGCCATCACGATGAATACGACTGGCGGATTCCCTGAGCCGCGCACCTCTAACCGGGAGTTGATCATGATCGATGGCCCACTGGATTTGCCGCCCGACCGGGTCGCCGAACTATGCCGGCGCTATCACATCAAGCGCCTGTCGCTGTTTGGCTCCATGGCGCGCGGAGAGGCCCGGCCGGACAGCGACGTGGATTTCCTGGCGGAATTCGAACCGGGCTCAGGTCCATCGCTGTTCGGCCTTTCGGAATTGAAGGACGAACTTTCAACCTTGACAGGCAGGCGCGAGGTCGATATCGCCACGCCGGCGATCCTGGAAAATCCCTTCCGCCGTGCCGCCATTCTCCGGGACTTGGTGGAGATCTATGTCGCCCATTGAACGGGATGCGGCACACCTTTGGGATATGCGCGAGGCTGCCAGGGAAACGGTGGAGCTTACGGCCGGCCTGAGCGAAGAGGAATTTCTCGAAAGCCGGACGTTGCGGCGGGCCACTGAGCGCACGGTCGAAATCATCGGCGAGGCAGCCCGTCGGGTGTCCTCCGAGTTTCGGGAGGCCCACCCGGAGATACCCTGGCGGAATATCGTGGGATTACGGAATATTCTGGCCCACGAATACGGGCGAATCGACCATCAGGCCTTGCTCCGCACCGCGCGAAACGATATCCCGGCGTTAATTCCCCTCCTCGATAGCTTGATCGGGGATGTTTAGCCGAAAGGGCGGCCCTTCCAATTTTATCCACGAAGAACAACGACCATGGCCAAACCCTGGCGCCAAGTCCTGAAACTGCGGGCCGACATTCTCAAGGGGGAACTTTCCCAGAAGGAATTCGCCGCCGACCTGCACGACGTCATCATGGGGGAGAACCGAGGTGTCTACCATGATCCCAACGACTTCTTCGCGCTGACCTATCCGACCACCCGGCTGCGCGAACTGGCCAAGGAAGTGGCCCTGCGGCTTGCCGGACAATCGGACCGCGCCGTGCGGCAGTTGTCCCTGATCTACGGCGGTGGCAAGACCCATGCGCTCATTACCCTGATCCGTCAGAGGTTACAGCATGAAGGTGTAGATCAATCCGGACTATGGAAAGTGGCGCACTCGCAGTGTTTGAAACTGAGCACGCAAACGCGACGAGGCGGTCTCCCGCGTCATCGTCCCAGGCCACGCCGTCAATGAGATAAGCATCTAGACCTGAGTGGCGCTCTGCGTGTTCGCGCCGCGCAAGGTAAAGTGCGCGGTTTGCAGTTCTAACGCTGTGCCAGGCAAAGATTGCGGAGGCGATAGCGCCAATCGCTGAGAGTACGGCGACGACGAATTCTGATGAGAGTTGAAGTTGTGGCAATGGGAGGCCTAACGTTGCCGATAACCGGCCTGCGGAGGCCGGCGAAGCCGGCTATAGCAGGTCAGGTTGATTGGCGGGTGTACGCCCGGCAAGGGCGTGAACTCATGGGGTGAAAGTCCCCTGTAGGAGTACCTGTCATGTCCTTCGGGGCCGATAAAACTACGAGCCGACGGCAGGGGCTGTCCCGCAAGGGGCGGTCTGGAGGAAGCCCGAGCGCAAACGTGCGAGCCGACGAACAGAAACCGCATGGAAGAGTCGGTCCCCGGGCGAGTCAGCACAGGATGACGAAGCCCGTCGGGTGCGGGGGATAGGGTAAAGGCGGCGGTTATGCTTGGAAAGTTCACGTTCTTATCCGGGGAGATCAGTTCCCGAGCGGCCCGTGCCGCTAGGGGAGTCGGACTGAGGGCCAGCGCGAAAGCTCTGGACACACCACCGGACCCTACCGTGACTCGGGCAGCGCGCTTGGCGGCAACGCCGTGCGTGCGTGAGGGAACAGAAGTCAGCCGAGGGCGTAGTAGTCAAACGCCCGCCGTAATGGGCGGGACACGGCGAAGGCCCGAACCGTCGGCAAAGAGAGAGACGGACAGACCTCGGCATCCGTATCGCACCCGACCGGGTGAAGCGGTTTCGGCGGCCTGTTTCGAAACCCGCTTTGAAGTCGTCCATAACGCTGTCCTTTGAAAACCGGCGAAAACGCCCCGCACGGACCCGCATGCGGGGTGTTGTGGGCGCTGGGGGAGAAAAGCCCCCGGCTACTCGATTAGCACTTTTGCGAGAGATACTGCTTCTCAAAATCGGCGGAAGATGACGAAGAATACTCGCTACGTTGCAGTAGCCCACGACTAGCCAGCTCATCAGCACGCTGTTTCACGTTTTTCAGATGCTCAAGTCGCTCTGGACTTAAGCGAGAGGAAGCGCTTCGGAGCGCCTCGTCTATCCGCTTCTCAATGTCAGAAGAAACAACGACTGTGGAGGAAGTGTTTGTAGTCATGGCGCGATATGTAGTCCGTCAGAAAGTCGCTATATGCGAGGATTTTAGCACGAAGATCGGTGTCTTTTGAGTAATCCTCGATCTTCAACCGTAGAACTGTTTTTAACGTGGAAATGCCGATCATTCGTCCATGCGAGTGCCACAATTTATTATCTGACAACATCGTTGCAATATCCTCGGCTCGTGCCACTTTTTGTTCGTGAGTAACCGGCTGATTCAGCAACGATGGGGTGGTTTGGTGAATTTCCCAATCTTTGAATTTGAACTCAACAAGCCACTTCTTCAATAATGTGATTGTTAGATTTTTCGCTTGTTCGAAACGACTAAGCATTGCGAGATCTTGCGTCTGAAAAATGATTAACTCGGCATCCGTCAATTCGCCAGCGGCGGACTTCTTAATCATTCGCTCAACTTGATCAAGATAACCAAGCGCTGGCACCCAGTCTTTGCCATTATGAATCTGTGGGTCAATCGGACCAAGAGATGACGTATAGTCCATGTATATCCTGTCACCAGACATACAAAATATAGTCCCTGCGGACATGGCCTCGTCAGGAACTACGAAGAAGACTTCGCTATAGTGAAAGCGAATAATTTCCACGAGCTTTTCAACTGTCTCGGCACTTCCCCCGGGTGTATTTAGAAACACTATTAAGCGATCACGTGGGGTGGCATCCAACTTGAGCTGTTCGATGAAGTCTCGAAACCGCTTTTGCACGGACGGAAAAATTGGGCCGAAATAGAATATGACATCACCTTCAAGGTGATCTTCGATTGCGACAACACGCTGTCTGAGTGTTTCGCGAATTTGATTGTCAAACTCTCGCATAGATATCCTTAAGGGCTAACGAATAGCGTTTATCCGCCGCGCCCGTGCGTTTGAGTCGAAGGGCAGGCGTCGAGCGCGGCGGATAAACCTGGTTGGACTCAACCGCTGGCACGGCGGTTGATTGGGGGGATCAATACACCGGCTCAGGGAGCTGTGTCAAGATCGGGCGGCGGTTGGTGTGGATGGGACGGTCGAAGCCGCCGAGGTCGCTTCGAAGGCTGGCGGTGTATGGCCCGATCAAGAGGTTAGTGTCAGGTTGGATTCGATGACTTTCCATGACCGTTCGCAAGGGCGGGCAAGCCGCTCCCCGGGCGTTGCCAAGCCCTTTTTTCAAATGATGGAGAACCCAACGCTTCATGCCGGTGACCCTCGGCCGGCGGATGGACCGGCCCGCGCGGGGCGGCCACAGGACCGCCACGATCTGTCAGCGGCCTTGGCCGCAATACGGGCATCGCTCGATGAATTGGAGCAGCAGATTCAAGTCTGGTATGGATAACACAGGTAAGAAAACTTCATTTTGAATACCCCCGCCCCCCAATCGCAAACGGTCGCTTTAGTCGCGACCCGTCCCTCGCGAGCGAGGCATAGGCATCTACACAAGTCCTTCTCCTAAAGGCAGGGGGTTTTGGTTAAGGGCTAAGCTCTTGATGATACAGGGGTTCCTACCCTCACCCCTAACCCCTCTCCCTCCTGGAGAGGGGAATAAAATCAATGTCTTGCAGATTGTGTGGATACCCATACCACGAGCATGGAGGATGTGTATCCGCTCCGTTATCCATAGCGCTCAACCTGGTCGGAAAGGCCTGCTCCGGCCGAAGTGGTTGTGCGCCCCAGCCTGAAATCGCATCCAGCGGCGCAATCAATTCGTCGGCCGATTAAAGCGATATCTTGATGCCGGCCCAGCCCGCCTGAGGCGCGCCTGGTCCGACGAAGCGGGGGTTGTTGTAGGCCGGGCCGAGGACCTCATCCGCTTCGCCGAAGTTGCCGAAGGTCTGGTAGTTGCGATTGAAGATGTTGTCGAAGCGGCCAAACACCGAGAAATGCTCGTTGTAGCGGTACTCCGCCAACAGGTTGACGATGACGAAGCCGCCGATCGGTTTGTTGAGGTTGGCTTCGTCGCCGCGCAGGTATTGGTAATCCTGGTAGTTGAGATTGGCGCCGAAGGTAAAGCCTTCAAACACCCTCCAGTCTACATAGGCTTTTGCTATGTTTTGCGGCAGTCCCGGAATGTAATCGCCCGGTTGGACGAGGGTTTGGCCCATGTCGTTGGCGTAGGGGTTGTTCGGGCTGTTGGACAGGAAGGCGGTCTGGAAGGTGGCATCCAGATAGGTGTAGTTGAAACCGAAACGCACCGGTTCAAACCCCGCGTTCAGGCTGAGTTCCAGACCCTGGCGCAGGGTGTTGCCGACGTTGGTGAAGTACCCCTGGTTCGCCAGCGTGCCGCTGTTGATGAAGAGGATGTCGTCGTTGTTCGTCGTGTTGAAATAGCCGGCGCTCCAGTCGAAGTTGCCGCCATAGAGCTGCTTGAACTGGCCGCGGAAGCCCACTTCGGCCGTTTTCGCGACGACCTGCTTCAAGGGCGGGTCGGACACGAACGCATTGGGGAGTTTGCAGGGCTTTTCCGGATTGGCGCAACTCAGCTCGATGGCGGTCGGGGCGCGATTCGATTCGTTATAGCTGGCGTAGGCCTGGAATTCCGGCACGAAGGCATACGTGAGGCCGCCCGAGGGGTTGAAGCGTTGGTACTGGTGATCGCCGTTCAGATCATCGCCGTACCGGTCGTACAGATTGACGCGAGCCTGGTTATAACGGCCCGCCATGGTCAGAGCCAGGTCATCGGTGACCGAGAAGGTGTCGGTGAAGAACACGCCATAATAGGTGGTATTCGTATTCAGTCGGACGATGCCTTCCTCGGTCCAGGTGCCGCTGCCGACGGTGCCTCGGCTGGGGGTGAGCGCGCCCAGTTCGGTATTGGAGTTGAAGGTGGTGTTGCCTTCGTCGTAGCTGCCGCCGCCGACCAGGCGGTTCTTGTAACCGAACCAGTCATGCTCGAACGCGGACTGCACCATGGCGCCGCCGGTGCGCATGTTGGTCTGGGTCGTGTTCTGAGTCGCGGTGGAATTGTAGGGGGTTTCCCGGATCAGGTTGCCCCGGGCATCCAGAATCGGTTCTTCCTCGTCACCCTCTTGTTCGCAAAGATAGCCTTCGAGCTTGGGATCGGAGCATTCCTCCGCATCGGTATCGTCGCCATTGAAGGTGGGCGCCAGATTTTGCCGGTAATAGACCGTGCCGGAGAGTTCGATCTTGTCGGTGACCCAGGTCGATCCCTGGAGCGAGGCCAGGAACATCTCGGTGCGGGTCTGATCCGGGTGGGTAAAGATGGCGTTGCGCTGCTGCTCGTAGAGTTGCACGGGGGTGGTGCCATTGCCATTCATGCTGGAGCCGTTCCCCGCCAGGGTCAGATCCAGGTCTGATTTCTCGCCGCGCCAACTGAAGGTGCCCAGAGCCTGCTTCACGTCGGTCGGGGAGTATTGCCGCCAGCCGCTCTCCGAGAAGTTGCGCAGGTCGAGGTAGTAGCCGAAGGTACCGTTATTCCAGCCCGACATGACCTCCTCGACATTGCGTCCCCACGAACCACCATACACTTCCACCGAATGACCGGGCGCCGAGAAGCCCGTCTTGGTTTTCATGGAGATGGCGCCGCCCAGGCTGTTCAGACCATAGACCGCGTTGGACCCGGAATGGAGATCCATGCGCTCGATGGCGCCTTCGGAGATCAGGTTCCAGTTCACGGTATCGCCGAAGATTTCATTGAAACGGACGCCGTTCACGTAAACCGAGAGGCCCTGCGGCACGCCCAGCAAGGGCGAGGCGGAGAAGCCGCGGAACTGGACGTCCTGCTGCATGGGGTTGTTCTGCGCGTCATTGACCGTCACGCTGCCCATATAGCGACGCATATAGTCCGGCAGGTTCCAGGTTTGCGTCGCCTCCATCTCGTCGGAAGTCACCGTCTGCACGGGGGAGGGCGTCTTGTAGATGGAAACGCCGGTTTCCGGTGAGCTCAGGGGCGAGTCACTGATCACATGGACTTCGTCGAGTTCGATGGTGTCACCGTCCAGAGGTTTGCCAACCTTTTTCCGGGCGGTGATGTTTTCGCTGGAAGCGGCCGTGTCCGCTGCTTCGTTGTCGGGTTTGGCCATCTGGCTCTCGCGGGGCGCGGGGGTGACGGCATCCCGGACGGTTTCCGCCTGGGCGGCGGGTGCAAGACCGATCAGCAGGGCGGCGCTGCCGGTGATGACGGGGATGTGCTGGCGCTTCATGATTTGGCCCTATCGCGTGTAGCAAAAGGTGC
>Ga0194113_10009832_pt1 | contig 11473 bp, 9 predicted proteins | sample TA2MahC200mmetaG_FD_146193 | JGI IMG/M metagenome (GOLD analysis project Ga0194113, IMG submission 146193) | Freshwater microbial communities from Lake Tanganyika, Tanzania - TA2015017 Mahale Deep Cast 200m | ecosystem: Environmental > Aquatic > Freshwater > Lake | place: Tanzania: Lake...
GAGTCGCCGCACGGCCGCACGCCGGAAGTCGCCGCGGGCATAAAGCGCGCCCGGCCCGACAAACTCGTCTTCTCGTACCAGGGCGACGGAGACCTGGCGGCCATCGGCACCAATGAAATAATACACGTGGCCAACCGCGGCGAACCCATCAGCGTGATCTTCGTCAACAACGCCGTCTACGGGATGACCGGCGGCCAGATGGCCCCGACGACCGTCCCCGGCCAGAAGACCACGACCACCCCCAAGGGCCGCAGCGTCACGGCCGAGGGCTACCCCGTCCGCGTGTGCGAACTGCTGGCGGCCCTGGAGAAGCCCGCCTACCTGGAGCGGTGCGTCATCGGGTCGGCGAAGGAGATCCAGCGCACGAAGAACGCCATCAAGAAGAGTTTCCGCGTGCAGCGGGACCTGGGGGCGTTCAGCCTGGTCGAGATCCTCTCGCCGTGCCCCACGTACTGGCGCGTGCCGCCCGCCAAGTCCGTAAAGTATATCGAGACGTGGATGGAGCAGATATTCCCCCCGGGGGTGGTTAAAGATGTGACTAAGTAACTATGTAGCCAGGTGGCTAAGTAACGGCGCGGCAGTGCGCGAGGCCGCTTTTCCGCCGTCGGTTTCCCGGTCACCCGGTCACCGCTGGCCGCAATTGTGCTTGCCGGCCGGAGGGCCCCTCGTTAGAATTGCCGGCGTGACCATGGGGAGTGCTCAAGATGCGCCATATAATCAGCGCCGTCGTGGAGAACAAGCCGGGCGTGCTCGCGCACATCGCGGGCCTGTTCGCCGGGCGGGGGTTCAACATCGACTCGCTGGCCGTCGGCGAGACCGAGGACCCCACGCGCAGCCGCATGACCGTCGTCGTCAAGGGCGACGACGCCGTCCTGGAGCAGGTGCGCAAGCAACTCGGCAAGATCATCGACGTCATCAAGGTCCAGGACTTCTCGGACGAGGAGTACGTGGAGCGCGACCTTACGCTCATCAAGGTGGGCGTGCGGCCGGAGAAGCGCGGCGAAATCTTCGAGGTGGTCGAGGTCTTCCGCGGCAAGGTCGTCGATATCGGCCCGAAGCACCTGACCCTCGAAATCAGCGGCCCCGAAAAGAAGATCGAGGCGTTCATCGACCTCATGAAACCGTACGGCATCCGCGAGGTCGTCCGCACCGGCCGCGTCGCCATCGCGCGCGGCGAGTAACGCCGTTTCCCGGCCGGCCGCGCGGCCCGACGGGCGCGTGCTTCGGGGGCGGTCGGGCCGCGGAGCCGCGGGCATCAGCCGCGGGTTGACAGGCGACCCGCGGCACGCGAGAACCGGCGGCAGCGCAAGGAGTTGCACATGGCGAAGGTATATCACGACAACGATATCGACCTGGGGCCGATCCTCGCCAAGACCGTCGGCATCATCGGCTACGGCAGCCAGGGCCACGCCCAGGCGCAGAACCTGCGGGACTCGGGCGTGCGGGTCGTGGTGGCCGAGGTCAAGGGCACGCCCAACCACAAACTGGCGGTGGAGCACGGCTTTGCGCCCGTGACGGCGGCCGAGGCCGCCCGGCGGGCCGACGTGCTCCAGGTCCTCCTGCCCGACATGCTCCAGCGCGTCGTGTACCGGGAGGAGATCGCGCCCGCCCTGCGCCCGGGGCAGGCCCTGGGCTTCAGCCACGGCTTCAACATCCACTTCAAGCAGATCGTGCCGCCGAAGAATGTCGATGTTATTATGGTCGCCCCTAAGGGCCCCGGGCACACCGTCCGCAGCGAGTTCGTGCGCGGGGCGGGCGTGCCGTGCCTCTTCGCCGTCGGCCAGGACGCCACGCGCTCGGCCCGCCGGCTGGTCCTGGCCTACGCCAAGGCCGTCGGCGGGGCCAGGGCGGGCGTCCTTGAGACCACCTTCGCCGAGGAGACGGAGACCGACCTCTTCGGCGAGCAGGCGGTGCTGTGCGGCGGCGTCTCCAGCCTCGTCAAGGCCGGCTTCGAGACGCTCGTGCGGGCCGGCTACCAGCCCGAACTGGCCTACTTCGAGGTGCTGCACGAACTGAACCTCATCGTGAAACTCCTGGTGGAGGGGGGCCTGTCGTACATGTGGTATTCCGTCTCCGACACGGCCGAGTACGGCGGGCTGACGCGCGGCGACGTGCTGATTGACAAGGCCGTCCGCAAACGCATGCGGAAACTCCTTAAAGACATCCGCAGCGGCGCGTTCGCCCGCGAGTGGGTCCGGGAGTGGCAGTCGGGCGCCAGGAAGTTCCGGGCCCTGGAGAAGGAGGAGCGCGCCCGGCAGATCGAGAAGGTCGGCAGGAAACTCCGCCGCCTCATGCCGTTCATCGAGGCCAAGGAAGTCTGACGCGCGGCCGGCGGCACGCCGGTTCAAGGGAGGTGGACCATGCCTGCGATCGAGGAGCCGTCTTTGCTGGCCCGGCGCGTGCGTGCGGCGGCGGCCGCCGGGTGGTGGACGCTCCTGGCCGGGGCGCTCGCGACTTTCGCGACGGGCATCCTGTGCCTGCTCGTTGTCCAGACGCCGCTCGTGCGGCTTGTGACGGCGCTCTGGGGCACGCCGCCCCAGGTGGTCCGCCTCGTCTGCATTGCCTTCGTGGGCCTGTTGAAATTCGCCCTCATGCTCTGGGCCCTGGGGTGCCTTTTCCTGTCGATATGGGCGTACCGACTGCGGCGGATCGACTCCAGGTGAGCGGGCGTCACGCGCGGCCGCCCTGGAGGCGTGCAAGGGCCTCGCTGACGGTGTCGGTGAACTCGAAGATGGTTTCGAGCCCCGTGGCCAGGAAGACGCTCCAGACCTTGTCCTGGGGCGAGCAGAGGATGAGGCGGCGGCGGGAATCGATCATACGCTTCCGCAGGCGCAGCAGTTTCGAGATGCCGCTGGACGTCAGGAGCGTCAGGTCCGACAGGTCCAGCACCACGTCGCAGCAGGCCGCATTCAGGCGGTCGCCTGTCTCGGCCATGTCGTCCGAGAGTTCCGGGTCGTTCGAGAGTTGCACGACCAGCGTTTCTTCGTTCCACTGCTGTACGGGCATCGGTCGGCCTTTCTCGCCGGCTCAGCGGCTCCGGAGGATGGCGGCGTCGGGCACGCCGAGGGCGGCCCTGGCCGCGGCGATATCATCGAGAAATCTCCACGCATCCAGGCCGTACCCGGCCGTCGGCCGCAGGCCCGGCACGCGCGCCTGGAAGTAAGCGTTCATCTGGCGCATCACGAGTTCCCGCACGTACTTGGCGGCCATCGAGGCCAGGGCCGCGGCCGTGCTGGAGGACTCGCACCGCGTGCGGACGGTTATGCGGACCTCCGCGTTGCCGCGCGGCCCGTCGGCGGCGCGCCGTAGCCGGTAGCGGCTCTCGTCGGCGCGCTCGCCCAGCGTCTCGACGGCCGTCATCGGAAAAGCGCCGGCCAGAAGCCGGGCGTAATACCGCCGCCCGCCGTGGCGGTCCAGGGTGACGTGCACCGGGCCGCCCGCGCCCAGGCGCAGGACCTCGGCCAGGAGGTCGGCCGCCAGGGCGAAGAGCGCGGCCGCCTTGTTCCGTTCGCCCGTCATGAGGCGGTTCAGGCGCGAGGCCGAGGCGGCGGCCAGCCGCAGCGCCGCCGGCCGGCCGCCGAGTCGGGCCAGGCCCGCCGCAAGGCGCCCGGCGTCGTCGTCGATGTCGGCCTGCGCGGCCTGGAGCGGAAGGCGAAGCGCCTCGGGATTCTCCCACGGAGCGGCGGGGCAGGCGCCGCCGTCGCCCGCGGCAGCGGGCAGGGCCGTTGCCGACGTAGCCTGAAACAGTTCCGCCAGCGTGCGCGGCCGCAGTCCCGCCGCCGCCAGGAAGCCCAGCACCGCCCGCTCGAGCGTCACGAGGCTGCCGCCAGCCGTGTACGCCTTCTTGGAATCGCAGATGACCATCTGGCCGCCGCGCCCAGGGGGATGTTTGCTGATGAAATCCGCGAGTGGCCGCCACAAGTCCGGCTCGGGCACGTCCGGGCCGGCGAACTCCAGGGCCGCGGCGGCGGCGACGAGCGGCCCCAGGTGCGGGCCGTACCCCGCCTCGTCGATGCCGGCCAGGATCGCCATGCCGCCCCCGTCTTCAGCCTCAGCCGGTGGGTCAGCCTCCCCCGGGCCTACCAGGGCGATTCTAAGCGAAGCCGCTGCGCCACACAAGCGTTTGGCGCGAGAAATCGTGGTTACCCGGCCTCGCGCTGAGGCTCTCAAGACCGGTGCGGCAGGGTCGGCTTGCCCGGCCGCGGCCAGACCGGCCGGGAGAAGCCTCGCGTGCCGCGCGGCGGGGTCGCAAACAAAAATGAAAAATAGGCGGCCCTTGATTTGACTTTCATCAATGTTTGTGCTATAGTATTATCGGAAGCACCTCATATCCGTTGCTGACCTGGCGGGGGCTGGTTGGGAGGGACCGGCGGCAGGGGAGGGCAGGCAGGCTCCGCCGCTCACGTCCGCATCTCTGGCGTGCCGTTTCGCTGCTGTGCACGGCAAGGGCGGGGACCGTATTGTCTTCGCCGGCCGACGGGTGCGCCGGCGCAACGGCGCCCGGCCCGGCGGCGGTCTTGCTTCTGAGCGCAGGCGTGATGTTGGCGGTGATTCGCAGAATGCGTCAGGCGGCCCGCATTTGCGAGCGCGGCGGGTCTGCCGACCCGCCGCGCACCAGGGCTGCAATACCGGTGATTCGTGAAATGAGTTAGGCGGCCGAGGGGCAGCCGCATGGGGGTCAGCAGGCCGGCCGAGGGGCCGGCCTGCGCCTGTTCAGAGGTCGCTGCACAACACGCTCTGGCATCGTACGCCATGTGGCACGGCCGGATTGTCCGGCCGTGGACCTGGGCGCCATGCTCTCGCGCCGTTGCGAAAGCATGGCCGTGTGAGGTCCGAGCGCATGCTTTCGCCCGCCGCGGGCGGGGCACCCGCCGGACAAGCCCGCCGTGCCACAACCGCTCGTGAAAGAGCCTCTTACCCGCGGCCGCATACGCCTGCGGCCGTGGCCGTGCGCGGCGGCATGGCGCGGGCTACCGCTCAAGGTTCAGCCAGGCCAGGTCCTCGGGCGCAAGTTCGATGTCCAGGGCCGCCAGGCTTGTGCGCGTCTCGGCCAGCGTCCGCGGGCCGACGAGCGCGAACGTCGGGAACGGCTGGCAGAGGACGTACGCCAGGGCGACCTGGATGGGCAGGACGCCCCTGCGCCGGGCCATCTCGATGGCCCGCTCGCGCCGGCGGAAGTTCCCGGCGCTGTGCCAGCAGCGGACCATCTCGCGGTCGCTCTTGTCGGCGGGGTCCCCGCGCTCGGTGAAGAACCCGCGGGCCTGGCTCGACCAGGCCATCAGGGGCATCCGCGTCTTCGCCAGCCACGCGCGCGACGCGGGGTCGCTTGAGGCGATGCAGCCCGGCCACACCGGGTCGATCATCTCGGCCAGGCTGAAGTTGTTCGAGACGGCGGCGAAGGCGGGGAGGCCTTTGCGGCGGGCGTAGTCGTTTGCGGCCTCGACGCGCGCCAGGCTCCAGTTCGACCCGCCGAAGGCCCGCATGCGCCCGGCGAGCAGGTGCCCGGCGAGGACGTCGACGAACTCGCCCGCGGGCACCTCCGGGTTGTCGCGGTGCATCATGTAGATATCCACGTAATCAGTGCGCAGCCGGCCCAGGCTCTCCAGCAGTTGCGCCGTGAGGTCCTTCGGCGTGCAGAAGGGGGTGTGCGCGCCCTTGCCGAGGATGACCACGTCCTTGCGGACGCCGCGGTTCTCCACCCAGCGGCCCAGGACCTGCTCGCACCGCCCGCCGCCGTAAATCCACGCCGTGTCGAAGGCGTTCCCGCCGCGCTCCAGCCAGTCGTCGAACATGACCGAGGCGTGCGGCAGGGCGTGCTGGTTGTCGACGCCCATCACCAGCCGCGAGACTTCCTTCTCTACGCCCGTGATGCGGCCGTACCGCATGTTGCCGGGCTTGCGGACGGCCAGGGGCCGGCGCGTCACGGTCGGCCAGCGCGCATCGAGTTTCTCGGACTCGTACTGGAAGCCGAACGATTCGCGCCAGCGGTCGAGGGTCTTCATGTTGCCCAGGGTGTCGTCCCACGTCATGGCGGGGGGGAGGGCCTGGCGGCGCTCGATGTTGTCGGCCGCCGTGTCGGCCTCGAGCGCGTAGAGCCACTCCTGCGTCTCGATGAGGATTTCCTCGGCTTGCGGCCGGCCCTTCTTCTGGAGGATGATCTTCGTCTGGCCGCCCTCGCGGGCCGGAGTCCACGGCCAGGGGACCAGGATGCTGCCTTCGCTGCCGAAGACCTGGACGGCGTTGTCCTGCTGCACCTGAACGCCGGTTGATATGCAGGCGATAATGTCGCCGGGGAAGCGCAGCACGGCGGCGGCCCACTCATCGACGCCCGTGGCCCCCAGGCGGCCGACGCCCTTGACTTCGAGGGGCTCGGCGAAATCCTTGCCCGCCGCCGCCCCCGCCGCGAGGCGGGCCATCGACGTGCAGTAGCAGCCCACGTCGAGGATGCCGCCGCCGCCGAGGGCGCCGGCCAGGAGCCGCCCCTCCGGGTTACAGCCCGCGTGGAACCCGAAACTGGCGCGGATGACGCGGACCTCGCCGACGGCCCCGGCCTTCAGGAGGTCCACCAGTTTGCGCGTCTGCGGCGAGCAGCGGTACATGAACGCTTCCATGAGGAACACGTCGCGGGCGAGGGCCGCCTCGACGATGGCCATCGCCTCGGCGTGGTTTATGCCGATGGGCTTTTCGCAGAGGACGTGCTTGCCGGCCTCGGCGGCCTTGACGGCCCACTCGGCGTGCATCGGGTGCGGCGTGGCGACGTAGACGGCCTCGACGCCGGCGTCGGCCAGGAGCGCTTCGTACGACCCGTGGCGGCGGGCATCCGGGCAGAACTCGTCGGCGAACTTGTCGGCCTTTTCCCTGGCGCGGCTGCCGACGGCCGCGAGGCGGCCCGTCCTGGAGTGCGCGACGCCCCGCGCGAAGGTCCTGGCGATGCCGCCGCAGCCGAGGATGCCCCAGGAGAGCGTCTTGGCCATAGTTATCCTCTCATTTGTATGTCATCGTTACGTATGAAAAACAAGAAGGTGAAAAGTGAGAAGTGCAAAGCAGGAGCGGCGCGATCGTGCGCGGCCGTTTTGCACTTTTCACTTTCCGCTAATTCCTGAGCGACTGGATCGGCGCCGGTATGCGGCCGCCGAAGCCTACGAACGGGGCGCTTGCGCCGGAGTTCCGCACCTCCATGACGACGGCCGAGCCGAAGAGGCCGCCGAACTCCACCCGCTCGCCCGGTCCGGCCCCCGGCACGGGTATGATGCGGACGCCGGTCGTTTTATCGTTGATGACGCCGATGGCCATCTCGTCGGCGATGATCGCGGCGATGGTCTCCGGCGGCGTGTCGCCCGGCACGGCGATCATGTCGAGGCCCACCGAGCAGACGCTGGTCATGGCCTCGAGTTTCTCAAGGCTCAGGCTCCCCGCCGCGACGGCGGCCGACAGGGCCGCGTCCTCGCTTACCGGAATAAAGGCCCCGGACAGGCCGCCCACGCTGGAGGATGCGAACGCGCCGCCCTTCTTGATGGCGTCGGTAAGCATCGCCACGGCGGCGGTGGAACCCGGGGCGCCGATCTTCTCGACGCCCAGGAAGCGCAGGATTTCGCCCACCGAGTCGCCCACGCGCGGCGTAGGGGCGAGCGACAGGTCCACGATGCCGAACGCAACGCCCAGTTGGGCGGCGACCTCGCGGCCGATGAGTTCCCCCACGCGAGTAACGCGGAAGGCCGTGATCTTGATTTCCTCCGCGAGGTCCCCCAGCGTGAGTTTCCCGCCCAACTGTATCCGCCGCGCAAGCGCCGCCGACACCACGCCCGGCCCGGACACGCCGATGTTGACGGCGGCGTCGGGTTCGCCTTCGCCCACGTACGCGCCGGCCATGAAGGGATTGTCCTCGGGGATGTTCGAGAAGACGACGAGTTTGGCACAGCCGAAGCCGCGTCGTGCGGCCGTGGCCTGTGCGATGCGGCAGATGACGCGGCCCATTTCGGCCACGGCGTCCATGTTGATGCCCGTCCGTCGCGACGCCACGTTCACCGAGGCGCAGACGCGCTCGGTCTGCGACAGCACCTCCGGCAGGGCGGCCATGACGATGGAGTCCGAGGGGGTGATGCCCTTGTGCACGAGGGCCGTGAACCCGCCCACGAGGTCGATGCGGCAGGCGGCGGCGGCCTCGTCCAGCGTCTGCGCAACCGCCACCGCCGCCATCCGCCCGTGGCCCGCCAGAAGGTGCGACGCGGGCGAGATCGCCAGCCGCTTGTTCACCACCGGGATGCCGTACTTGCGCCCGACGTGGTCGCAGGTCTCGACGAGTCGTCCTGCGCGGCTGAGGATTTTCTCGCGGAGTTTGCGGCAGACGGTTTCGATGCTGGTCGACGCGCAGTCGTCGACGTTCAGCCCCAGCGTGACGGTGCGCACGTCGAGGTGCTCCGCGTGGAGCATCTGGATGGTCGAAAGGATTTCCTCGGTGCGGAACATGGGAACCTCACAACAACTGCGGGAACAGGCAACAGGGAACAGGGAACGGCGAATCAGCGACGGAGTTCCGATATGGCTGCCTCAACACTCCCCGCCGGCGCGTGCGTCGCGGACCTGCGCAAGGCGCCATGTTCGGCCCCCAGGTCTCTCAGCCTGTTCCCCGTTCCCTGTGCCCTGTTCCCGCCGTCGTCAGTCTCAACTGATTCGTCGCCACGAAAACGTTTTCGTGCTGAAGTTTGACGGTGAAGCCTTCCTCGCGGCCGAGTTGCTCCAGGTCGGCCTGGAGCATGGCGAACTCTATGCCGGCCGGTATCTCGACTTCGCTGATCATCACGAAATCGTCGTTCGTGCGCGTCCAGGAGAGGTCCGTGATGTTGATGTCCTTGCCCGCCAGGCACTGGCTGAAGCGCGCGATGATGCCGGGCTTGTCGCGGCCGAAGGCCGTCAGGACGAACCGCTCGGCGCCGCTGCGGGGCTTTTCCACGTCTGCCGCGCGGAACGGCCGGGCCACCACCTGGAGGCCCGCCGCCTCCGGCCCGCGCACCCGCGCCGCCAGGTCTCGCGGCTCAAGCGCCTGCGGCAAACTGATGACCATGATGAGCGTAAAGTAGCCGCCCAGAACGGTCTGGCTGGCGGCGTCGATGTTGCCGCCCAGGTCGCGGATGGCCGTCGAGACGGCCGAGACGATGCCCGGATGGTCGTCGGACATCACGTTCAGCACGTACGCGTGCGGGAATCGCGTGTTCATGGGGGCCGATTGTACCGCCCGGCCCCGCGGCAGGCAACGTTCTTGCATTCCGCCCGCGCGCCCCGTATGTTTTGCGTGGCGTGCCATGACATGGCGGGCGGGGTTTCCCGACCAGCCCCGCCGGCCGCGGCCGTCACCACGCGACAAGTGTCAAGTGACAAGTGGCAAGTGACAAGTGGCAAGTGACAAATGACCAAGGACGAATGACGGTCCGTTAATGCTCGCCCGCCTGTTGGTCATCACGTTTGTCGAGAGCCTGGCCACGACGCTCATCGAGCGCGGCATCTACTTCTACAGCCACAGCCGGCTGGGATTCACCGACGCGGAGAACCTGGGCCTGGCGCTGGGGTTCGGCGCCGCGTACGTGGCCGGGGCGCTGGCTAGCCACTCGGCGGCGGCGCGGTGGTCGGAGAAACGGCTGCTCGTGGCGATGCTCCTTGCCCAGTTTGCCGCGCACGCCGTCCTTTTTGTCTGGGCCGGCTCGTACGTCCTGGTGGTGGTCAACGCGATCATCGGGGGGCTGAACGGGCTGAAGTGGCCGGTCATCGAGAGTTACGTGAACGCCGGGCGGACGCCCGCCGCACAGGCCGGGACGGTCTGGCGGTTTAACATTTCCTGGGCGCCGGCCGTCGTAGCGGGGCTGGCGGCGGCCGGGCCGCTCATCGGCTGGTGGTCGCCGAGCCTGTTCGCGCTGGCGGGGGCGCTGAACCTTGGCGGTCTGGCCCTTGCCTGGCCGCTGCCGCGCCGGCCGGCCCACCTGCCGGCGGACCACCCGGAGCGTCCCGCGCCGGAGGCGCTTGCCCGCTTTCGGGGCCTGCTTGCCTCCGCCCGCTGGTCAATGTTGGCAAGTTATGCGCTTATGTGGATTCTTGCCGCGCTTCTGCCGCGAGTGTTCGCGGACCTCGGGGTCGAAGTTCGGCGGGCAACGGCGCTCTCCAGCCTGCTCGACGTTTTTCGGACGATGGCGTTCCTCGTGCTGGGCCTCTGGCGCGGCTGGCACTGGCGGCGGTGGCCGCTCGTGATCGTCATCTTCGGGCTGCCGGCAGGGTTCTTCGTGTCGCTCTACGGGCCGGACGTGGCGACCGTGCTGGCCGGCGAGGTGATCTTCGGGTTGGCGGCCGGTATGACGTACTACGCGGCGCTGTATTACGCGATGGTCGTCAAGAACGCGGCCGTGGAGGCGGGCGGAGCGCACGAGGGACTCATCGGGGCGGGCTTTGCGATCGGGCCGCTCGCGGGGCTGGCGGGCGGGGCGATCGCCCCGGCCGTCGGCGGCCCCGTCTCGGGGATGGCGGCCGGCGTTGCGCCCGTCATTCTGACCTGCGCCGCGGGCGCGGTGTACTCGCTGGCCAGGGCGCGCCGCCGCCGCGTGTAGCCGCGAGCCAGCGGCCAGCGGGCGACACAGGGAGGGTACGCGATGATTCTGCTGCGACTGACTCGCGTGGTGATGGTCGTCTCGGCGGCCTTGACGCTTGCGTCCGCCGCGGCGATGGCCGCCGAAGCGGACTTCGACGTCCGCCGCTTCGGTGCCGTCGAGGGCGGCAAGGCGCTCTCGACCGCTGCGATTCAGAGGGCGGTGGACGAGGCCGCGGCCGCCGGCGGCGGCACGGTGGTCCTGCCGCCGGGCCGCTGGCTCTCCGGCACGGTGCGCCTGAGGAGCCGCGTGACGCTCCTGCTGGAAGCCGGGTGCACACTCGTGGGCAGCACGGACCTGAAGGACTACCCGGAGCAGCGTCCGGCCGTCCGGTCGTACACGGACAATTACGTGACGCAGAGCCTGATTGCGGGCGAGGGCCTGGAGGGCGTGGCCATACGCGGGCCGGGGTGCATCGACGGCAGCGGCGCGGCCTTCAGGCGCAAGGAGTACCTTGCGCGGCCGTACGTCATCCGCCTCGTCGGCTGCCGCGGCGTGCTGGTGGAGGGCGTCACCTTGCGCGACTCGCCCATGTGGATGCAGCATTACCTGGCGTGCGAGCACGTCACGATCCGGGGCATCACCGTCTCGAACCACGTCTCGTACAACAACGACGGGCTGGACATCGACGGGTGCACGGATGTAAGCATCTCTGACTGCCGGATCGATTCCGACGACGACGCCCTGTGCCTGAAGAGCACGCTGGACCGCCCCTGCCGCGCGGTGCGCATCGCCAACTGCCTCCTCTCCAGCCACTGCAACGCCCTGAAGATGGGCACCGAGAGCAACGGGGGCTTCCAGGACATCACCATATCAAACTGCGTCATTCTTGCGCCGCGGCTGTC
>Ga0194113_10009833_pt1 | contig 11472 bp, 7 predicted proteins | sample TA2MahC200mmetaG_FD_146193 | JGI IMG/M metagenome (GOLD analysis project Ga0194113, IMG submission 146193) | Freshwater microbial communities from Lake Tanganyika, Tanzania - TA2015017 Mahale Deep Cast 200m | ecosystem: Environmental > Aquatic > Freshwater > Lake | place: Tanzania: Lake...
TTCCTGAACCAGTTCCATACGGGGTCATCCTCCTCGGGATGGTCTCTGTATACCCGATAAGGACTAACCCCGTCAAGTCCTTAAGTTTACGGATATGCGACTTGTCTATACCCCAATTCGCACGCGCCTAGTATAGACGAGCCGTATGCCCTTTGTCAAACTCGACCGTTTGGTTTTATCTCACAATCAAGGGAAGAAACAGCGAATAGTTTGTTCCCGCCGTGTGCAGCACCGTCAAAGGACCTCCGGCGTATTGCATCACGCGCGGGTTGATGCTGTTGTCAACGATCGCGTAGATGTAATAGTTTCCCGTGTCCAGCGCCGAGACATCCCAGGGATAACTCGTCGTCGTTCCGCTCAGCCCCAAGACGATCGGATTGCCGTTAAAGCCACTGCCCGTTGTGTCATAGTAGAGCGAAATGGTGGCGTTACTCGCATTGGTGGTAGTCCACTGCAACGTATAGACCGCCGAATTGGGTTGCGTCAACTTGACCCAATCGAGTTGGAAACTGTTCCCTGCCAAGACGGCAGGGTAAATCCGCAGTTGATCCTTCAGGACGCCGTTATTCCAACCAGACTGTGAAGCAAGGTTGAGCGAATAGATATTCCATCCGGCAACAACATTGCCCGCGTTCCAACTGCGCCAACTGCCACCCAGATCGCGCCACCACACGGAATATCCACTGGGAACTTGATTGCCCGAGTACATTCGAAAAACCAGGTTTTGATAAATCGCCGGGTTGATCAATCCGGTCGAAGGGGCTTTGAGATCCAAGTACGATCCACCAGTCACGCTCGTCGTTCCGCTGAAAATGCCGTTGCCGAATACAGGCGATGTGATGCCGGCGTACGCCGCAACGTCCGTACTCTGGCTCATATCCCACGGATCGCCGCGCACGCGCGTGGCGTACTCGTTGCCCTGCGCGATGGTATCATTCAGACCGTTGGGCTTGTTGACGATGATCGTCGGCGCGCGATTGATCGTCACCGGCGTTTCGCTGTACCAAGTCGTGGTGCCGTATCCGTCGTTGACATCGCCGGAGACATACAGCACTAATCCGTTACTCAAAGCCGAGGTGTTCCAGACATAGCTACCCGGATTGCCACTCACCGCGCCAATCAGCGTGCGCCCATTCGATGGATTTCGATCCGTATCATAGTAGAGCGTGATGTTCGTCGGCAACGAACCGGGGTTGTACGTATCCCAGCGAATTGTGTAGGAAGCGTCTGCCGCGTCGCGCGCGGTCAGTTTGATTTCGTCAATCTGAAACTGCGTCGCCGGGGGAATTTCGAATGGATCGAACCGCATAATATTCGGGCTGGTGGATAGCCACGAAGCCGTGCCGGGCATCTCGTCGTCCTGGATGTTTCCATGGAGATCGACCTGGAACGTATTCCAGCCCAGATAGAGCGGCATATCGTTCGTAGTGCCGTAGGTGGCATACGTGTCTTTGACCCAGTGCAAGCGCGAGACCCAACCGTCGCCAAAGTCAAACGTCGCGTTTACCTTGACTTTGATTGTTAGATAACGATAGTATTGGGTATTGATCGATTTGCCGTTCATATTCAACATCAATTTGGGTTCTCCCCACGGCAAACCACAAGAGCGCTGTGCGCTGATACTCGTCGCGGTCATAATCCCGTTCGAGTACGATGGCGCGACGCTCAAATTCTCCCACGAAGAAATATCGGCAGCGTCGTTCATATCCCAGGTGTTGCCGACGATGCTCGTCGAGAAATCTTCGCCGCTGGTGTAACTCGGCGCGGTCACAGTCAAGCGCGGGCGCGTGTTGAATTGCCAAGGTCCCGCGGCATTACTCGTGTACGCGCCAGTGCCATCCGTGACTTTGACCTTGAGCGGATAACTGCCCGGCGCGAACGACGCGGGGACATTGTAACTTCCGCTCGTGCCATTGCTTCCCGCCGGGATGACATCCGGTTCGACAATCGCGCAACAAGAAAGTTTGTTGTTCGAAAACACGCGCAACGTCTCATACGTACTGCCATCCGACGAAAATTGCAATTCCGCCGATGCGGACGATTGCCACGATCCACTCCACGCCACAGTGCGCGATTGTTTGGGCGTGAGCCGAACCCAATCAATCTTGACGGTAGTACCCGTCGTCAAAAAACCGGGCCAGAGCATCAAACCGGTGATCTGCCCGCCCCACGCCAAGTTGCCTTGTTGCAAACCGATCTGGGTGAGATCGATCGTATAAACATTCCAACCGGGATAGACGCGAAAGAAATTCGTTTGCCCGTAATCGTTCGGGACATTGGGAATGGAACTGACATCCGTGCGCGTCCAAGTCAACATCCCGCCTGGCGTGCTCTGCGGATCGAAACTGGAATCCAGGTACATCCGAAAAGTCAATTGGGTGTACGTGTTTGCGTCAATCGGATAGACGCCGCCATCTTTGCCGATGTGCAACGCGCCTGGATAGCCAGGATGAATCAGCCAAAAATTCGGATCGGTTACCGCGTACGTCCCCGTCCAAATTCCATTCGAAAAAGAATTGCTGGAGAACTTGGCGGGGGTCGAATCGCACGTCGGCGAAACGAAAAAATACAGATCCGATTCTTCATTCATATCCCAGGGATTTCGCCATTGGCGGGTCATATAATCCGGGTCTTCGCCAAAGTTCATCGTGCCACTGGGTTGAGTAACCGTCACTGCAGGTAACGCAAATACCGGCGCGCTGGACGCGAGCAAAGCGCACGCGATCCATCCGCCGATCAGCGCAAATCGTATGCAAAATAACGTTGATTTGCCGATAATGGCATTTCGATTTAAACCAAACACTGTTCGACTCCTATCTCTATCGTATTGTAACAATCCGAACGGTTTCTCACAATGGGAAATTTGGGGTACCCCGCGACAAATGAAAATTGCCCTATTCGACCAACTGGCCGAATAGGGCATACTTGATTCTGGCGTGCAAAAATCATCTGGTTTTTCCTGAAAACAGCGACGCGGCGCGCAGAATATCTTCCGGAAAAGTAACGTTGAGATAGTTGCCGCGAAACGGCACTGCCGCGATTGGCTCCCCGCCATCAACCATCTTTTGAATCACATCCGTAATTTCGATTTCGCCGCGGAGCGCGGAGGTCGGCGTCCGCCGAATATAATCGAAGATCCGACGGTCGAAAAAATAAAAGCCCAACCCGCACCAACGATTCGGCAACACCTTCGGCTTTTCGATGACGCGGTAGACCTTGTGCTGATCGTCAAACTCGACGGAATAACTCCGGCGAATGGCATCCAGTTCATCGGTTTCCCAAATGCCGATTCCTTGTTGCATCTGATCGGGAAACTGAAATTCACCGTCGCACATACAGTCGCCCAACACGAGAATGAACTTGTTTTCGATCAGTGGCGCGGCATACGTCAGCGCGTTCGCAATCCCGCGCAGTTCCGGCTGTTCGACCCACGCTGTGGTGACCGGCAGACGGCGCACAAAATCAATGACCTCTTCTTTTTTGTAATGCACGACGAAAACAAAATCTTGTGTGTACCGACGCCAATAATCCACGACGTAACCCAAGATCGGCCGGTCTTCGACCGCGCTCAAGACCTTGGGCAGATCATTCGCTTGCGCGCCCAGACGTTGACCGCGCCCCGCGCACAGAACCACACACTTTAATTTCGGATCGTCAATCCATTCTTGAGCCATCGCCAACTTTCGCTCACCATCCTTGCGGCAGACCGCGTGGAATTTCGACTGCCGCAAAATCGCGCGTAGCGCGACTCCCTACTTGCTTCACCCACGTTGCCATCCGCCCCACACCCTCTTCCAGCGTCGCGGCTGGCGGCGTATCGAAAAATTCGCGCGCCTTGTCGTGCCGGGCATACGCATGCTTGACTTCGTTGCGCGCGGCAAGGTATTGCACCTGCGGCGCAACGTCCAAGGCGCGGCTGACGACGCGCACCAGCTCGTTGATGGTGTACGGTTGATCGCCGCCAACGTTGAACACTTGCCCGTGCGCCTTCGGTTGCGCGACCGCACGCGCGATCACCGGCGCGACGTCGTCAATGTACGAAAACGCGCGCGTTTGCTCGCCGTCGCCAAAAATCGTCAAAGGTTTGCCGGACAAAATCTGGTTCATAAAGATTCCGATCACATTCCGATACTTGTCGCCGATGTTTTGATGCTCGCCGTACACATTGTGCGGACGAAAGATGATATAGTTCAAGCCAAACTGCTCGTGTGCGGCGCGTAAGTCCAACTCGATGGCGTACTTGGAAATGCCGTACGGGTCTTCCGGCTGCGGCGTCAAATCTTCCGTCATCGGCAATTGATTCACGCCGTACACCGCGATGGACGAAGTGAACACGAAACACTTGACGTGATGCAAGATACTTTGATTGATCAGATTGATCGATCCGATCAAATTATTTTCGTAATTGTATCGGCGGATAAAGTGACTAAGACCTTCCGCCGCATACGCTGCCAAATGATAAACGAAATCGAATTTTTCCGTCGCAAAAATATTTTGGATCAACGCATAGTCGGTCACCGATCCTTGCACCCACTTGGCTTGAGGCGGCACGTTATCCAAATAGCCGCCGCTCAGATCGTCGAGCGCGACCACTTGGAATCCGTCCTGGACTAGCCACTTGGCAACGTGCGAACCGATGAAACCGGCGGCACCGGTCACGAGTGCTTTCATTTTCTCACCTCGAATTTATTTGACAAGCCGTCGTCGGAGAAACCCGACGGCGGCGCGCGCGAGCTGCCAAAATCCACCTTGCCGATAGTGCTGCCACGCCGCGCGCGCGATCCTGCGCCACGAGCGCGGCGCGGGCGCAAGCGCGCCGGTCTGCAGCGTTGTGGTGATCGCGATCAGATCTGGCGCGAGCGTCGTCTGCATTCGCGGCGCGCGCAAAAAATCGGCAAGCGGTTTGATGGTCCGATCCCAGGTCAATCGCTCGCGCACCAGGCGTTGCGCGTTTTGTCCGCGTTGCCGCGCGCGACGGGGATCGTCCAGTATTTCTTCCACGACACGGCGGAGCGCGACCGGATCGTTTGGATCGAGCGCCCACCCAGCATCGAATTGCCGAATCAGCGCGGACAAATCGGCATAGTCATTGTAGATCACCGGCAAGCCGCACCACATATATTCGACAGTGCGCGTCGTAAACGCCAGCTCGCGCTCGTAATTATGCGCCATCAAATCCACTGCGACGGTTGCGCGGCGATAGGTTTCGATCAATTCATCGCGCGGGCGCATTCCTTCAAATCGCACGTGGGGATTTCCCGCCAGATGTTTTTCCAATTCGGCAAACAAGGGCGGCACCGGCAACACCTCCGCCGGGATAACGGGATGTCTGCCGCCGAACAAGCGCAACGTTCCCTTGCCGCGCTCTGTCAACACCTCCGCCACTATGTTGAGCGCGAGCGTCGGATTTTGCCAAGGGAGGTAAACGCCGCCGTAGACAAAATTGATTGCATTGGGATCAGGTGACGGAATTGGTAAGTCCGGCTCGAGTCCCACCGGCACAACACAGATGCGCTCTTGTGATAAATCAATTCCACCGAGCAGCAACCACGTCAGAAAATATCCTTTTTGTTTTTCTCCGGCGCAAGTATAAAAATCGGCTTTGCGGATCGCTCCGATCTTCGCGGCTAGATTGGTTGAAACATCGCCGAACTTTTGGAATGCGCGCTCCAAGATATGGGGACCGTGAAAATCAATGATCGTCGGAACATCCAAGCGTTCTCGCAACAGGACGCAGGGCCAATGTTGGAACACAACCGCGTCCGGCTTGGCGTCGCGAAGCAGAGATTCCAGATTGAAATGATCCCACAACAACGGTTTGTCCGCAGGCGGCAAGGAGGCATCCGCGCGCCACGATGCGGCTGGCATCGCGAATGTCACATCGAAATTGTGCGCGCGCAAGCCCTGCCCCAAACCCCACGCGCGCAAACCCGCCCCGCTTGTCGGGTAGCCGGGCAAAGGCAACACGTCTCCCGAAACCACGATCACTCGTTGCGCCAAGATCAACACCTTCCCAAAGATTTCAGTTGCCTGCCGAAAAATGTCAAGCCACGCGCGGCTAACAACCCGACGCCGCCTTGCCTCAGATACAACGCCGCGCGATTCTTGAAAAATCTAAAGTCATATCGCGCTTGTAGCGGCAGAGACATTTGTGGCGATCCCGTTTGGATTGCGGGATAATGCCGCAGACTTGGGTGACGCACAATTCGATCCAACGCATCTATCGTGCGATCCCAGGTCAAGCATTCGCGCACCAAGCGTTGCGCGTTCCGACTTTTTTCGGCGACGATCTCCGGATGCTCGAAAATTTCCGCCAGCGCGGCGCGAATTTGTTCCGGCTCTTCCGGATTGACGATCCAGCCCGCATCGTACTCGCGAATGTAATCGCTCAATTCGGCATAGTCGCCGTAGATGACCGGCACGCCGCACCACAGATATTCAACCGTGCGCGTCGTGAACGCCAACTCGCGCTCCGGATTGCGCTTCATCACATCCATCGCCACATCGGCGCGCGTGTACTCGGCGATCAGCTTGTCGCGCGGGATCGTGCCCGGCACGATCACCCGTGGGCTGGCTTTCAGTCGCGCCAAAAGCGATTCGAAGATTCCCGTGTCAACGGGATAGAACGGATGCTTGCCGCCGAAGAAATGTAACTTGCCGCGCTCGCGTCGATCCAATTCTTCCACCAACAGGGATAGTCCAAGCGACGGGTCTTGCCAGGGCAAAAAAGTGCCGCCATAGACAAACGTTGGTTCTCCTGACGAATGATGCTCGGGCAAATCGGGAGAGAGCGAAACCGGCAGTGCAGTCGTTCGCGTTTGTCGCTCTTGTTCATTCCATCCCGCACGCTCGAGCCAGGTTTGGAAGTAGCGCAGCTGTTTTTTTCCGGCGCACGTGAAAAAATCGGCTTTGCGGAACGCGTTCAATTTGCGCCGCGCGTTGTCTTCCGGATCACCATACTTTTGATACTCGCGTTCGATATTATGCGGTCCGTGTTGATCGAGAATGATCGGCACGTGAATATTTTCGGTGGGAAGCAAATCCAGGACGGGCCAGTTGCACACGATGATCACATCGGGATCGGCAATTTGCGCGATGTGCGCCAACGTGTGCGGCTCCCAAGCCAGTTCGACCACTTCAGCCGGGAGCGGTTCCTTGGCTTGCCCCAGCGCTTCACGCGGCATCGCAAATCGAACATGATGCCCGCGCGCGCTCAAGCCCTGCCCCAAGCCCCACGCGCGCAAACCGGAGCCGACCGTCGGCAAACCGGGGAACGGCAAAATATCGGAACTGATCACCAACACGCGCCGCGGCAAATGTTCAAAGATGGATTGGATGCCAAACGCGTCCCCCACGCGCGATTGCGTTTCGAACGCGATGTCTTCCCAAAACAAAAACGGGCGACGAAACAAGGGGACGATCTCCGCGTCGGCGCGTCGCCGATGCGCCTGAATCCACCGCCGCCGTTCCATCAATTGCGGCAGATGCTCGACGAGGACGTGAAGCGCGTAGAGCGCGCTCACGTCATTTTTTTCAAACGCGACATCCGATCCACCGGACGCCGCACCTTGGATCCCAAACTCGTCCAGGTTCAGCCGCCCGGTCTGCGCCGCGTGTTTCACGACCGCGTCGACGCGCGCGAGCAGCGCGGCGGGCAAAACGCGTCCCAGATTTTCGTCGTCGTAATTCTTGATAACCGCGTAGAGCGCGTTGCGTTTGTAAAGAACCTGCTTGCGATAATCCTGGAACTTCTGCATCGTCCCGCGATGACGGTGATAAGCAACCGCGTCCGGCGCAAAAACGATCTGATAACCCAGCACCCACAATCGCCAACCCAAATCCAGATCGTCATAGTAGATAAAAAAATCTTCGTCGAATCCACCCACGTCTAGAAAAATCTGGCGATCAATCAACATCGCGCCGCCACAGGGAAATAGCAACGGTTCTATTTTTGTGAACTGATCAGCGCGAAAAGGTTCGCGCCAAGCCACAGGGTAACAGTGCCCGGCAAAATGAGATGCCGCTCCGGCGAAATCGAATTGTGTGCCGTCCCAATTCAGAATCTTCGCGCTCGCGCAAACTGCTTCTGGACAACTCTGCAACGCCTTCAAAGATTCGCGGACGAATCCGGGTTGCACCCACATATCGTTGTTCAAGAAGATGACATACTGGCTCGTCGTGTTGCGCGCGCCCAGATTGTTGCCTGCGCCCCAACCGCGATTCGTCTCGCTTTGGATGATCCGGACTAGGGGATAATTCGCGCGCGTAAACTCAACCGACTCATCGGTTGAAGCGTTATCCACCAACATCAACTCTAACCGCTCGCGCGGATAATCAATTTGCGCGAGCGACGGGAAACATTCTTTCAAGTGTTCCACGCCGTTGTAATTCAGGACGACGATGGTAACGGTCGGCAGATGATTCGTTGATTGCAACGCGTCGCTCATTTGATCCGCAACACCCGAAAAATAAATCGCCCGACGCGCTCGCGCGTACTGCCACGCGGCGCAATCGCCAACCGAACCTGACCGATGCGGCGAAGGAGTCGCCAAGTGGTACTACTCGTCACCGATTCGAATTGCGTTCGCCATCCCGCCGCGCTTTGTTCCGCTTCCGTGAGCCGCGCGGATAATTCTGCTGCGCGCTGTTCTGCCGTTTGCAATTGCACTGTGAGCGCGGATTGCTTCTGCTCCGCATCGCGCAGACGCGCGGTCAACTCCGCTTCCTTCTGCGCCGCGTCGTGCAGATGCGCGATCAATTCGGCTTGCTTTTGTTGCGCTTGGATCTGCTGCGTGTTCAGTGTTGCCAACTGGTTTCGCATTTCAAGATTCACGGCGCGGAGATCGGCATTCTCTTTGCGCGTCCACCAAAATTTGCGCTCGTAATCGCGGACGACTTGCGGCACCGATGCCTGACTGCGCCGGAACAACGCCGCCCATTGCGTAATGAACGACGCGTCGAAATCCACGTCGCACCCAAAACCATTGCGCGCAAACAACTCCGCCCAATCCTCCGGCGGATGAACGTTGATGTGCGTCGCCTCCTTGTGATCGAGCGGCGTAGACGAAAACAAGACGCGATCCGTATGCGCGCAAAAATTCGCAATCGCCTGCTCCGCTTCCGCGGGCGTCAAATGCTCCAGCACTTCGATACTGACGATCAGATCGTACCGGCGATTGAACGGCGTCGTGATCGAGCCGACCGCGCAGTACGGTCGAATGTCCTCGCGCACGCGTTCAATCGCGTACGTCGAAACGTCAATGCCAAATGCTTCGACGCCGCGATCGCGCAACGATTCAACGAGGAAACCCATCGCGCAGCCCGCGTCGAGCGCGGTCGTCGGGTGGAGTTCGCGCACGATATGATCGGCAAAGATATTGAACAAGGTCAACCAGTGTTGACTGCGTTCGTACGGCGCGCCGCAACTGGTGGCGAAATAAAACGCGTCGTAGGGATTGGCGGGCGTGGAATTCATATGCGCCGATGCTCCCACTGTGAATCTATGTAAAACATTCCAAACTGTTCTTTCACGATTCCGTTCTGAACCTGAAACCGATACGCGCGATGACGATGATCGTACGGATGCGTGCAACTGTAATCGTAGACGGTCGCAGAGAAATCGTACTTGCCTTCCAAAAGCGGCAGGCGCGGCACGATGTAATCAATTTCGCCCTCGCCTTCGATCCAATCAATGGTGTAATCGGCAAAGCGCGTGTTGGGTCCGTTCACGTGGATGCCGTCGCGGTGATAAATCGCGACGCCGAAAACCGGGCGCGTGATGCGCTGACGCGCGCGATAACGAATCCGCGCGATCATCGGCTCGTCCGTTACAAAGTCTTCTCTCTCGCGCCCTTGCGCATCCAGAAAGCGCACGCCGACGATCTGCGCTTCGCCGGAGCCCCAGCGTTCTTGCGGCATCGGCTGATCGTTTTGCGGCGCGAGGCGCGCTTCGCGCGCGGCGACATCATCCAGGTATGCTTCGATCACCGGTTCGGTCGCGCCGCTCGCGGCGATGCGACCGTTATCGAGCCAGAGCGCTTGATTGCAGATCGCGCGCACCGCGTCGAGATTGTGCGAGACGAGAAAAATCGCCAAACCTTTTTTGTGAAACACGTTGATCCGCTCGGCGGATTTTTGCTGAAACTCAGTATCGCCGACGCCCAAAACTTCATCCACGATCAAAATATCGGGCTCGACATCTGTCGCGATCGCAAACCCCAAGCGCGCGCTCATCCCGCTGGAATACGTGCGCAAGGGCGCGTCAATAAAATCCCACAGATCGGCAAAATCCACGATGCGCTTGAACTTGGCGTCCATCTCCGCGCGCGTGAAACCCAAAAGCGCGCCATTGAGAAAAACATTTTCGCGCCCGGTCAATTCCGGATGAAACGCCGCGCCCAATTCCAACAGCGGCGCCACGCGCCCGCACACGCGCACGCGCCCGCGCGTCGGCAACAGGACGCGGCCGATGACTTTGAGCAAGGTGCTTTTGCCGGAGCCGTTGCGCCCGATGATCCCCACCGCGTCGCCGCGCCGGATCGTCAGAGTGATCTCGCGCAACGCCCAAAAATCATCGTACTGGACGCGGCGCTGGAGGAGGCGAATCGCGTGTTCTTTGAGCGTGGCGACGCGTTCGTGCGGCACGCGATAACGCACCGAAACGTCTTCCAGATGAACGACTCCGTCGTCAGCAGATGAATCGGATGGACGCCGCGCTTCAAACACGGTAGGCGAACTCCTTTGCCTTGCGCGAAAAAAACCACCACCCTACACCCAGCGTTCCCCCGGCGATCAGAATGGCTTGCCCGATCAAGTTCGCTTCTGGCAATTGCCCCTGATGGATCGGGATGCGGAAAATCTGGACAAAGGCGATCATCGGATTCAGTTGGAAGATCGGCGAAAATTCTTTCGGCACGATTTCCAGCGGATAAAAAATCGGAGTCAAGTACAGCAGAATGGTCAAGACGACTTGGTAAATATCAATCACATCCGCAAAAAAAACCGCCAGCGCAGAAATAATCAGCCCTACTCCGCACGCGAACAGCGCCGTCAGAAAAATCGGCACAGGCAGAAAAAACAGCGCCCGCGAAAAAGGATGTCCGGTGAGGAGCATAATCAGCGCGAGCGGAATCAGCGCGAGCAACAAATTGACCAGACTCACCCAAATCGCTTCGATGATAAAGATGGATTTGGGCACGTAAATTTTGTGGATCAGACTGCCCGCCCAGACGAGATTGTGGATCGCCTGCGTCGTGCTTTGCGCGAAAAAATTCCACAGCAATAACGCCGCCAGCAAATAGATCGCGTATTGTTCCACCGCAAAGCGAAAGAAATTCGAAAAGACGATCGTCAGCACGATCATCGTCAGGAGCGGATTGAGCATCGTCCACAGAAAACCCAAGATGGAACGCTTGTAACGCACCGTCAGATCGCGCTGCACCAATCCCCACAGCAAATCGCGATAGCGAAATA
>Ga0194113_10009835_pt1 | contig 11471 bp, 8 predicted proteins | sample TA2MahC200mmetaG_FD_146193 | JGI IMG/M metagenome (GOLD analysis project Ga0194113, IMG submission 146193) | Freshwater microbial communities from Lake Tanganyika, Tanzania - TA2015017 Mahale Deep Cast 200m | ecosystem: Environmental > Aquatic > Freshwater > Lake | place: Tanzania: Lake...
CGCCGCCAAGTGCAGCCAGTTCCGCGGCAGTCCCCGCGTCTTCGCGTAGCGACAATTCGCTCCGATCACGATGTCCCACCCGGCCTTCTCGGCCGATGTGCCGACGTTCAGGGCGAAATCGAAGTGATGGCCGCCCGGCACGTCAAGCGAATGGTCCAGCAAGTACAGGCGAGGCATCGTGCTCTCCGGCGCGACGGCACTTCGGGGAGGTTCTCGGGCGACACTCGGGCCGGATTGTCCAGCGTCGCTCCGTGCGCGTCAAGAGCGTTTCTACCGAACGAGGAGGCGCGGAGGCGCGGAGGTGTGGAAATGGGGGGGCTTGTGGAGGTGCTGTCCGAGCGGCCTCGAACGACAGGCCGGGAACGACCGCCGCGCGTGACGCAGTGCGGCAACTTCCCCTTCCGATCGGGTCCCAGGGCGATGCCGCGAGGACAATCAGAAGCCGGATACGTGCCGATACCGGCCGCCGGAATCCGCCGCGATCTGTTTCATCAGAAATTCCGCGCTGGTGTCCATGAACGAGATCGTGTGAATCTGCGTTTTTCTCTCACCCGAGTTCATGGCCGCGATCTCCTGCACGGTATTCGGCGGAAACAGACCGTCGGTCATGAAGAAGATGACGTCCGGGCGCGGCGACAACTCGAATGCCGCACGGAAGGCGGGAGTCGGCGTCGTACCTCCGGACCCATCAACCGTCTTGAGCCATTCGGCGACGGCGGGCCGTTCCTGCCGAGGGTTGTGCCACCCCGGCTTCGGGTAGGGCAACTCGACGTGGTTGAAGAAGATCAATTGAAATCGCGCGCCGACCTTCATGGTGGTCAGCGTCTCGAGCACTTCCTGTTTGACGTATTCCACCTTCGGGCCCTCCATGCTGCCGGATCGGTCGGCGATGATGCAGAAGCGTCTGCCGACGGCCTGGACGCCCATGAAGGACGCACCCTGCCCGACTCCGCCACCGGCGCCCGGCAGCTCGGACATGGTCGCCCCGCCGCCAAACACGCCCCTTGGCACCATGTCCGCCAGATTCACGTCCCTCGATGCACTCTCGTCCGCCTCCACCGGAGTCACCACTTCCAGCGACTCCGCCACATCCGCCGATTGCCGCACCGCCACTTCGACACTCGTGGCGTCGAGATCCTCGGCGGCCGTGTCGCTCAAGTTCTCCGAAGGCAGCGTGCCAATCAGGACCTCGTCGCCTTCGCCACCGCCGCCCCCCCGCAAGTCGCACGTGACCATGGCCAGGCCGATGATCAACGCGGTGTGCAGCAACAGCGAGGCCAGACCGGAAATGCTCTCGGTGAACCAGGATACTCTTTTCTCCTTGAGCGGTTCCTTCGGAGTATCTTCATTCCCACCGGCGTCAGGAAGGCGGATCGTCCCTTGGCAGTAGGGACACTTGCCCACGCGGCCCAGCTGCTCCGCGGTGATCTTGAATCGCTTATTACAATGGATGCAGTTCAGCTTCATGAGCCTGACGTCCCCACGCCCTTCGGCAGCCTGCGGCTAATGGCGAGCCGCCGGGCATAACCGGGGCAGCTGACGCTGCCCGCTCGCCTTGACCGTAACGCGACTTGACCGCGATGCGAAACGGTCCGACGGCGCAAGCGTCGGGCCGCGGTCGCAATCTGAATTGTTGGCCGACAAGTTGCATGTTGTCAACGACCGCCGTGGCCGTCAGGCCCAGAACGGGAGTGCGACCAAATCCGCCCGCCTCGAGTCCTGGCCACATATTCGCGACGTGTTTCGGCTATAATGGGACTGCACTATGGTTACGTTTTCTTCGGTTATTGATGCAGCAACAGGAGCGATTTCGAGATGAACAAGAGCATGGTCGTTGCAGTAGCGGCAGTCTTTGCGGTTGCCGGAGCCTTGGCGACATCCGCAAGCGCTGCAGAGTACCTAAGTGGGATCAAGTGGGCGATGCCGCCAATCGTGGATACCGGCCCAGGCAGCCCGACTCCGGCCGCGCCGCCCTCGGACGCCGTGGTTCTGTTCGACGGCACGGACATGTCGAAATGGGAAGGAGCGGACAACTGGGTCGTGCGGGATGGCTGCGTCATCGCCGGACCGGGAGAAGTGAAAAGCAAGGAAGTGTTCGGCGACTGCCAGGTCCACATCGAATGGGCTTCCGATGAGAAGGCCGAGGGGTCGGGTCAGGGGCGCAGCAACAGTGGCGTGTTCCTGATGGACATTTACGAGATCCAGGTGCTCGATTCGTACAACAACGAGACCTACTTCGACGGGCAATGCGGAGCGATCTACAAGCAGCATCCGCCGTTGGCGAATGCGAGCCGCCCGCCGGGACAGTGGCAGACGTATGACATCATCTGGACGTGCCCCCGCTTCGCCGACGGCAAGTTGGTCAGTCCCGCATTCGTCACCTTGCTGCACAACGGCGTGCTTGTGCAGAACCACTTCCAGCTTGAGGGTGACACGCCCTACCATCGAGCGCCCGAGTACCAACCGCACGCGGACAAGGGGCCCATCCGGCTCCAATACCACGGCAATCCCGTGCGGTTCCGCAACATCTGGGTACGCGAGATCAAGGGACTCGAACGCGAACGCGTGCACGAGCCGACGGTCCGATGACCGAAGGCCGGACGAGGGGAGCCGCGCATGTTTCGCGGCAACGCGGCCACACGGGAAGGTTGGGCAAGTCAACCACGAGAGCCCCGGCATCCGGAGGCGGAGCTTCGCGGATGCCGATGGCTTATTGACAGATGCTTGTCACTACGCGTGCGGCGGGCGTCCCGAAGTCTGGTCTGCGGGATGCGCGCACGGCGCGCGCATGTTGTAGGACGGATTTCCCAGGCCGTCAGGGCGCTGGCAACGGGCCGGGCAGCCCGTCCCACGTTGGTTGCAGCCGCGGGCCGCGTTAGGTTCTGGGGCCCGTGATCCGCCCAGTTTCTCCACCTCGCGTCCGAAAACGTACCGCTCCGCCTTCCTCAGGGCTGCTTCTGGAGCCGAATCCCTTTTCCTTGCACGATCGTCAGGTAGCGATTAATGGGGGGCGTCTTGTAGACTTCCACCATTCCGTCGGACCAACGGATTTCCAGGCGATCGACGGCGTTGCTCGTGCCGAGTCCGAAGTGAATTCGCGGATCGTTGCAGGAAAGGTAGCTGGTTGCCCACTGGTTCACCCTGACTTGCCGGCGTCCCTGTGACTCGAGAGTCACCTTCGCCCCGATGGCCGAGGCGGACCCCTGTTTCCCAATCAGCGTGATTCCCAGCCAGTGGTTCCGATTGCCGCCGTCATTTCGAAGCAGTGTGGCGGTGGCGCGCAGGTCGATGTGCGAGACGATGATATCGAGGTCGCCGTCGTTGTCGTAATCCCAGACGGCGGCCCCGCGCGCGGAACGCTGCTGCTGGAAATATGGGCTCCGCTCCGGACCGACGTTTCGGAAATGGCCGTTGCCGTCGTTCTCCATCAGCAATTGATCCTGGTCCACCAGGAAGTCGGCCATGCCGTTGGCCGAGAAGACGTCTAGGTCGCCGTCGTTGTCGTAGTCGAATAGCGCCGCCGCCCAGGCACCCTTGCCGCGGAACACGGTCTTCAGTCCGCTGCGCGCCGTGATGTCCTCGAACAGCCCGTCGCCGCAGTTGCGGTAGAGCGTGCCATGCTCGAGGTCAACCACCAGCAAGTCCACCAGCCCGTCTCCATCGACGTCCCCGATCGATCCATGCATGGAGCCGGTGGGGCCTCCCTCATCATTGACCGCCACGCCGGCCATCTGGGCAACTTCGCTGAACGTGCCGTCGGCTTCGCGGCGGAACAGAAAGTTCTTCTGGTGGTCGTTGCCCTGGAACAGGTCGAGATCGCCGTCGTTGTCGTAATCGAAGAGCGTCAACCCCATGCACATGGAATCGGGATAATACATGCCCATTTCCTTGGTGACGTCTCGAAACGTGCCGTCCGGTTCCTGGCGGTAGAGCAGGGACGCCTGACCGTCGTACTCGCTGGGATGCGGCATGAGGTGCGGCTTGTTTGGCGACAGGTAGTAGGGATCGAACGCCAGGAAGTTGCCCACCATGACGTCCAGGTCTCCGTCCCGATCATAATCCCAGAACGCGGCTCCGACGCTCCATTTAGTGAACCCGTTCAGCGTCTCGGGGCCAACCAGACCCAATTGCGGCGCGATATCGGTGAACGTGCCGTTTCCATTGTTCCGGAAGAACCTGTTTGGCCCGTAATTCAACAGGTAGATGTCCGTATAGCCGTCGCCATCTAAGTCCACCGTGACCGCCGCCATGCTCCAGTTCGTATCGTCCAGTCCTGCTTGCTTCGCCACTTCCGTGAACGTTCCATCGCCATTGTTGCGGTACAGGCGGTTGGGCGTGTCGCGAAACACGCGGCCCTTGGGATCGCTGATGTCCTCCAGGTAGGTACCGTTGAGCATGTAGAGGTCCAGGTCGCCGTCGCCGTCGTAATCCAGCACGCTGACACCGGAGCCGCTGCTCTCCAGGATGTTGTCGTAGGTGAAATCGCCGAACGTGTAGCGGAAATCGATGCGCGCCTCTTTGGTGACGTCACGAAACGTCACAGCGGGCGCCTGGGCCCGCAGGTTGCAGGCGGCTGCCACCAGCAGGAACAATGCGAGTCGTTTCACTTCGGGTTATCTCCTTGCGAGTTGACCTCTTCTGTCCCCGGCGGCGACGGCGGCGCCGGCGAGCCGGTGGCGAAGTCCTTCACGAACTCCCAAAAAGCCATGGGGCTGAGGGGATGCGTAATTATAGCGTTCGAGGCAGCCGCCCGGCACCTGGCTACGGAACAACGTGCATTCCTGACGCCGGTTGCTTCGGTGACTTCTACGAACGATGACGTTCTCAGGATCAGAAAATAGCACGGATGGCAAGGCCGGAGCACGGATGATCGCCGACGCTCATCGACCGGGCGTGGTTCTTGAGTCCTGTGCGCTGCGGCGTGGGGCGATGGCGATGGGTATTCCCATCCGTGCTCCGGCTTTGCCATCCGTGCTAATCCCGGACGCGGTCGGTTTCTCGGCTGGCAGCGAGCCCAGCGCGCGAGGATCTGTCGAAGGCCTCTCCATTGCTGACGCGATATGATGAGCGCACTGCCGCCGGGCGACGGTCGCGGATCGGGCAGCGCCTCCGGGACTCTGCCAAGCCGATGCGGCCTGTGGCCACGACTCAATGGTTGACGCACGCGAAGGGAGCGGGTCCGTCATGTCGAACGAAGAGCTGGTCAGCCGTCTTTGTGAGGAGCTGGTTGCACATTACGAGGTGGACAGATCGCGGATGGCGGTGGTCTTTTCGCCGTACCGCATCTGTCCGCTGGGCGCGCACATCGACCATCAGGGCGGCCACGTGACGGCGATGGCGCTGGATTGCGGCACGTGGCTGGCGTTTGCGCCGCTGGGCGCGCCGGAGGTCAGGCTACGAAGTCAGAACTATTCCGGGGAAGTCCGATTCCGATTGGACGACGTGCCGGCGAGGCGCGACGGTGATTGGGGCGATTATGTGCGCGGGGCCGTGCTCGCGCTCCAGCAGCACTACCGGCTCACCACGGGTCTGGCAGGCATCACGCAGGGTCGGGTGTCGGAAGGCGGGCTCAGCTCTCACGCGTTCTCCCACTTGCCACGCCGCGGGCCGTCTGCCTTTCGTCACGCATCTCCCAATTCGCGGCCACCTGCCTCCGCGGCTTTTCCCACCGTGACGCGCGCGACCACCACGGTCACGTTGTCCCGCCCGCCCCGGGCCAGCGCGAGCCGCAGCAAGGCATTGCAGGCGGCCTGGGGATCGGAATACCGGTCGATGTGGCTCGCCAGCTCCGCGTCGTCCATCAGATCGCTCAGGCCGTCCGTGCACAACAGCAGGCAGTCGCCGTCGTGCAGGCGCGCGTGGCTGACGTCCGGCGAAACGGGAGAGGCACTGCTGGAGAAACAGCGAGTCAGCATGTGGGCGTAGGCGACGGTATCTTCCGGCGGCAGGCCAGCGTCCAGAAGATCCTGCGCCAGTGTGTGGTCCCTTGTCAAGCGACGGGCTGTCCCCTGGCGGTAGAGGTAGGCGCGAGAATCGCCAATGTGCGCGACGACCGCGTGATCGCCGACGATGAACGCGGACGTCCAGGTGGTCCCCATCTTGGCCAGCTCCGGGCAGACTTCGCCCTCTTCCCGGAACGCTCGCTGAATGGCAACAGCGTAGGCGTCCGCGCGGCGCTTCACTTCTTGGGCGTCCAGAGCATCCGTTCTCATGATCGAGCAGACGGCGCGGCCCGCCAGTTCCCATGTGGTCCGCAAGGCCAGTCGGCTCGCGATGCCCCCAAAAGCGGCGCCTCCCACGCCGTCTGCGACAACGATGGCGTACGATTCGTCGACCGGATTGAAGAAATCTTCCCGCGCCATGTTGGTCAACAGGACTTCTTGCGTTCGCGTGCGCCGCAACACGAGGTAGTGGTCCTGATTCTCGCCGCGCACGTTCCCGCGATCCGACACGGCGCCGACGGAGACTCGCACGCGAGCGTCACGGCGGACGTAGAGCAACGATTCCAACGGCGACGGCCGTTCGAACTCCACGGTGTCTTCTTCGGGTCTTTCCATCAACAAGCTCCCTGACCGCGGCCCAAGTCCCGCTGCCGGCGGTGAAAGGTGGAGCCCCGGGATGACTCCCGGCGGCCGCTGACAACCGCAAATATACCACCCGCGGCCGGAGCATGGCACTGGCGTCCGCGCGGGATCTCCGGCCGGAAGCGTCGGGGAACCACCATCGGGCTGGCGGCACGGCGTGCCGCGGGCGGAACTCGACGGCAAGCGGATCCTCCACTGGGGCCCGTGCAGGTCGCGACTTCAGAACAGGCCACCGAGAGGCTATACTGCAGTTCGGGAACAGGCCCGGCGAATGTGGCATCGCGACGGGAGGGTTCGAGAGTTGGCGAGGATTGCCCGACCCGCGCGCGTTGCGGCAGCGGGAGGTTGAGGAGCAGGCCATGGCGACATCCGTCATCTTTCAGGAACGGGTCGAGATCCCTTTCGTTCGCTCGTTGCGTGATTTCCGCGATTGGGCGCTGTCGGACCGGTTTCCTCAAGAAAGCAGGATCGACTACTTGGCGGGATGCATCGAGGTGGACATGTCACCCGAAGACTTCTTCACGCATGGAACGTTGAAGACGGAGATCGTGGGCGCTCTTCGACAAATCGTCAAACGGCGAGGGTCGGGCTACGTGCTGTCGGACCGCACCCGCGTGTCCTGTCCCGTGGCTGATCTCTCAGTGGAACCCGATGTCGTGTTCGTTTCCGACGAATCGCTCGATAGCGGCCGCGTGCGACTGATCCCCAACGCATCGCATGCCGCGGATCGTTATGTGGAAGTGGAAGGTCCGCCGGATCTGATCGTTGAGATCGTGAGCGACGCCTCTGTGGGAAAGGACACGGAACGTCTGCCCCTGGCGTATTTCCGGTCGGGTGTGAGGGAGTACTGGCTGATGGACGCGCGCGGCGACGAGCTGGTTTTTCGTCTCTTTTCGCGTGGCCGAAGCGCGTACGAAGCGACCGAACCCGACTGTGAAGCCTTCGTCCGTTCGTCAGTGTTCGAAACGGGGTTCCGATTGAGCCGCCGGCGCAACGCCAGGGATCGGTGGGTTTTCGACCTGCGGGAGAAACCCACCTCGGTGTGAAAGCTGGCGAGGGGCAGTCGAAGGGTCGTATCTGCCCGCGCGACGGTACCGCCGTCCGGGCGGAGCACGAGGCCGGTCAATCGCTGCCGGCACGGCCGGTGGAATAGATGCCGCCGCGTCGGAACGCCTCGGCCATCGCGCGCGGAACGTCGGCCTCGGCCATTACGAGCCGAGCTCGGTTCTCGGTCACCATCGCCTTCATTTCCTGTTCGGCGGCCACGGCTTCCGCCCGCCTGCGCTCGGCCTTTGCCCGCGCCACGCGCGTGTCGGCCTCGGCCTGATCCGCTTGCAGCCGCGCGCCGATGTTTGCACCGACGTCGATGTCGGCGATGTCGATCGAGACAATGGCGAAGGCCGTGTGGGCGTCCAATCCGCGGGACAGCACCGCGCGCGTGATGCGGTCGGGCGTTTCGAGCACCTGCAGATGCGTGTCGGACGAGCCGATGGACGTGATGATCCCTTCCCCGACGCGGGCGATCACGGTCTCCTCCGTGGCGCCGCCGATCAGCTGTTCCAGGTTCGTGCGCACCGTCACGCGCGCCCGAATCCTCAGCTCGACGCCGTTCTTGGCGATGGCGCTGAGCGTGGTCTTTCCGCTCCGCCGCGGATCAGGGCAGTCAATCACCTTCGGGTACACGCTCGTCCGCACGGCGTCCATGACGTCGCGGCCGGCCAAGTCGATGGCCGCGGCACGGTCGAAGTCGAGGTCGATGTTCGCGCGGTGTGCCGCGATGATCGCGTGGATCACGTTCATCACGTTGCCGGCCGCCAGATAGTGCGCCTCCAGACGCGACGTACTGATGCCCGTCCGACGGTTGATGTCCAAGCCGGCTTGAGCGGCCATGATCTTGGCGATCACGATCACCTTCGGATTGACCTGTCGAAACCCCATGCCCACCAGGCTCATCAACGTGACGTCCGCGTCCGACATGTACGCCTGGAACCAGAGTTTTCCGTATGCCACCACGGCGAAGAAGATAGCAATTCCGAAGAGGATTGCGATGCCCCCGGCCGCGTACAGCGCATAATCTACCAACTGGCGCCAAGAAGCCGCCGGAAACTCGGCCGCGCCCACAATAAACAAGACGTGATTGGTCATGCTAGATTCCCCGTCAGCCCCGTGCGGTGACACCGTGCCTTCGCACCCCGATCATAACCGATTCCGGGCGCCGCCGGTAGCAGCCGGCGCATGGCTTGGCAACCGCGGCCGCCCGCCCGCCCGCTACTCAATCCAACCCCCGCCCAACACCCGCTCGCCGTCGTAACATACCACCGCCTGCCCCGGCGCCACTCCGTACGTCGGCTCGTCAAAAACCACCTCCAGTCGCTCGCCGGGCAACGGGCGAGCTTGCGCGGCAACCGGCAGGCTGTTGTAGCGAATCTGCGCCAGGCAGCGGAACCCATGCTCGGGGGGGGGTGCGAGCCAGTTCGTGCTGTCGGCCGTCAGTTGTTGGCGAGCAAGGTCTTCACGGCGGCCGATCGTGACGTCGCACGTTGCCGGATCGACGCGCACCACGAAATACGGCTCGCCCATGGCCACGCCCAGCTTCTTGCGTTGCCCGACCGTGAACCGTTCGATCCCGTCGTGGCGACCGACAATGTTGCCATCGACGGTCACGAGGTTGCCGGCGGTGCTGATGTCGCCACGACGGTGGCGCACCAATTGGGCGTGCTGGCCGGGCGCCACGAAACAGACGTCCTGACTGTCGCGTTTCTCGGCGACGGGGAGGTCCAACCGGGACGCCAGCGCACGGATCCGGGTCTTCTCGAACGCTCCGACGGGAAGGAGTATGCGGGGGAGTCGTCGGCGATCGATGCCGAACAGCGCGTACGACTGATCCTTCTCCGGGTCCAGCCCGCGACACAACCATCGTGTGCCGTCTTGATGGGTGAGGCACTGGGCGTAGTGGCCGGTCGCGACGAATTCCGCGTGGACGCTGTCGGCATAGTCGAAGAGTTTGCCGAATTTCAGCCAACGATTGCAGACGATGCAGGGGTTGGGTGTTCGGCCGCGCGCGTACTCGTCCACGAAATAGTCGACGATACGGGCGAATTGAGGCTGGAAATCGAGCGCGTAGAACGGGATGTCCAGTGCGTCGGCCACGCGTCGCGCGTCCTCGGCGTCGGCGGCGCCGCAGCAGCCCCGCCCGCCGCGCGGCGGCTCGTTCACGGCGTGCGGCGCGACGCGGCACGTGTCGGCGGCTTGGGGACCGGCCGCCGGTTCGCCCTGCCGCATGAAGACACCGACGACTTCGTGGCCGTCTTCCCGCAGGAGGTGCCCTGCCACGCTGCTGTCGACGCCGCCGGACATTGCCAGAACCACGCGAGCCATATCGTTTCTACCACTGGAAAGCTTGGAGCCGAGACACGCCCTGATCCGGAACCCCAAGTCTACGCCGGCGACCGCGTGCTGGAAACGGTGCCCGGGCGGGCCCGACCCGCCGTGGGGCGTTGCCGGCCAGCGCGTCGCAGCCGCGGTTCGCCCCGCGGCGCGCTGGGCTTCCCCCAACAAGCCCCCGCGGATTATAGTTCCCAATGCAGCGCCCGCACGGCGGCGACGTGAACCTGTCGCCGCCGCTTCGGCTCTTCTCTCCGCGGGAATGTGCCGGCACGCGGGCAAATGCCGAAGTGGAAGCCGCTGGTTGCGCGGCGGCCGGAGAGTGAATGTCGTACTGATCACTAGGCGCGGGCGCAGCCCGTGCCGGGATGGGAGTTGCCATGGATTCTGCAATCGTCGACTTGGCCGCCGCTATTCGACAGCGCATCGTTCACCTGAGGGACAGTCTTTGACTTCGAGGCGAAGCAGGCAGAGGTCGCTGAGATCGAGCAGAAGATGGCGGCGCCGGAATTCTGGAGCAACCAGGAAGCGGCCCAGCAGACCGTCCTCCAATTGAAATCCCTCAAGACCGTTGTGGACCGGCTCGACGAAGTGATGGTGGCCAGCGAGGACCTTGAGGCACTGATCGACCTGGCGGAAGGTGACGACTCGATGACCGGCGAAGTGCGTCGGGAGGCGGAGCGGCTGGACGATCGCGTCGCGAACCTCGAGATCCAGACGCTGCTCAACGGCCCCCACGACGCGGCGGGCGCGATCGTGAGCATCAACGCGCGCGACGGCGGCACGGACGCCAATGACTGGGCGGAGATGCTCCTCCGCATGTACACGCAGTGGGCCCATCGGAACGGCTATTCCGTCGCCTTGCTCGACCGCAACGACAACGAGGAGGCGGGCATCAACAGCGCGACGATCGCGTTGCGCGGCCCGATGGCGTACGGATACCTCAAGGGCGAGACGGGCATTCATCGCCTCGTCCGCATCAGCCCGTTCAACGCGGAGGGCAAGCGGCAGACCAGCTTCGCGGCCGTCGACGTATCGCCCGAGGTCTCGGACGCGATCGAAATCGAGATTGACGAGGAAGACGTGCGTGTGGACACGTTTCGCTCCAGCGGAGCGGGTGGCCAACACGTGAACAAGACGGACAGCGCCATTCGGCTCACGCACCTTCCGACCGGCATTGTCGTGCAATGCCAGAACGAGCGGAGCCAGCACAAGAACCGGGACGCGGCCTGGAAGATGCTCCGTTCGCGAATTTTGCGACTGGAGGAAGAAAAACGCGAAGCCGAACAGGCCAAGAAGTACAAGGACAAGTCGCGGGTCGGGTTCGGCTCACAGATTCGGAACTACTTCCTCCACCCGGACCAGCGCGTGAAGGACGTCCGCACGGGTTACGCCGAGGGCAGTTTCCAAAAGGTGCTTGACGGCGGCATCCAAGGGTTCCTCGACGCCTATCTTCGCTGGCGCGTCGCCGACAACTGACGTGTTCGGCCAGCGCCGCGGCCT
>Ga0194113_10009846_pt1 | contig 11467 bp, 9 predicted proteins | sample TA2MahC200mmetaG_FD_146193 | JGI IMG/M metagenome (GOLD analysis project Ga0194113, IMG submission 146193) | Freshwater microbial communities from Lake Tanganyika, Tanzania - TA2015017 Mahale Deep Cast 200m | ecosystem: Environmental > Aquatic > Freshwater > Lake | place: Tanzania: Lake...
CCCCACGGTGCATGTGCTCGTTACTTCCCGTGAGGCTTCGGCCTTCCCCGAGTTAAAAGCGGGTCGGCACTCCACAACAACTCCGTACAGCGACTTCCGTACGGGGGATGATTACGGGGCTGCAGTCATTCACTAATGTTCAGGCCTCCAAGTTTGCTCGCCCTCCAGATCGCTCCTACCTCAGAGGTTCTGACGCCCTCTGGGCAGCCAGGGCTTTTCCACTCGAGCAACACACAACTCGTTACCTCCTCGTGTGTCGAGTATGCTAACCGTTCGAATCGAGCAACTAACGGTGCAGGGACTTGCACCCTGCCAGATTCGCAGCCTTGTCGGCTGCTCCTTTAACCGCAATCCCAGAGCACGGATCGACGATCGACCAATGCCGAGCCGTTTGCCAATCCGTGCGGCGGGATGCGCGCGGCAAACCGCCATGTCCCGCCGCGGCCGCGTGTCGCGTCGGGTGGGACCGGCGTCGAAAACGGAGCCTGCCTCCATATTGTCAAACTGCGGCAACTGAGTGGACTGAGGCAACCGTTGCGGCCATGTCCCTCGGAGAATGCCCGCCGACACGGCATGTGCGCTTGTGTATACTTCTCGGCTGGCGGGTGATTGGCGAGGTCAGACATGAGCGAGCGGCGACGCTGCTTCGAAGAAGGGTACTGCGATCACGTTTTGAATCGCGGTGCTCAACGCCGTCTTCTTCTCGGACTACGATTATGAACGGTTCGAGGTCTTGATGTTCGAAACGCTTGCCCATGCCCTGCGACCTCCCCGGTTTGACAATAATGAGGCAGACTCCGTTTTCAGCGCTCCGTTTTCAGACTCCGTTTTCACGCCCGCTGACGACAGTGCCATTCGAAGCAGACTTCGTTTTCTCCGTTTTCCACGCGCCACGGTCTGCCTGGAGCCGTCCCGAGTCCCGAACTTGCCATCTCTTGTCAGATAGATACAATACCGCCATGGGGGGAGAAGCCGATGCCCTGGTACTTCTTCATTTGGACACCCGAAATCATCGAGCACTTGGCGGAGCACGAGGTTACGCCGGAGGAGTTCGAGGAAGTGGTTGGCAATCCGGATGGGGAGGACCGAAGCCGCTCATCGGGGAACCTCGTAGCCTTTGGAACAACATCAGCGGGCCGTCTTCTCTGTTGCGTTTTCAATCGGTTCGAAGACGGCACGATCGAGCCAATCACGGCTTATGACGTGGGAGAGCAATGATGGAATTGACACCTGAGCAGAAGGAACAGGTTCGTCAGGCGAGGGCCAGCGGATCGCGGCGCGTGACGTTGGACTTCACGCCCGCGCAGAAGGAGCAGTGGCAAGCTGCGGTGCGGCAGGAGCAGGCAGGCAAGGAGGAGAACGTCGCGCACTTTCACAGGGTCAAGGCTGCCGCCGAACGTCCCGGTTTCTTTGGCGATCTGCGCAGGGCACTGGCGTCCTCCCGGTGTCCCACGGACGAGTTGGCCGAGGCAATCGGCGTCGCCCCGCGGCTCTTATGGGACTTTCGCGCCGGTGACGCGGACTTGCCTGCGACGGCCTTGGATCGACTGATCGAGGCCCTGGGTCTTCGCCTGATGCGGGAGATCAGCCTTCCCTAAAGACCGCTCATGTTAGGCAGGAACCAGGTTTCCGACAAGGAGCTGCACAAGACGGTCAGCAAGCGTCCGCAGCGTGGCGGAGGTGAGGGACTGACCGCCGACGTCCAACGGGGCACCGTGACCGTCAAGGGCAAGATCCGCTACGAAGCGCAGCGAAGACCGATCTTGAAGATCCTGACGAGCATCGCGGGTGTTCTCGGTATCGTCGATCAACTTCAGTTGGAGCCGAGAAGGGCGATCAGCTAGAGTTCCGTCAACCTTCGAATGACGGATTCTGTAGGACGGGCACTCTTGCCCGTCGCGGCATTCGACGGGCACTCTTGCCCGTCGCGGGCATTCGACGGGGAGGAGCGCCCGTCCTGCCCGCCAAACCAAGATTGACGCGGCACTAGGTCACCGTCGTGCCACTGGTCAGAACAGGCATCGCGTGCGGAATGGCGTCCGGGCACGGCAGCGTTTCGGGCCGGGCTCTCTTGGCCGGAGCGACTGCTTGGACAGTTGTCTCGTAGAATGTTGGCGGTTCGCAGGTCCAGCCGGCGGCAAGGCGTTTCTCTTCGCGTCGGATTTGTCTCAGGACGTAACGTCCGCCGAACAGCGACGCGAGCCGCGATTTCCATCCAAACTCGCGATTCAGGCCGCTCAGCAACGACGCAATCTTGGCGTGGATCGCGGGGTTGTCCCGGTAATACAACTTCGCAGCTGCCGTCGCGGCGGAGTAGCTGGTGGGCAGCTGTTTCGCTTCCCAGGTGAATCGCCGTCGGATGCGAGCATCGGGGTGGTTCTTGTAGCGTCTCCACCCGTCCAACGTGGTCTGGAAGACCCGTAAGACACTCGGGCCATTCACTTCAAAGTCACGAACAAATGCGCGCTTGATGAATTCGGTCTCCTGGCCGTCTTTGATGTGTGGATGCCGATAGTTGAAGACGTATTGCCCGTGAATGTCGCCGTCGAGATACTCGTCAAGGCCCTTCATGAGCCCCTTGGCCTTGAGTTCCTTGTGCAGCGGGGTGCCCGGTATCGGCGTGTAGAGCATGAATTGGTGGAAATCCGTGTTGTAGCGAACGGCGTAGTCGATGACGTCGTCGATGTTCTCGGGGGTGTGATTTTCCAACCCGATGATGGAAGACCCCAACACGCGAATTCCGTGGGACCGGAGACGACGTATCAGTGCGTGGGTGTCAATGCCGCGCAGCTTGCTGTACTGGCTGTCTTCTCCTTCCAGGCCCATCCACACCCACGAAACACCCAGCGCGATCAGTTGCTCGATCGTGTAGGAACCGAGAACGCTGGCGGAGCTGAACACGTAGAGCGCCCAAGCCTTGTCATGTTCTTGCATAAGTTCCAGGAGACGCAAGGCGCGCTTTCGATGCAGCAGGAAGTTCTCGTCCATCATGAAGAACGACTGCACCTGTTGCGCTTCTTCGAGCTGGCACATGACGTCGAACAACTCGTCGCCCGTTTCGTAGAAATTGACGAATTTTCCTTTCCCGCCGAACATCGCGGAGGTGGAGCAGAAGTTGCATCCCACGGGGCAACCGACGGAGGGAACAACCGTGGCCGCCACATCGCCAGGTTCGTCACTCAAGTCCATGCCCATATTCCGCGTGTTGATGCCGGAAGTGATGACCGGATGCCGATAGGGTTGGTCGGGATTCTCGCCCAGGTACTCCCGGAACCACCGCACGCCTTCGCCGCGCACGATGTGGTCGGCGTCGATGCGCCGGTCCAGATCGGGCATGTTGGCCACGTGTCCGCCTACGACGATTTCCGCGTGCGGGAGATGGTGACGCACGAGGCGGCACATTTCCTGGACTTTGAGGACATTCGACATGATGCCGGAAATGCCGACGACGTCGTATTGGTTATCGCGGATCTCTTCGAGGAACCGGTCGCGTGTGGGAAAGTCCAGGAGTGTGCAAGACGCTTGAATGTTGGCCTGAATGAACATCAGTCCCCAGCTTCGATGGAACATCCGCAGTGAAAACGGCCCTTGCACGCGGGTAACCTGGTTGTGGTACAGTTCCATGGGATTCATCTTGCGCGAGCCGTATTGGTCGTCCTGGGCATAGGGTCCGAATACGCTTGTCAAGAGGACTTTCGCCCGTGATCCCAAAGCATGCACGGACTGTGATGGCTCCTGCGAGCATCGGATTGGAGTCTGTCGTCCTGCCATGATGGGGCCTCAGGTTAATTGGTGGGTACATGCAATGACCACCGTGTATTGTAGGTTCTATCGGCACATTTCTGATGGCCAACGTGTTTGCGCCGTGTAAAGGATGCGCGATAGTTCTGTAATTGTGATTGGTGACTGAGCCTTCCCATGACGGCGTTGTCACACGACGCGAAGAGTACCGGAACGGGCGACGCGGGGCGTGCGCACGGGACGGCGTCAGGTGCCGGGCCACAGGCGTGAGAGGAAGCTCTTGTCGTGCGGTGAACTCGTGGCTCCCGCGGCGAGCGCGGCCTCGGATCGCCGCTGCGCGTACATCTTCACTTGGTGCAGGAACGCCTCCAACATCGCGTGCTGGCTGCCTTCGATCGCGGAGTACACGAGGTTTACGATCGGGATGCCGTCGTGGTGCTGCCGGATCCGGCTCGTGACCGCGGCCGAAACCGTTCCCAGCATGCAGTTGAAGCAAACCGCGTTGACGATCCCATCGGCGCCGCGGCGGGCGAAATCGACCATCTTCGCCACGTTGAGGATAAGAACCTCATTCTGCTGCTGGCCGAGGTACGGCTCCACCAGGTCGAGAACCTCCCGGTAGCCCGGTTCGTCGCCGTGTTTGACTTGGCCACGGAACAGGCGCCGGACTCGCCACGTCTCGACGTTCTTCCGCAGCATCAGCGCGCCGAGGAGTGAGGCTTCGCCGAGGCTGCCTTTGGCCCAGTCTCGGCGGAAGGAGAAATCCATGACGTCCACGATGAACGGGGCGGGCCAGACCTCGCATCCCCGCTCCTCCAACCATGCAAACAGGTCCCGGTTGCCCACCGGGTTGATGCGGGTGAAGATGTCGCCCGCCACCCCCACGACCGGCCGCGGTATCGAGGGGTCGGCCGGGATCATCCGCAGGCGCGACGTTGCCATGCGGATCGCCGCGGACAGTTCGTCCGTGGCGACGGCGGTCTCGATGTCCTTCATGTTTCGGCCGTGGACTTCGTCCGTCTGGCCGCGTTCACGTTCGTAAGGTCGCGTCTCACAGACCATCTTGATCAACAGGTCGATGGCCACGAGTCCGCGCCACAGGCGGGCACCGATCTCGACGCCGACAAGGACCTTCAGGTCTTCCATCCGGGGCGTGACCACCGACAGATCGGACACCTGCATCCGCCTCAGAAGCTCGCGATGCCCCTCGCCGTACTGGTGGAGAAGGCACGGGATCGTGGTTCCGGGGAAAAAGAACACTTCGTTGCCGGCGTGCGGCGATCGGGCGAGGTGCACAAGGTCGCCGGTGAGAAGGCTGTACGGATGGCATTCCTTCCCGGACGTGTGGGCTTCACCAAGCAGTTGGATTTCCGCCGACGGAAGTGGGAGGACGCGCGCGCGATGGCCCGCGGCCTGGAGCGCGCCCGCGTAGGCGTACGCATGATCAGAGAAATACGGGATGACAAATGACTGACTCGCGGCCCGCGGTTTGGTTTCCACGGCCCGGAGCGTCTCTCGCCTGACCGCATCGCGCGGCACGGCGTGGCTGCCGTACTCCTCGATCTCGTCGAGGAACGCCTCCAGGCGTGTGACGAGTCCCGCCTCCGCGCGATGCTCGTCGAATTCCAGGACGAGTGACGGCCGCCCCGCAAGCATCTGTTCCAAGTGCATCTGCGTGAACGCGTCCGGGCCGCAGCCGAAGTTCGACACGAGGATTGGGAACAAACGCTCATCGCGCTGACAGTAGCGCGCGGCGCGGACGATCATGCGGTTCAGATGCCAGGGAAGTTGATCCGGTCGCGCGTCAAGACGCACTTCTTCGATGGGCAGGTACCACATCGGAATCGCGAGCACGCCCAGATGTCTCACGTGATGCAACAGGTTCAGGTTCAGGTACGGATCGAGGACGTTATACGGTTTTCCGATGACCACGATCGCGCGCTCAACATCCTGGAGCACGTCGCAGCCGACCTGGACAAGCTGGCGACGGAATTCCGCCCAGGCGGCGGACGCGTCGCGGTACGCTTCCGCGATCGCGTGCCGCCCAACGCCCAGTTCGGCGAGTGCCGGCGCCAAACCCGCCACGAACACGTCCTCGCCTCGTGACAAGTGAACTTCGGGCGTCAGGAACGATTCGGAGAGAGCGGCCTTCACCATGTACGGCACGGCCTGAACGTAAGGGCAAGTGTGGGACATCGACTCGTTGTCCTCCGACCGCGTGAGGATCGACGGCAGGAAGATGCGGTCGACGCGGGCCTCGACGAGTTCCTGCACGTGGCCGAAGGCCAGCTTGATCGGCAGGCAGGTCTCGGCCGGCAGTCGGCGCAATCCGGCCTGGAACGTCGTCTGAGAACTCGGTTGCGAGGGGACGACCTCGTACCCCAAACGCGCGAAAAACGGGGTCCAGAACGGCAATTGGTCCAGCAGCGCCGAGGCGCGTGGAATGCCGATACGCCCGCGAGGCTCGGACGGAGGCATCAAGTACGGCTGCTCGATTTCCCGCCAGCGCGCGATGAGGTCGGGTACGTCGCTCTCCGCCGGACCGCTGACGCGGCTGGAGTACCGTTCGCAGGTGTCGCCAAAGGAAATCTTGCGCCGATCGACCTCGATCTGATTCACCTGGCAACGGTTCGCGCAGGCGTGACACTCGAAGGATGTCACCCGTTGATCGCGGCAGGCGTCGAGTCCCCGGAAGGATGTTGCGGTGGGCCGAGCGGCGCGCACGAGCAGTGCCGCGCCAATGGCTCCCGATAAGCCGGCGTAAGGGTGGACGCGGACGCGTTTTCCGAGAATCTGTCGGAAGGCCGCCACGACGGCAGGATTGTTCGCGACGCCGCCCTGGAACATGATCGAGCTGCCAATGGGTCGCCCGGAGACGACACGGTCCAGGTAGTTGTGGGCCACCGAGTAAGCCAGCCCGGCGCACAGGTCCGGCGTGGAGACTCCGCGACCCTGCGCGGCGATGAGTTCGCTGTGCATGAACACCGTGCACTGGCGGCCGAGGTCGCAGGGTGCTCTGGCCGTCGCCGCCAGACGCGAAAACTCGTTCACAATCGCGACGCCCAAATGGTCGGCCTGCTCCTCGAGGAACGAGCCCGTGCCGGCAGCACATATCTTGTTCATCACGAAATCCGCGATGTGCCCGTCCCGAACGTGGATGTATTTCGAGTCCTGTCCGCCAATTTCGAAGATCGTGTCAACATCGGGCTCGACCTCGACCGCGCCGCGCAGTTGGCACGTGATTTCGTTCTTCACCAAGTCCGCACCCAGCAAGCACGCAGCGAGATGACGGCCGCTTCCCGTGACGGCGACGCCGAGCACGCGTATTCTCTGGCCCGTGCGATCGCGGATCATCCTGAGCCCTTCACCGACGGCGTCAATTGGCCGGCCGCGCGTCGGCAGATAGATGCCCTCGTAGACCCTCCCGTCCGGGCTCAGCAGGACTAGGTTGGTACTCACCGATCCCACATCCACCCCAAGGTAGGCCTCCACCGGCCCTTCGCCAGGCAACGGTCCCATCGGCGCTGTCGGGCTCATTTCAACCGTCAGGCTCGCGTGCGTGGTACTCCGCCTCGTTGGGTCCGCGAGGGCAAGTGCCGACATGATCTCGGCCCAGGGTACGGTGGGGAGCCCGTCTTGCGCGAGTGCCGCGAAGGCCACACCCACCGCACCTTCCCCACCAGGGCAAGGCGAGACAAGTGCTTCACTCTCCAGGCCCAGGATCTCCGCGAAGGCCCGTACCAAACCCTTGTTCACGGCACTTCCGCCGGCCAGAACGACCGGCGACACGATCGACCGGCCGCGGACAACGGTCGCCATGAAGTTACGCGCCATGGCCAAGCACAAGCCGTAGGCGATCTCCGCCAGGGGTGTCCCCTTCTGCTGGAGGTGGATCATGTCCGACTTCGCAAACACGCTGCATCGGGCCAGCAACGGTCGCCCCGCGCGGAGCCTCCGCCGCGAGTTGCGAGAAGGATTCCACGTCAAGACCAAGTCGTCCCGCTTGCTGCTCAAGGAAGGAACCGGACCCGGCGGCGCATTGCTGGTTCGAACCGTATTCCAGAAGCGTGTTGCTCCGCGGCTCCATCACCACGAACCGGGCCGCGTGACCTCCGATCTCAATGGCCGTGGTGGCGCCGGGACAGAGGACTGCAATGGCTCGCGTGAGGGCCCCAAGCTCGCACTCTTGCCAGACGGGGCCTCGGACGAGTTCGCGGCCGCTGCCGGTGACCCCGATGCGGACCGCGATTCCCGCTGGTGGCTTCGGAACCTCGGCGATGATCTGCCCAAGCGTCTCGGCCGATTGGCCAACGATGGGGCGGCACCAGACGCCAAGCAGTTCCCCCTCGGGACCGACAAGTGCCAGCTTGACCGCGACAGATCCGATATCGATGCCGAGCGCGTGAGGCATTCCCGTCTCTCGGTGCGGAGGCGCCAAAGGTGACACCAGCAAAGAGAAGGATCAAAGGCAGTCGTTGCCACAACCCCATGAGTGCGAAACCGCGACACTCGCAATTCCACGTTCGCGTATCGAAATCCAAAACCCCGAACAAGCTCGAACGGTCCCCATCCACACGGCCAAAGCGAGTGTTACCGAACGTCCCGATTATGCTCGGTAAGGACGCGGTATCTGTGTTTCAGACGTCGGAATACCGGATATGTCGCGTCTGGGGTGTTCTCGGAGTTCACAAGGGACGCGCGGGCCTGTCACCGAATCGCGCTTCGTCATCTGCGCATCAAACCGCCGCAGTAGCGAGGACCGACCTTCAGTGTACAGGTGGTTTCTGCCAACGCCAGCGTTATTCTTGCCGCCACGGAGGTTTCGTGGAATTGCGTCCTTCCAAGTCAGACGACTCAAACAGGCATCGTTGGAATTGCCTTTACTGCTCGAATGTGGACCGTTCGATTCGAAACGCGACGGTTCTGCCCCGTCACCATGAAGAACGAGCGGCGGACTGCGAACGATTGACAACGCCTCGGACACCCGGTAGTTTCTATTGTCAACGAGCCAACGCCGAGGTTGTGAGCCATGGTACGCGTACGAGGCCATTTCGACGGAACTCAGATCGTCTTGGACGAACCTATTCCGGACAACCTGCGACCGGACACACCGGTGGAGGTATGCATTCCAGACGAACGAGACTTGGCTTTGCGAGAATGGCAAGCATTTTCGCATGAGTTCTGGTCCCGGCCGCTTCCGCCCAATTTCTCGACGGGCGGGCGCACTTGGAAGCGAGAAGATCTCTATGAGCGGCGTGGCAACGACGTTTCTTGACACGAACATCTTGGTTTATGCGCGCGACCGGAGCGAGCTGTCGAAGGGCCCGTTCGCGGAGCGACTCCTCTGAGTTCTTCTGGACAGTCACTCGGAAGTTGCCCGTTCCCTTGACCACGGACGAAGCTGCTGCCGAGACTCGAAAGCTGGTCTTGCTCACCGCGGTGGTACCTCTGACGCAGGAAGTCTTCGAGGCGGCGCTGGACGCGGTCCTCGCATACGGCCTTCCCCTGTGGGATGCCGAGATTTTCGCTGCTGCCAAGGTGCATCACGCGACCACGGTACTGTCCGAGGATTTCCAGCATCGTCAAACCATCGATGCTGTGACATTTCTCAATCCCTTCGCTGCGGACTTTGCCCGATCTGAGGTTCTTGGATCGTAACTGCAATTTGCGAGTCTTCCCGATCCGCAGGCACCGATCTTGACGGCCAGAAGCCGTTCTCTGAAAAGCCGGGGTGTTACGCGGCGCGGAAGGCGACAGACTGCAAACGTCAAACGTTCAGGAAATCGAATTGACCACGATGCCCGCGTGAATCCTGCCAACTTTCGGTAGTTCTGCCTGGGACGTTCACTCGCCTGCCATGCAGAGGACGCTGCCGTCGGCGAGCGCGAGGAACAGCTGGCCTCTGGCCGCGGCCATTCCGTCGAATACGGGTGGGGCACTAAGATCCCAGCGTCCGAGTTCTGTGCCGGCATCTGCGGAGTACGCCAGCAGCTGCGCGTCCTGACGCCCGGTCGCGGGCTCCGTCCCCTCCACGGCCGCCGCGGCGGGACCCGCCACGAACAGTGTGTCGCCCGCCCGCACCATGGCCCGGACCTGGATCGGCACCGGCACCGACCATGTGGGTTCGGCCGCGTCAAGTCCGCGCGAGAACAGGTGGTAGGGACCATCCAAGAACTCGTTGGACCAATGGACGTTTTTACGCCCGTAGCCCCAGACCGTTGCGTCGTCGTGGACGAGCAGCCGCCCGTAAATCAGGCGCTTCTCTCGCCCGCTGCAGCCGGTTGCGATCGACGGTTTGTCGGCGAACACCCAATAGGATCGATGGGTCCACGAGTCGTCAAGGAAATCCGTCAGCGTGAACAGGTGCGGGACCCTTTCCTCGCGCGGGAGCCCATCCTTGGAGAACGGCACGTCCCGCAGGTAAACGAACTTGTCGTCGGCCACGAGAATATCGGACCGCGATCCGGGCATCTGGTTCGCATTGAACTGCGGCGGCTGCCGACCGGTCTCGGGGTCGGGGCTGTGGACATCGGTGGTTGACAGGACAGCGCCGGTTTTCGGATCCAGTCGGCAGAGGCGGATGCCGCCGTCCAGATACGAGGACCTCCCGGCCGTGACGTAGGCGACGTTCTGGTCCACCAGGACGCTGCCATGGACGGGCCACGGCGACTCGAGCTGCTCGTGGGCGGACAGGAGCCGCGCGTCGCGTGCGCCGCGGCAGCGCCAGGCGAGGGTCCCGTCGGAGTCGAGCAGGCTGTAGACGCGTCCGTCGCGGCAGCCGAACAGGGCGCGGCCGTCGTGCACGGTAGGTGGTGAGTCGATGCGCGCGTCGGCGAGGAACGTCCAAGCCGTCTCGCCGGAGCCGGCGTCCAGGGCCACCAGGGCGTGCCGGTCGGCTTGCGCGACAAGCACTCTGCCATTGGCCACGGTGGGCGCGGTGAGGCGCCCGCCCAACGGGACCCGCCACTTGGTTTTCAGTTCCGTGGGCACGCCGGACGCGGTGGCGCCGCTCCGCCGCGGATTGCCTCGGTAGGTCGGCCAATCGTCGGCCTGGGGTGGCTCGCCCACTCGCTCATACGCTGGGCCCCTTTCCACAGCCGGCGGCGCAACCTCGGCGGGCATCGCCCGCTCGGCCGCCATCGCATTGAACCCGGTTAGTTTCGCCGTGATGTAGCAGCCGCACGAGTGCGGTGGCACATACAGCAGGCCGTTGGCGGGCATGACGCCGTATCGGCAGACGCCGCGCGCCCAGCTGTTCCAGAGGCATTCGCCCGACTCCAAGTCGATGAACTCGGTGCCGCGCCGCCCGCCGAGTATGTACCGCGTCGTCGCCTTGCTCGCGTAACACCGTTGATGATGGCCGGGATTTTCGGGCGCGACCTCCTTCACGATCTCCCCGGTCCGCAAATCGCGTTGCACGGCGTAGTACGCGCCCCAAGCCGGTCCCGTGTGCTGCCGGCCCGTGTCAAAGGGCTTGAATCCACCGATCCACACCGCATCGTCCGTGATGAATACGTCTCGCACGGAAGTCAACACCGGCTCGTGCGTCCATTGCACGCGGCCATCGTCGGGCGCGAGCAGCTTGACGGCCCGGTTGCTCCAGCAGACCAAGCCGCGCTCGTCGATCGCTTGGGGTGCTTCGCAATCCTGGGACCAGATCGTCTTCCCCGACTTCAGCTCCACGCATTTCAAATCGCCGCCGCCGTGCAAGTACACGCGGTCGCCA
>Ga0194113_10009847_pt1 | contig 11467 bp, 5 predicted proteins | sample TA2MahC200mmetaG_FD_146193 | JGI IMG/M metagenome (GOLD analysis project Ga0194113, IMG submission 146193) | Freshwater microbial communities from Lake Tanganyika, Tanzania - TA2015017 Mahale Deep Cast 200m | ecosystem: Environmental > Aquatic > Freshwater > Lake | place: Tanzania: Lake...
GTGCTCCCCCGGCGATCTGGGGGCGCTAATCCGGCGTCGACGGACGGTTCGCCGCTACCGACCCGACCCCGTGCCGCAGGAGCTCCTCGAGTGCTGCCTCGACGCCGCCCGCTGGACGCCCACCGCGGCGAACTGCCAGGCGCAGGAGTACATCGTTCTGACCGATCCGGACGCCCGGGAGGACCTGCAACGCGGAATCGAGGCGCACTACCGGGCCTTCGCCGAGGCCCTCGCCGACAAGGAGAACCGGTCCGAGCGACTCAAGGCGCTCGGGCTCGATCCGGCAGCGGCGGCGCACCCGCATGTGCTCGCGGCGGTGCCGGCCTTCGTGAAGGCTGTTGACGCCGGGCGCGACCGGCTGTTCTTCGGAGCGCCGGCCGTCGTCATCGTGCACGCCTCCGAGGGGGCCGTCATGCCCGAGGCCGCGTGCGCCTTCGCGGCTCTGACCTTCGTGCTGATGGCCGAGTCCCATCAGTTGGGGACGTGTGTCACGGGGTTCGCTGCCGATGCTCTGCGAGCGCGGGCGGGACTCCGACAAGCCATTGGCGTTCCGGAGGGCCACCAGGTGCACTACGTCGTTGTGGTCGGCTGGCCGCACGAGCCGTTCCGCGCGGTTCCCAACCGCAAGCCCGCTCGCATCACATGGCGGTAGACGCCCGCCGTCCTGCGCGGCTCCGCGCCTCCGGCCGTTCGGGAACTCCGCCGCGTTGTCCGTGTCTCACCTATGTGGTATAGTGGGGTCCCCGCGTTAGGGGCGCCGGAGAGGCACGAATCCCATCAAGGGAAGCGACATGCCGCTGCCGTGGCCGGCCATCCGGATTCGGGCATGGTTGCGCCGCCCGTGGCGCCAACGGGCGAAGGCCCTGGGCCTCGCTCTGCTTGGCGTGTGCGCGGCCGGCTCGCGGTCGGCGCCGGACGCCCAGGAGCAGGCGAAGGGTATCACCATCTCGCTGGGCGCGGACGATTTCGAGTACTCCGACGACGAGCAGACCGCCGTCCTGGACGGCAACGTGACCCTGCGCGCGACGGGCTTGCCGGGGAACGCGCCTGAAATCGAGATGGAGTCCCAGCGGCTGGTGGTCTCGCTGAAGCCGGGAGACGTTGTGTCCGAAGGCCGGACGATCGTCCGGGCGCCGGGGCTGGAGGTCGGCGGAGACGCCGTGCGGTACAATCTGCGGACCCGCGAGTTCCACGCGGCAGACGCCCGCGCTGCCATCGTCGTGCCCCTGCAGGACCGCGAGTTGACCGTGTTCGCCGAGGCCCGCACGCTGGCGGCCGCGCCGGAATCGGCCGAGCTGACCGCGGCGCGCCTCACGACCTGCGAGCGCGAACACCCGCACTATGCCCTGCGCGTCCGGAAGGCGAAGGCGGTCGCGGCGCGCGATCGGTTGACCATCTACGGCGGCGAGATCGAGTTGTACGGGGTCCGCATCCCGGTGATCCCCAAGTTCAACAAGTCCCTCGGCCTGAAGGACGACCGCCACGAGTTCGACCTCGACTTCCCGGGGCACTCGGCCATCGACGGCTGGTTCTACCCTCTGACGCGCCGCTTCACCGACCCCGAGTCGCCCACTCAGCTTCGGATGAACCTCCGACTGGCGCAGCGCGGTTGGGTCGCCGGACAGGTGCAGGCGGACACCCGCTCCGGCGGACTCCACGCTTGGGCCACCGGAATCCGTCGCAGCGCGCGCGATGACGACATCACCGAGAGCCTGCTCTACGACGCCCTGCCCGAGGTCGGGGCCGAGTTCTCCCATCCTCTTGGCGAGGCGAGCCTCTCGGCGCGGCTGGCCGGCGGCTTCTACCGTGAACAGGACCGGAACACTCGCCGGCGCGCCGCGGACGGCGCGGCAACGCTCTCCCTCGGCTACGACTGGCGCCGGCCCCTGGGCGGGCGCGACGCCGAACTCCGCGCCGGCCTCGGGGTTCGGGGCTCGCTCTATGCCGGCGGGAGCTCCTACCGCACCATCGACCTGCACGTCGGCGTCGAGCACGACCTCTGGCGCCACGCCACCGGAGAGCTGGGGTTTCGGCACCACTTCATCGGCGGCCGGACTCCCTTCGAATGGGACGACATCGACCTCAAGACGGAAGCCTACGGGCGGCTGACCACGCCGCTCCTCGGCCCCCTCGGGGTGTCGATCGGCGGTCGCTACGACCTGAAGCGGTCCCTCCTCCGCGACTACGACCTCGGCCTGCATTACACCCACCACTGCCTCACCTGGTCGCTCCAGTACAACCGGGCCCACGAACGCTTCGGGGTCGGCGTCAACTTGACGGACTTCACGTTCGGGGGGCGGCCGCGCCCGCAGCAGGCGCCGAAGGGGCGCTTCGGACCGTGGGCCTCCCTGGCCGCTCAGCCCCTGCAGCGTCAGGGCCTCGGCGAGCTGCCCGAGGCCGCCGTGCCGCCGGTTGCTCCCCTGACGGCGATGCCGACCGAGCTCGTGCTGTCACCCTCCCACCAACAGCGCGCCCCCGACGATCCCTCCGCCTCCGAGCGCCGGCCTCCACCCTCTCTGCGGATCGCTTCGACGGTTGTGTTCCCGTAGGTCTTCCGTCTCAGAGGCGCCCAGGGGCAGGCCGAAAGCGGGACCCTTCGGCTCCGCGCCGCGTAGAGACAGCTGAGCTTCCGGTAGAGACCAAGGTGCACTCATGAGCTTGCTGACCCGCATCTTCAGCTACAACGAGCGAGAGATCGCGCGCTACCGCCGCGTCGTGGAGCGCATCAACGCCCTGGAGCCCCGTCTCCGCGCGCTCTCCGACGGTGAGCTGGCGGCCCAGACGCCTCGGCTTCGGGCCCGGCTGGCGGCCGGGGAGACGCTGGACCAGGTGCTCCCCGAGGCCTACGCCGCGGCCCGGGAGGCGGCCCGGCGAGTTCTCGGCGAGCGCCCCTTCGACGTGCAGCTCATCGGGGCCATCGCGCTACACGAGGGTCGCATCGCGGAGATGAAGACCGGTGAGGGCAAGACCCTCACCGCGACCATGCCGATGTACCTCAACGCTCTGCTCGGCCGCGGAACGCACCTGGTGACCACCAACGACTACCTCGTTCGGTGGCAGGCCGAGTGGATGGGGCGGCTGTACCAGTTTCTGGGCCTCACCGTCGGCTTCATCCAGCATGACATGCCGCCGTGGGTCCGCCGCGAGATGTACCGGGCCGATGTGACTTACATCCAGAACAGCGAGCTCGGGTTCGACTACCTGCGCGATAACATGGCCCTCGACCGCGAGCATCTCGTCCAGCGCGATCTCTACTACGCCATCGTGGACGAGGTCGACAGCATCCTCATCGACGAAGCCCGCACCCCGCTCATTCTCAGCGGCGCCGGGGAGGACTCCACCGACCTGTACCGACAGGTCAACGCGGTCATCGCGCGCCTGACCCCCGGTCGCAAGGACGAGGACAAGACCGAGCACGGCGACTACATCGTGGACGAGAAGATGCACGCCGTCCACCTGACTGAGGTTGGGCAGGCCAAGGTCGAGAAGAACCTGGGCGTCAAGAACATCGCCGATCAGGGCGCGCTTGAGATTCGGCACCACGTGCAGGCGGCGCTGAAGGCCCATACGCTCTTCCACCGGGACAAGGAGTACATCGTCAAGGAAGGCGAGGTCATCATCGTCGATGAGTTCACCGGCCACCTCCAGCCCGGCCGGCGCTACAGCGACGGCATCCATCAGGCGATCGAAGCCAAGGAAGGGGTGACGATCCGCCAGGAGCAGCAGACAGCCGCTACCATCACCTACCAGAACTTCTTCCGGCTCTACGAGAAGCTCGCCGGGATGACCGGCACCGCCAAGACCGAGGAAGCCGAGTTCCAGCGCATCTATAACATGCCGGTCATCGTGATCCCCTCCAACCGACCGGTCTGCCGCACGGACCACCCCGATGTCGTGTACAAGACGCAGGAAGCCAAGTTCCGCGGCGTCGTCGCCGACGTGCTCTGCGCGAAGGCGCTGGGCCAGCCGGTGCTGGTCGGCACGCGCAATGTCGATGTCTCCGAGGTCATCGCGCGGCGGCTGCTCAGCGACAAGGCGCAACTGCTCGCCCTCGTCGCCGTCTGCCAGGATGATCTCCTCACCCGCAAGAACCTCGACCGCGCCGATCGCGACCGCATGATCGAACTCCTGCGCCAGCCCCTCGACGAGAAGCTCCCGACGGGCACGCTGGAGTTCGCGGAGGAGGATGAGGAGGAGGACGTCCCCCGCCGCGACGCCACCAAGGCCAAACGCACGCTCTCGCTGGCGCAGGCGCAGAAATGTGCCCGCGAGCTCGGGCTTGAGCCCGACCCGCTACACCCCACCAACCTCGACCGACTGCTCAACGTCTGGGGCATCGCGCCCAAGGACGCCGCCCTGGAGCAACGTGTCGAGTTGGCGGCGCAGCTGGGCGACGTGCTTCGCGACGACAAGGCCATCAACCCCCTCAACGCCAAGTTCCACGCCCAGGAAGCAGATGTGATCCGCGAGGCCGGCTGCGCCGGCATGGTCACGATCGCCACCAACATGGCCGGTCGCGGCGTCGACATCCGGCTTGGCGGGGCCCCTCTGGAGGGCGAGGACCGCTCGGCGGAGTACGAAGAGGTCAAGTCCCTCGGCGGCCTGCATGTCATCGGGACGGAGCGCCACGAGAGCCGCCGCATCGACAACCAGCTCCGGGGCCGCTCCGGACGCCAGGGCGACCCCGGCAGCAGCCGGTTCTACGTCTCCCTCGAAGACGAGCTCATGCGCATCTTCGCCCCCGAGCGCATGCGCTTCTTGACCGGCGGCTGGCCCGAGGAGGAGCCGCTGGCGACTCGACTCATCACCCGAACGCTCGCCCGGGCGCAGCACAAGGTCGAGATGCGCAACTTCGGCATCCGCAAGCACACGCTGAACTACGACAACGTGATGAACGAGCAGCGGTCCGTCGTTTACGCCAACCGCCGCCGCGTGTTGATGGGCGAGGACGTGCGAGACAGCGTGGTGAGCATGGTCGAGCGGGTGATCGACTCCCTGGTCACCGGCCACTCGCGCCAGGACAGCGGCGATGACGACTGGGACATCGAGGGCCTCTGCAGCGACCTCCGCGACGCGATCCCCGGTCTGGTCGAACGTCTCGCGGTCGAGGCGGCTGCCGCGGCCTTGGCTGAGACCTTCCCGCGTGCCCTGAGCGCCGCCGCGCAGGCCCTCCTGCGCGAGGAAGAGGAGTGGGTGATCCGTCTCCTGGAGCGGACCGTGCGCGAGGCGGCTGCCGGTCACGAACGAGGCGCCGAAGGGGCGGCGGCGCTGCTGGCGGAGGTGCAGGCGCTGGTCTATCGGGGCCGCCTCGACTTGACGGTGGGAGCGCTGCGGGAGAGTGAAGACTACGCCGGTATGGCGGCCGGCGCGTTGAGACAGTCGCTGGACGCCTCAAGACCCGGGGCGGAGGCCCGCCTCGCTCGCATCGAGGGTCTGCGGGTCGAGCAACCCGCCGACCCGGTAGAGGGTGCCTTGCCCGATGTCCGGCCCGCCTGCGAGGAGGCAGCGGCCATGCTGCGCGCCGCTCGGGTGGAGGAGCTGCAGAGCCTGCTGCAGCACTTGCAGCGCTCCGCCCCGGCCGCCGACCGCCGCGAAGCGCTGGTGGCGGCCGTCTCCCAGCGCCTGAAGGCCGCCGAGCAGACGAACGGGCTGGCCGAGCACCTCGCCGCGGACGCCCTGGGCCGAACGGTCAACGCCATCCTCGGCGAGCGTGCCCGACAGCTCTACAACGAAGAGCTCGAATGGCACGATCGGGCGCTTGAGCGGAGGGTCAACGACGCCATCAAGGTCCACGCGAACCCCGAGGCCGAACTGGCCGATTGGGACCTCGAGGCGCTCAACCGCGACGCCGAACAGATCGCCCCCGGCATCGTGGCCGGCCTGGCGGCCGACGCCGTTGAGGCGGCCGAGGCCCACGAGTACCCCGCCCTCCTGCGACAGAGCGCGGCCGGCATCGCGCCGCAGCGTGACCCCGGACAGGCCGCCCAGCGTCTGGCCAACCTCGAGGAACGCATCGCCGCCGCCGTACGCACTGCCTTGCCGACCAAGACCCCCATCGAGCGCTGGAACCTGGAGCCCTTCTTCCGGAAGGCCGGCGAGGCCGAGGGCGAACTGCGAGGCTCCCTCGCCGAGGAGGCGCTTCGACGCGTGAGAAGCTCACGCCTGGGCGCCGAGCTGAAGGACCCCGCGGCCGAGCTGTATGCCCAGCGCGCGGTGGCAGTGCGCGGCTCCTGGGGCTTGCGCCGCGCCTTCGCGATGGACGCCCTGCGCAAGCTCCCCCCGGCCAGGCTACGGGATGAAGCGAAGCGCCGAGCGCTGGCTCTCCACTCGCTCCGCGAGACCCGCCTGGGAGAGGGCGCCCTGCGGCAACTCGAGCGCATGTCGTTGCTCCGGGCCATCGAGGCCAGTTGGCCCCAGCACCTGCAGGACATGGACCACCTGCGGGAGGCAGTCCACCTCCGGGCCTACGGCCAGTGGGACCCGCTCGTGCAGTATCAGAAGGAGAGCTACGAGTACTTCCAGCGCCTGCTCGACCGCATCGCCCAGGACGTCACGAAGCTGGTCTACGGTACCGACTTCGTCGCCCGGCCCGCCCAGCGCCGTCTCCGCCGCGCCGAGCCCGTTGCGGCGCCCGCGGACCGCGCTGCGGCGACGCCCGGAGCCCCCGAAGGCGCGCTTCCTGAGCGGCCGGCGGAGCTCCCGCGCCCTCACCGGCGCTGTTGGTGTGGCAGCGGCAAGAAATACCGCAACTGCCACATGGCCGAGGACGAAGCTGCCCTGGCCAGGCGCTAACGACCTCGAGGGGCAAGCCCGAAGGACAGGCGACCTCACCGGTCGCCAAGGGGACGGGCACCAAGAACGGGAGATCGGCCATGAGCTCGCCGGAGAAGATCGATCCGCTGCAGACGCACTTCGAGGTGCTCAAGCTCAACGAGAACGCCACGATCGTGCGGCGGCAGATCGAGGAGGAGTACGAGAAGCGCGCGCGTCAGCACCTGCAGCGGCTCGCGAAGCTCGACCCCGGGTCCGAGGAAGCCGAGACCGTTCGCGCGCGCCTGGCTCAGCTCAACGCCGCGAACGCCGTGCTGCTGCCGCGCAAGTCGCGTCGGGAGTACTCCGACCTCCTCCGCAAGCTCCGCACAGCGGAGCGTGACCTGGCGGAGGCCGGCGGGAAGCGGACCAGCGGGAAGGGCCAGGACGGGTCAGCCGTCCTCATCCTGCACCTCCGTCAGCAGGTTGAGCGCGTCCGCGAGGAGCTTCGGCGCCTCCACGAGGAGCAGTACCGGCGCCACGCCAACGACCATCTGGACGAGGCAGCCGGTGCGGCCGCCGTTGACGAGGGCGACGCCCAGGAGGAGGGCGCCCGCCGACGCGTCGCCCGGGCCGGCGAACGGGCCGCCGGACTTGCCGCCCTGCTCGCCCGTCGCCCGGTGAAGCGGTCGGCGTAGCCGACATCCCGCAGCGACCCCCGGGGGAGGCCTGTGCCATGCCCATCGAGACCGCCGACGTGCGCGACGCCGTGGCCCGGCTCATCGTGGCCGGCGATTTCCAGGAGCTGATCAACCTCTATACCGGCGGGGACGTCGCCGCGACGCCCGAGCGAATTGCGCGGCTCTACCCGACGGAGGGTCTGCCGTCTGCGGAGAGGGAGGCGCTGGCCGAGGTGTTGGAGGCGATCCCCGACGACCTTCTGCCGCGCCTCGACGTTCGGGCGACGGCCCCCTCGGAGATGGTCGAGCTTGCGGCCCGCTTCGCCCTGGAGCGGGGAAAGGGCGCCCTCGCGATCCGAGCCCTGCGCGAGGCCGAGGCTCTTGACCGGGCCCATCGCTCCTACACCGACTTGGCGCTGAGGAGCCTCGCGGACGGGGACATGGCGCAGGCCGCCTTCGAGCTGGTAATCGCGGCCCGCCTGGGTTGGGCCTCCGCATCACCCGAGGCGCGCCGCGACTTCATCACCGGGCTGGGGGTGAACCCCAACGAGCTGGCCGCCTCCCTCGGGGCCGAGAGCGCTCGTGGGAGAGTCAGCGGTGGCCGCGTCGTGCCGGAGTTCCCCGCCTGGCAGACCTACGGGCCGCTGCTCCACGCGCGCTGTCACGTTGAACCGTGCGTGTCCGACCTGCCGCCCGAAGTCTCGCTGCCGCTGGCCGTCCGCCTCTTGCTGCACACCGCCGAACTTGCCGAGCGGGCCCTCCAGACCGCGGGCGAAGCCCTGCCGTTGTTGCGGGCTCTCGCGACCGAGATCGACCCGGGCCTCCCTGGCTTCGCCCAACGCCATGCCGACGCAAGCGCCCACTACCGCGCCCTGCACGACGAGGGCCTCGTCCAGGACACCCGGCTCGCGGCAGCTGCCGCGGAAGCGCCCGCCGATCCGGAGCCGGCAGTTGAGGCCCCGGAGGGCGAGGACGAGCCTGACGCCCCGGCCGAGACCCGCGATGAGGAGTCGCCCGACAAGGCGGAAGCCACGCGCGAGGGACTGCGGGAGGTGCAGGCGCTCTTGCTGGGTCGCCCGGAGAAGGAATGGCGCAACGCGCTAGCCGAACTGACCGCGAGCCACCCGCTCAGCGTATTCACTGTCTGCACGGTCCACGGGGGCGAGCTCGGGACCTTCGTCATCCCGGCCGGCCGGCGCGCCGTCGAGTTCCTGGCCGCCGTCTGCGGGGCCTGACCTCCCTCGCGCGCGGAGACGGGAAGCCCTGCGAGCCGCGGTGGCTGCCCGCGAGCGCAGGCGTGCTGGCCTGCGTCCGTCTCCTTTCACCACCACAGGGGCTTGCCGTCCGGGTCGGTGTTGCCGTCTGTGATCACCTCGAAGTTGCCGTGGAGGGTGATCGGCGCTCCTCGTTCGCGGAAGCGGTTGCGCACCAGGACGGCCCGCTGGACCCCGGTCAGTACGAAGCCGCCCCAGATCTCGTTCTCCCGCAGCGTGATGTCGTGGATGGCGCGCGCCGGCCCGCCGGCGACCCTCGACGCCGCTTCGCCCGCGGGCGCCCCGGCGAACACCACCGCCAGCGTAGGGTTGCCTCGCCCTCGCTTCAGCACGCAACGCTCCAGCGTCACGTGGTGCGGGAAGCCGCCCTCAATGGGCTCGCAGTAGAACCAGAGCAGGGCCTCCACCTCGCACCCCTCAAGCCGCACGGGTGATTGCATCCGGCAACTTGCGCGGATCCGGCAGCGGCGGAGGGTCGTGTCCGGGTTGCACTGGGCCGCATCCCACACGAGCGTCCCTGTCCGAAGCCCCTCCACCGGGGTCTCCAACTGCAGTGTGCTCAGCGGCGCCGCCGGTTGCCCCTGGATGGGCGGCGGGGTCGGCCCGACCTCAACTCCGGTGATCCGGGCCTCCCCGAGGAGGCTGCGGGCCTCCTCGTCGGCGGCCGTCAGCGTCGCGCCAACGCGCCAGGGAATGGGCAGCAGGGGGAACTTCTGGCGGACCTCGATGCGAGTCGGGGCCGGCACGCGCTCCACAACACTGGCGTGCGTGGAGATGTTGAACGCGTCGTCATTCATCCCGGCGATCTCGCAGTCCTCCCAGAGCAGCGACCCGGGGTTGCCCTTCACGTGGAAGCCATCGCGCCACAGCGACATCAGTCGCTCCGAGCCCGGCTTGGGCCTGAGGTTCACGCGGCGGAAGACCACGCGCCCGCGGTTACGGCTCACACTGAAGCCGAACCACGGCGCCGACCACAGCTCCACATCCTCGAAGGTCACGCTCTCGTTGTCCGCTACCGCGAAGCACGGCCCCGGCCCGTACCGGTGAGCGATGCCGGGGACCGGCAGGCTGATCCGCCATGCCCCCGGCACGACCTGGTCCCAGGCATCGAAGCTCTCCGCCGGGTGCACGCAGGCCGTCCCCGGCGTATCGCCCTCCTCGATCCGGTCGACCCAGCAGTGCCGGCTCAGGGGGCCGTACGGCCCGTCATGCCAGAGCATCGCGAAGAAGGCCTGCTCGCCGTCCTCACCCGTCGGCTCCCCCACCGGCGCCGACGCGCTCTGGGCGAGGCGAACCTCCAGCGTCCGCGCCTCGGGATCGATGGCGGCCACGATGCCGTCCACGAAGGGCAGCGGGTCGAAGTCGACGCTCAGGCGGCGGACGGTGATGTCGTCTGAGTTCGTGAGGGACAGAAAGCGCAGGTTCGGGGCGAGCACGAACATGCCTCCGCCGCCGTCGAGAGTGATGTGCTTCGCCTCGGCGAATCGGAAGACATACCGCTCGTCGCCCGTGGCAACCCGGAAGGTGCCGCCCCGGGGGAACTGCAGCGTGACCGGGCCGTCGGCCTCGGCCGCCGCGGCCAGCATCCGACGGATCGCGGGCCCTTCATCGGCCGCGCCATCGCCCCTCACCCCGAACGCCTCGGCCCGCAGCGTGCGTGGCCCGGCCTGCGCTCCACTCCCCGCGGCCACGCCGAGCGACACGGCCCACGCCACCGCCAGACACGGCGCCTTGTGCCCTCCCGTCGGCATCGCGTCCCACCTTCTCCAGTCGCGTGCAACCCCGCCTGGAGCCGCCTCCCGTGCAGCGCTCCCGCACCACGGCCGCGGCCCACAGACTCCGAACCAACGCGCACCGAGCCCTGACTGCGGGGAACGCATGGAAGCCTGCGCTGCGGCGACGCGCTGTGGCCTGCCGCAGTCACGGCTGACGGACCCCTCGGCGAGGTCAGTCCAGCTTGAACTCAGGCAACGGAACAGGCGCCCCGCCCTGGCGCTTGCTCTCGTCGGCCGCCTGCATGAAGCCGTACTCCTCGACGATTTCGGCCGGGTCCATCGGCGGCTGCTTCGTCTGCATCAGCCGCACGATCTGCTCGACGAGGCCCTTGTAGCTGTGCCCCTTGGCGGAAGTGATGCCCTTGGTCCCGAAGAACGTGCCGCCGTAGTCGTGCTTCCCGCTGCGCGTGCCACGGAAGGTCCCGATCCGCCCGTCGGCCCACACCCCGATCACGACCTCCGTCGTATCGGTCGAGGCGCGCTGCACGGTCTTGCAGCCGCGCCCCATCGCCGCGTAGAGGATCTCGACGCCATGCACCCCATACCAGAACAGGTCGGGGTGATGCGGCTCCAAGCTGCACGGGCTGAAGGCATCGCAGCCGAGGATGTCGCCTACCGTCTCCGGGTCCAGCGCCTCCTGCACGCCGCTCCACCAGCGCAGGCTCGAGCCCCCGAACCAAGGCACCCCTGCCTGCCTCGCGAGCCGCGCGATCTCGAGGCAGTCCTCGAAGGTCCCGGCGACCGGTTTGTCCACGAAGAAGGGCTTTCCGGCGGCGATGACCTGCCGCGCCTGCTCCAGGTGCGGGCGCCCGTCGAGGCTGGTGATGAGCACCCCGTCCACCTGCTCGCACAGCGCGGGGATTGAGTCGACGACCTCGACCCCGAACTGCTCCTGGAGCTGCTTCGAGTACTCCTCGACCCGACTGATGCTGGATGGGATGTCCGGGCTCCCGCCCTTCACCGCCGCCACCACCTTCGCCCCCGGCAC
>Ga0194113_10009851_pt1 | contig 11464 bp, 8 predicted proteins | sample TA2MahC200mmetaG_FD_146193 | JGI IMG/M metagenome (GOLD analysis project Ga0194113, IMG submission 146193) | Freshwater microbial communities from Lake Tanganyika, Tanzania - TA2015017 Mahale Deep Cast 200m | ecosystem: Environmental > Aquatic > Freshwater > Lake | place: Tanzania: Lake...
TCGAAGGCGCCAAGTTCGACACCGACAGCCTGATCAAAACCGCCGCCGCCGAGGCGCTTAAAAAGTGGACCAGGCCGGAAGATTAATTCGCTGCGGTTGACAGGCATAAAATTCACAGCGGATTAAGCGGATTAAGCGAGGTTGGAAATAGTGGGGCAGGGCGTCCCGACTTGCAGGTAGGGCGGGCGTCCCTGCCCGGATGGTAGGGTGGGCGTCCCGACTTGCGGTAGGGCGGGCGTCTCTGCCCGGATGGTAGGGTTGGCGTCCCGACTTGCCGGTAGGGCGGGCGTCTCTGCCCGCCACATTAGGAAATTCATCGTATTAAATTTGAACCAAAAATGAATCCACCTATACCTATTGCGCTGCTTACTTTAATACTACTAACGCTTCCGGCCGGCGGGCTGCCAGCCCAAATGCAGACCTTCGAGCAGAATGTCTGCATCACGATGGGGCAGCGCGAGTCGCAGGAAGAGGCGCGGGTCTATGCCCTCGCCGAATGCAAGCGCCTGGTCCTCGAAAAAGCCAGCGTCTATCTCGAAGCCTCCACCGACATCGTCCAGCGTGTGCGGGAGTCGCTATATTCCCCTCAACTTGCAGAGCAGCCGTCTAATTCCCCCACCGCTCGCGGGGGGGAGCAAGGGGGGGTGAATTCCGCCTACCAAAACGATACCGAACTCAAGAAGCAAATTCTCGCCGTAACCGCTGGCGTAACGCAGACGGAGGTGGTCGGCGAGTGGTGGGTGGTGAAGGGGACACATCAGCCGCAGACAAATCGATTGAGTTCGAAAGAACATAGAATAATAAATCAAACAAATTACTTCCAAATTTAATACTTTACTTAAACATTAGAGAAAATGACCTTATTACTCATAATCATATTATTAACTGTAATAATATACTCTGTAGTTATTACGAACAAGAAACAATCTAGGAGATTGAAACCCTATGATTCAAGTATCTTTTTAAAGAAAGAAAAAAAAGCGCGAATAATTGATCATTACACGCCACCTTTAATTGAACTTGGCATTACAGAACCAGTTTGTCCGAATTGTGGTGTTATTTTAAGTAAAATGCCAGGTGCGAAAACAAAGTGTAAAGATTGCGGAAAATATTTATATGTTAGAACTCGACCAATAGATAATAAGCGTATTTTAGTTAAAGAAGAAGAAATCGAGTTAGTTGAAGAGCAATGGGCAATATTCAACGGCGAATGGAGCGAATATGAAAAGAATAGGAAAATTAAACAGCACGAATTCGATAAAGCAACAGATATTTTAACTAAGAAGTTTGGACATGCTCCATCTAAAAGGGATATAGATTGGTATTTATTAAATAGAACTTTAATTAAAAATGCAAGAGACAAGGATTATTCTGATTATCGCAATACAAGTTTCCAAATCGCCAAATTTCTACTCAATGAAAAAAGAAAAATAGATGCTCTTAATTGGTTGCTAATAATTTGTTATTTAGATGCTTACGACCTTGTTTATGCTGAAGGTATATCAGATCATATTTTAATTGACAAATTGAATAAAAAAGAAACAGATATTGAAGTATTTGCTCCGTGGATAATAAATAAAATATATGATATATTTTATGAACTTAAATTATCAGAAAATGATTTAAATAATATTTATTATAAAACTATGCAGAGAATTCAATTATCTTTAAAAATACCAATTTCTATCGACCTTGTATGGCAATGGATTATTTCGGATATTAAAAGTGGTGCACAATGAAGAATAGATATGTTTTTTTACTAGGTTCCGGGATATCAAGACCCTCAGGTTTACCATCGGTTGTTGAACTTACTAATTCAATTTTTGATGAATCATGGACTAATAAAAAAATAAATAACACTGTTTTCCCTTTTAGCGGGCTTAAAATCCGTGATTATTTTACTGGTCATAGTGACGAATTTACTAAAAAGATACGACAATTTCTTAAACGATTAGAATTATTCGCTAAAGATTGGTATGAATTAACTTACGGAAGACTGCCTACTTATGAAGACCTCTATGAGTTATGTACAGTATTTAAGGATCAATTATCGGGGAAAGGGAGTGCTTTTGAGCGACAATCAGTTCTGAATTTTGCAGGACAAACTCATGACCTACTCACTCCTTCAATTTACGGCGGTCGTTATCATCCTGAAGTCTGGGCAGATTCAATAACGGAATATATTAGCAATGTTGTTGCCTTAAGACTTCATACTACAAATAATCCAAAAGGTTTAGATTGCTTAATGAGTTTGGCAAAAAAACAAAAATCTATGGCTATTTTTACATTAAATCATGACCTTTTACTCGAACGCATTTTTGACCAATATGATATACCATACTTAGACGGATTTGGTCAAAGAGAGAATGACATTCGGTATTGGATCCCAACTCTTTTTGAGAATTCTGAAACACCTGAAGAAAATATTAAACTAATAAAATTACATGGTTCGATTGACTGGTTTGATTTCTATTCAGATAAATATGGAAGCAGAATGGGGCGTTTCTATGGTCGGGACTTGATATCAGTCAGAGACGAGGAAAATAATCAACAAGTTGTAGTTCGAAAATTTCCTAAAATACTTACAGGAAGCATACACAAAACATACAATTATAGCGTTGGTGCTTTTTCTATCCTATTTTTTCAATTTCATAAAGCAATCAATTATAGCAATTTTGAACGATTAATAGTTTCAGGATATGGATGGGGTGATGTCGTTATTAATGATAATATAATCACTTGGTTAGATCAGAATAAGAATAATAAAGTACTATTGCTATATTCAGATGAACACTGGGCAGAGGCTGAGAGTAGAATGCATAAAGTAATGCTTACTTTTATAAAAGAAAAATATAAATCTAAAGTGATAATTACACATAAAGACCTTTCTGATACAACTGACGATGAACTTATTGAATATTTAAATATTCCTTAGTTTGAATTAATATAAACCATCTTTGCTGTTGGCTACGGCGAGTCAACGGCGGGATTCATCCCTCATCCCTCATCCCTCTGAACACCCCCCTTTCATCCCCCCGCGAGCGGGGGGAGATGGTTTTTATAGCGCGAGCGGGGGGAGAGAGTTTTTATAGCGCAAGCGGGGGGAGAGGGATGTGAACGGGCAGGGACGCCCGTTCTCCTGCTGTCAACCGCAGAGGGTTGACAGCCCAAAGTGGTGGCGGGCAGAGACGCCCGCCCCTACCGGCGGACTAAAGAAATCCACTCAACGCAAACAATAGCAATGTAAAGAAAATCCTATGCCAACATTGACCATAAAAACCGACAAGCCGATGGTGTTAATCCCAGCCTTAGGAATATGACTCGCTGCGGGAGACCATCAAATAAAGAAAATATGACCGAAACAATAAAATCCGTCAACGGAATACCAATCCGATTGACGCCGGAACGTTGGACGCACATCACCGAAGAACATTCCGAATTGGCAGGAATGAAATATGAGGTGTTGGAAACGATTCACCAACCGCGGTTTATCACAATCGGCAAAACCGGTGAACTTTTGGCAGTCAATGAGTTGACAGATGACAAGTATATTGTCGTTGTCTATAAAGAAATCCAACAAGATGGATTTATTATCACGGCATTTATCACCAGAAGAATAAAGAACTTAACAGAAAGGCAAATCTTATGGCAGTCAAAGGATTGAAAGATATAATCCGGCTCGTCCCGATGGTGCAGCGTTCGCCGCAAAGTTTGCTCTGGATGACTTACGACCGCGAGGCGGATGTGCTGTATGTTAATTTCCGTAAGCCGTCGGTGGCGGATGACAGCGAATTATCCGACGATGATGTGATTTTGAGATACGCGGATAAGGAATTGATTGGTTATACTGTGCTGCACGCCAGCCAGAGGTAGGGTGTCAGTTTTTCTTTTGAACGGCAGGGACGCCCGTTCTCCTGGCAGGTCGGGACACTCTGCCCACTAGCCGTTGACTGCGGCGCGTCAACGGCGGGATTCATCCCTCATCCCTCATCCCTCATCCCTCTGAACACCCCCCTTTCATCCCCCCGCGAGCGGGGGGAGAGGGTTTTTATAGCGCGAGCGGGGGGAGAGAGTTTTTATAGCGCAAGCGGGGGGAGAGGAATGTGAACGGGCAGGGACGCCCGTTCTCCTGCTGTTGGCTACGGCGAGTCAACGGCGGGATTCATCCCTCATCCCTCATCCCTCATCCCTCTGAACACCCCCCTTTCATCCCCCCGCGAGCGGGGGGAGAGAGTTCTTATTGCGCGAGCGGGGGGAGAGGGATGTGAACGGGCAGAGACGTCCGTTCTCCTGGCAGGTCGGGACGCCCTGCCCCACTAGCCGTTGACTACGGCGAGTCAACGGCGGGCTAAACGCACTGCCCCACTAGCCGTCGACTACGGCGAGTCAACGGCGGGATTCATCCCTCATCCCTCATCCCTCATCCCTCTGAACACCTCTCTTTCATCCCCCCGCAAGCGTGGGTGGTTGACGCAGACAAGTCACTTACACAATATTGTGCACCAATCAATAATTCACAGCGAATTAGCCTAAAATTAAAAGGGGCGGCTTGCACCGCCCCTTTCTGTTCTTATCATACCGTAGATTCTAATCCCGCGCTGAAGTCCTTATGGCGATTATGGTCCCGATTATGATAATTGTCAGCGACGCTAAATAGACAACCATCACATCGAACCGGCGAGGCATTATCGAGACCAGATTGGCAAAGTCGATGCCGTAAGCCGGCTTTAAAAGGCTCGCCAGATAGCCGATTAATCTACCGCCCGACGAAATGATATGCACCCACATCTGTGCAATCGCCGCGACCGATATCGCAGCAATCGTCAGCCATCCGATAAACCAGCCCCAAGGGGCTATCGGGTCATATTGAACCGTCTTGCCCACCTCCAACTTCTCAAATAATATCATCTCAAATTCGACCGACGGCCGCGGCAGTTCAACTGGCGCTATCGCCGCGCGTAAATGGCGCTCAAGCCCTGCAACCGCCGCACAAGCTGGACACTCGCCTAAATGCGTGTGCAGACGCGCGCGCTCAGTCTCGCCGAGCGGATTTCTGAAATCCAGCATCCGGCGCGCCGACCTGCAGTCGAGCGTTGTCCGACGACCAGACTGCGACCAGCCGAAAAAAGATGGCGGCCATTCGTCTAAAAAGCGATAAAGTAGAAAACGCATATATCTATGATTCGATTTGTAATTCTTTGAATGCCAAAGCCCGCATTCTGTCTTTGGCGCGGTGCAATGTGGCTTTGACTGTGCCCAGCGGCCAGCCGGTTACGCTGCTCATCTCTTCGTAAGTCAATTCCTGCAGATAGAAGAGCGTCAAGACCAATTGCTGCGGCGCCGGCAGTTTTGCCAGAAGCGTTGAAATAAACTGACGATTCTCAAAAGTCTTGATGTTTGCGTCGTAAATCGATAAATTCATATCCATTTCCCGCCCTTCTGCATCTTCGTCGTCAACCGAGGGCATCCCCTGCGCCGAACTTTTCTTATCGATAAAGGAAGCGCAGACATTCCAGGTTATATGATAGATCCAAGTCGCCAGCGAACTCTCGCCGCGGAACTGCGCCAGTCCTTTCCAAATCCGAATGAACGTTTCCTGCGCTAAATCCTCAGCCGGCTGGCGCTGCCCGGCGGCGCGCAGGCACAATAGATAGACCCGATCGCGGAAGGCGTCCATTAATTGACGAAACGCCGACTCCGGATGCAGCCGATAGTCTTCCAGAAATTGTCGTTCGTCGAAAACGCCCATCCGTCGGGCAAACACTCCATTATTGTTTGGCTTTGTTTATTTAGACTCTACAAATCAGCAAAATGTTGCAGCGCATACCGTTAGAATTTCTGGTTTTTTTATAATATTCTTCGTCAAACATTTGACAATACTTTGCGATTATTATAAATTTTAACAATTCTATTTAGATCGCCTAAACGTCTATCCGGCTCACGAACATTAAAGTAAAAGATAATGGCGAGTTTGCCGACTTTCCAACTTTCAAGTTTACTTACTTGCCTACTTGCTAACTTTATACTATCAATAAAGGATGCTCTGATGCCTTTCGGAATCAACCGACCTGTCCCTGCTCCCCTGCCTACGTTGTTACTCGCTGTAGTTATGGCTTTGCCTGTGCAATCCGCCGTCATCGAAGAGACCGGCTCGTTGCGCGAATTCTTTGCTGGAACTGAACAAGGCTGCGCTTATGACAACTGGATTTCGCACACCAGCGAGTATGATGCAACTGGGACGCCGGGCAATTTTGCCCCGCCCGAACTTGACCGCGAAACTAACGGCTTCGGCGCCTATCAAGTCGTGGATAACCTGCAAAATCCCGACCAGGTCTTGACAGATTGGTATGCTATCTTCAGCGCTTTAGTCCAAAATAATCCAAGCGCGGCCGAAACGCAACTCGCCAACTCCTGGATGGCGGACAAATATCAAATCGTCCGCCTTACCGACAACGGCAAAGTCTATCTCATCGCGCGCGAAATCCTTAACAATAACTACTTCGACAACAACGGGACGCCGGACGATGCGACGGACGATGTTACCGGTAGTTTCGACCTCGGCTGGGGATTGTTTGTCTTCTGCCCGAGCGCAGCCAATCCTGAAGTCGTTATCGAAGTCGTCCATCCTTCGACCGATTTCATCGCGCCCTATATCGCCATCGATGCTTTCCTGACGCTCGACGCCGGCTGCCTGTTCGTCAACGGCGCCAGCCGCAACATTGCCTGGTCTGGTGGTGGATCCTATAGTTCCGACCTTTCTCTTTCGGATCCCAGCCGCAACGCGCGGACGCCATTCCATGAAGCCCATAAAGCCGCCGTTAACTTCATCCAAAACGAGTGGGCGCTTCAACTTCACGGCTTTAATCCAGATCCAGCCCACGCAGGCATCCCTACCGCGCAGGTCTCCTTAGGGCGCGAATCACTGAACTATCAAAACCCCAATCCGCCGCTGATGGGATGGAATCACTTTGACCTAATCAGCCTGACGCCCAATCCGCCGGTGGCTTTTGACGCGCAGGAATGGCCTTACCCCGAACCCTCGATTGCCGGATACTATACGGTTTATTATCCCGGACGCTATAACTGGCGCGGTAAAATTCCGATTCCCAACAATGTTGACCTGCCGGGCGATGACAATAACTGCCAGATGGTCTATAGCCATTTGAACTTCAACTTTATCAACGCTGATGAAAACTGGACGCATATCGAAATGGACGAATGGCCCGATGTCATCCGGCTCGCCGGCGTTTCGCAGTTGGATTTTCTTCGAGCCTTTGAAGACGGTTTGACCGGCGTCCCGACCTACCAGAACTATAAATATATGGTCAATTACTACCGCCCGATATTTACAGCCGCCGCCGCTTATCTGCAAGGCTCACCGTCGACTATCGCACAAGTTATTAGCGAGACCGCGCCGCTGGCTGATTTTTATCAAGGCGCAACCCAAAACTGCGCCTATGATAATTGGGTCAGCCATATCTCCGAAGGCATCGCCGTTGCAGGTTATAACGATTATGGCCCAGCCGAATTAGACCGACAGACGACCGGCTTCGGCTATTTCCAATTAGTCCCCAACGGCGCACCGGGCGACGCGCTGCTGAACGGCTGGAGAAATGTCTTCAATGCCTTTAATGCCGGCGATGCTGCCGCTACCGCAACGGCTCTGACTAATGCCGGTCTGGGCGGCATATATCAGGTCGCGCTTCTGTCCGACCCTGTCGAGAATGAAGAATACCTTATCCTGCGCGAACAACTAGACAATTATTTCTTCGACAATAACGGCACGCCAGCCAATGCCGCCGACGATGTTACCGGCTCGTTCAACTACGGCTGGGGTTTGTATATTAAAAACTTAAACGCCTCGCGCCCCGAAGTTATTTTAGAAGTGCCGCACCCTTGCGACGACTACATCGCTCCGGCTATCGCGATGGATGCTTTCAAAACCCTCGACGCCGGATTGCTGTTTGTCGCCGGCGCCGGAAGGGAAGTCGTCTGGACCGATGTCGCCCCTTATTCGAACAGCAAATCTCTGTCCGACCCGTCGCGCAACGCCAGGCATCCGTTCCATATCGCCCACCAGGCAGCGGTCGATGCTATCGAAGGCGAACTCGCCATCCAAGTCCATAGTTATGATGTTACCCCGACGCGTGAGTCCGATCCCACTTATAAATCGGTCGAACTTTCAGCCTACAACGACCTCACGCCTAATCCGCCACTGATGGACCGTATCTCGTTCATCGATCTCATCAGCCTAATGCCTGAATATCCCATCCCCGCCAACAGCGTCGGCTCGGTCAATCATTCCGCCGAACGAATAAACAACTACTGCTCGGTTCACTACCCCGGCGGCAGTTATGCCTGGCAAAACCAAGTTCCGCTGCAGATATCTTGTCATCAACCTGGCTATAGCGACAATCAACAGATGCTCTACTCGCACATAAATCATAACGCACTGACCGATCCTGAAAACTGGCTGCACTTCGAACAATACGAATTTCCAAAAGTTATTAACGAGAATATCCTCAGCTTCTACGGCTCGGATGGCAGCGTCCCGGATTATGCGAATTACGCCAACATTGTCGAATACTACCATCCGTTGTATGCCTCTATCGCCCGCTTCCTGAATGCCGCGCCGGTCTGGACATCCGTCCCTAATTCAGTCGAAGCGCAAGCCGGAGACTTAATCCAGTTCACTGTTACCGGCGCGGACGCCGATGGCGACCCGTTGACAATTACATACACCAGCGGCAATTTGCCGCAAGGCGTCCAGTTCACCGACAACGGCGACGGCAGCGGTGTTTTCGTTTGGCAGACGGCTGAAAATTCCGGCGGCGATTACACCGCCTCATTCAGACTGGCGGATGAATACGAATATGTCGACGCGGTCGTGCCGATAACTGTTCTTGGCGGCGTTAGCACAGCCTATGCAACCGCTGAACAAACCGTCGCCGGCGCTCGACAAGGTAGTTATACTAACCTAACCACAAGCGATAACACTTATGAAACCATAACTGAAATCCTCTCTGGCGGTAAGCCCAACGCCCGTTATAGTTATCTCGAACATATCTGGACATTCCCGATCGTCGGCAACCAACTCGAACTGCACATCGAAGCCTTCCACACCGCCAATGGCGAAGGCGATGACTTCATAATCGCCGGTTCTTTCGACGGCGCTAACTATACCGACCTGCTCACGGTCTCAAAGACAGCCGACGACAACAACGAACAGGTCGCGGCCATAGAAGGCACATCTTCCGGCGATTATTATGTGCGCGTGCGCGACGCCAACCGCGCCGCCGGCCGCACCATCTTGGACGCATTCCGCGCCGACCGGCTCTACATCAACTACCAGCGCATCGAAACTATTATGTTCGTCGATGATATCGCGATGTCTTTAGTGTCAAATAAAAACAATGTTTCAGCCCGCAGTGTGATCACGGTTGTTTCTACGGCTGGCGCGCCGGTCGCCGGCGCTACTGTTTCAGCCGCTTGGAGCGGGCTGACCAATGCCAATGTCCAAGGCACGACTAACGGTTCCGGGCAGGTTACTTTCACCAGCGCCGCCCTGCGCAATCCAACCGGCGATTTCATCCTGACTGTAACTAATGTCGCGCTCGCCAACTGGACCTATGACCCCGGTCGGAACAACGAGACCAGCGATTATCTGCGCGTCGTCAACGGCCGCCTCGCCGGACTCGGCGACGAACCAGCCCAAACTGCTTTAGCGCCCGAAGCCTCGTTCTTAAACCCGGCTTATCCCAATCCCTTCAACAGCCGCGTCTGGATACCCTTTGGTCTATCGGAGGCCGGCCCGGTGAAAATCGGTGTTTTCGACCTGTATGGGCGTTCGGTCGCTTCTTTGCTGAACGGCGAACGCGCCGCTGGCTATTGGACTGTCGAATGGAACAGCGCCAACGCCCCCGCCGGCGTTTATCTCATCAAAATCGAAGCCGAAACCTTCAACGCCGTGCAGAAAGTGATGTTAGTGAGGTAGTAGTCTTATTACTTGCCAAAATAGACAAGGGCGGCTTATGCCGCCCTTGTCTGTTTTGTTTTATATTCTAATATTTGAGGCAATTCAAATTGGTTCCTCTCTGTTTGGCGTGGGCAGCAGTTTGCTTCATTCCCTAAATCGAGCGTGAAAAAGCGCGCAGGCGCGTTTTAATTAGAAATCTTACAATTAGGATTGCGTCTTGCACGCGCAGGCGGGCATCAGACGAGTTTAAATTTACTGGGATTCCGTTTTTAAGAACAACGATTATAATATCACCTTTCATTGCAAGATGGCACAAGCATAGTGTTCACTTGCATTAATGGCTTCCAGTATGTCGGACAGGAGGACAGGCGTCCCCGCCTCTGTCCCGGGAGATATGGCTGTAAAGTGGACAGGCAGGGACGCCTGTCCTCCTGTCTATACATAATGCCAGTTTCTTTTGCAACGAAGCGCTAGTGCTCAATCCCAGAATCACCTATAGAATTAGAAAGTTCAGAGTTCACCGCTTTAGCGTGTTTATAAAAGAAGCATCTCGCACGCTGAAGCGGTGAACTCTGAACTAGTTAATTCTGGGACTGAACACAAGTTAGATACATACCACTGTATTAAACAACTGTTAACCTATAACTTCGTGAAAGAAAATCCTCTGGTTGTTTCTTCGACATATCCGGCAACATAAAACGGGTCGTGTTCGAATATAAACACCCATTTTTCTCTTGCGGCTTGCGGCAGCAAGCGGCGCTTTTCTTCAAGGGTTGTCAACGGGTAGAGGTCATACGCCATAATCCACGGCAAAGGGAAATGCGAATGCAGCGGGATTAAATCGGCGGCATACAGCACTGTCTGCCTATCGCCTCGAATGCGCGGCAACTGCATCGCCGGCGTATGCCCATTGCAAATCACGATGTCCAGCCCTGGCCATAATTCCCATTCACCATCTTTAAGTTCGACCGCGCCAGCGTCGAGCAAGGGTTCAAAATCTTCCGGTAAATAACTGGCTCGGTCGCGCTCGAACCTGCTGCGGGCATGTTCCAATTGCTGCTTCTGAATGTGATAGCGCGCCTTGGGGAAAGCAGGCTGCGGCTGTGTCTCTTTGTATATTGTTGAACCGCCGTTGTGGTCGAAATGGAGGTGGGTTATTATGACATCGGTGATATCGACGGTCGTGAGTCCGACTTTTTTAAGGGCTGGAACTAAATAATCGTCTTCGCCGGTGTATTCATACATATTCTTGAACTTCTGCGCCCGGCCCTGACCAAAGCCAGTGTCAACTAATATCCTACGGTCATCGACTTCTACTAACAAGCAGCGCAGCGCCATCTCGATGCGGTTGTTCTCGTCGGTAGGATGATAGCGCTGCCACAACATCCGCGGCACGACGCCGAACATCGCTCCGCCGTCCAACTTAAATCTGCCGAACTCCAGGGTTGTTAGTTTAAAACGCCCAACTTGGATTGTCCAAAATTCGTC
>Ga0194113_10009853_pt1 | contig 11461 bp, 8 predicted proteins | sample TA2MahC200mmetaG_FD_146193 | JGI IMG/M metagenome (GOLD analysis project Ga0194113, IMG submission 146193) | Freshwater microbial communities from Lake Tanganyika, Tanzania - TA2015017 Mahale Deep Cast 200m | ecosystem: Environmental > Aquatic > Freshwater > Lake | place: Tanzania: Lake...
TATGCACACATTTTTCCATGAGGCGAAAAGGCTTTTTACCAAAATACTCAGCTTTACAGCTGTAATAGGCGTTATCTTGATTTTGGCTGCCTTTGTGCTTGGCATCTTAGGTGGGAGCATCGCAGCTTTAATATCATTTGCAAGGGGTCTGGATTCGACACTTGCTCTCTTCTTCGTTACCTTTCTTTCCCTGATTTTGATAATAATTGCATTCACTCTTATTTTCGGAACCCTCTCAGTAACTCTATATGGTATTGCTGTGCTCTTCTTTAAAGGCATAGGTCCTATAAAATCCCTCAGAGAGGCAATACATTATTTAGTCAGGCATCCGTATGCATTCTGGCTTTACACTATCCTTTTGGGCGGATATGTCCTTGCAAGCTTTATACTGATCCTCCTCAGCTATTCCTTTCACCTCATACCTGTTATAGGGACGATCCTTTCCTTCCCCTATCAGCTCATTTCTTATGTTTTTCAAACTTATCTTGGTCTGGCGATTATCGCTATTACATTTACCTACTACTATGCGACAGAGATCCAAACAGAACCTATGATTGAAAGTTCCCTACCCAAAGCATCTACACAAGATGAGACTATCACTCACGATACATGAAGCATGATGCATGGATTCATAATATTTTAATCCCCCTAAATCCCCCTTTACTAAAGGGGGACTGAGGGGGATTTGTCCTGCATCCTGTATCGTGCATCTTAATTATCCTGTTGTTCTGCTCAATAATCTCAGTGCCTTTTCATGAAGTTTGATATTGCCTGAAGCAAGCAGGGATGAACTTCTTTTCAGGCTCATCTCCATGTCATCTAATGGCTTCCCTATAATATCTGTAAAAATTCCTCCAGCCTCTCTGACGAGTAAATAGCCACTTGCAAAATCGAAACTCCTTGAAAGCGAGGGGGTAACAAAGACGCTGATTGCACCATATGCAAGGTAGGCAAGATCAATCGCAGTCGTACCAAGGCATCGAGTTTTCCTTGATTCTGTTATGAGTGGCAGGATCGAGGGGATGTCCCTCTTGGGAGACTGTGCCTCATATGCAATGAGATATAATATATCATCTTCCTGTGTGTGGATCCTTTCGCTATTGATAAATGCGCCCTTACCTTTCTCTGCCCAGAACTCGTCACCATTGATAAGATTTAAAACATATGCAAGTCCTATATCACCGAATGTATTACCATCTGCAATTGCAATGGATGTGCAATACATGGGGATACCGGAGATTGCATTCCTGCTGCCATCAATGGGATCTATAAGGACATGCTTGCCTCCACCTTTTATGTCTTTTATACCAATCTCCTCAGAGACAATGGTTAATGCCTCCCCTGAATCATCAAGACCAGAGATGATAATATCTTCTGCTCTTTTGTCGATCAGAAAGGTTCTGTCACCTGCAGCTCCAACGCCAATTGCAGTTTGTGTATGAGGTCTCTGCCTGAGCAAGGGGATTTCTTTTAAAAGTCTTCTCCCAATGGTCCTGAGTATTTCGATGTTCATTATGCGCTCTCTTCTTTATAGCCACACCCTTTTTTCAGACAGATATGATAGATGGTTTGTGCACGATCCCTCTTTTCAACAAGAAATTCTGCACCGCAACGTGGACATCTTTTCTGGACAGGTTTATACCAGGTTGCAAATGTGCATTGAGGAAAGTTATTGCAGCTCCAGAATTGTTTCCCCTTTTTGGAACGTCTTCCGACAATATCACCACCATCCAGCGGGCACTTGACCCCTGTCGCGATCGGTTTTGTATTTTTACATTCAGGATATTGCGAACAGGCAAGGAATTTCCCATATCGTCCTGACCTTATAACCATAGGTGATCCACAATTCTCACACTTCTCTTCTGTGAGTTGTGAAACATTTTCTGTGCTCCGCATTCCCTGCTCTGTACCATCTGCTGGAATGGGCTTTGTGTTTTTACATTGAGGGAACCCGGAACATGCCAGAAATCTCCCATGTCTTCCCCACCGTATCACCATGGGCAATCCGCACTTTTCACATTTTTCTTCAGTGGGTATATCTTTTGGTTTAACTTTTCCAACGATATTCGTTGCCTCAGTCAGGTTTTTCTCAAAGGGATCATAAAAATCTTTTACGACCTTGACCCATCCCATCTTCCCATCCTCTATTCTGTCAAGCTCATCCTCCATTTTTGCAGTAAAATCCACATCAATAAGCTCGGAAAATCTTTCAACAAGGAGATCATTTACCACTACCCCAAGCTCTGTAGAAGAAAACTTGCCCTCTGTTTTATGGACGTATTTTCTGTCCTGAATAGTAGCAAGGATTGTTGCATAGGTGCTTGGTCTCCCTATCCCTTTTTCCTCAAGCGCCTTGACTAATGTAGCCTCTGTATATCTTGGTGGTGGCTGTGTAAAATGCTGTCTTGGTTGTAACGTATGAAGTGTTAACGGTTCCCCTTCTTTTAATGCAGGAAGGATCTCGCCTTCTTCCTCTACTCCGTTATCCTTGCTTTCTGTATATAAGGCCATGAAACCATTGAAACGTATCACCGTGCCTGATGCCCTGAATTCTGCAAATCCCCCCGAATACCCCTTTTTCAAATCCCCCCATCCCCCCTTTTCTAAAGGGGGGTAAGGGGGGATTATTGGTGGGGCGGGGGGATTATCGGGAGGTGAGGGTGAATTTGTCTCTATTACGAAGGTTGTTTGTTCAAGCTGTGCAGGTGCCATCTGGCTTGATATAAAGCGGTTCCATATCAGCGTGTAAAGAGCATTCTGGTCTTTTGAAAGAAATTGTTTTATATTTTGTGGCATTTTATCGGGATATGTAGGCCTGATAGCTTCATGTGCTTCCTGTGCAGATGCCTTACTTTTATAAACAGGAGGTTTTTCGGGAATGTAATCTTTTCCATAAACCTTCTCAATGAGCTGCCTTGCCCACTCCTGTGCTTCAGTGGCTACCCTGTGGGAATCTGTTCTCATGTAGGTAATAAGTCCCACCGCACCTTCGTTACCAAGCTCTATGCCCTCGTAAAGCTGTTGTGCTATCAACATCGTCTTTTTTGCAGGAAACCGTAGTTTCCTATATGCTTCCTGCTGCAGGGTACTTGTGATGAAGGGAGGATATGGCATCCTTTTCCTTTGTTTAAGCTCTATCTGTTTTAGTACAAACTCTTTCTCTCCTAAGTTATGAACTATTGTATTAGCAGCTTCCTCGTCTGGGATAAGGAATTTGCTATTTGTTTCTAACTGCTGACCCCCCTTCAATTCCCCCCTTACTAAGGGGGGATATAGGGGGGTGGCTGCTGACTGCTGACTTAATTTAGAGAGTCTTGCCCGGAAGCGTGGAGGCTGAGAACCTTCAAATTCTGCATTGATGCTCCAGTATTCTTCCGATTTAAATGCCTCTATCTCACGTTCCCTGTCGACAACGAGCCTGACTGTAACAGACTGTACTCTTCCTGCACTCAGACCCCTCCTGACCTTTTTCCAAAGAAGGGGACTGAGATTATATCCGACAAGTCTGTCAAGTACCCTTCTCGCCTGTTGAGCATCAACTTTATTCATATCAATCCTGCCAGGGGTTTTCATCGCTTCTCGCACAGCCCGTTCTGTTATTTCATTAAAGGTAACCCGGTATATTTTCCCATTCGGCATCTGAGATTTACGGTCTGAGATTTCAGATGCGATATGCCATGCAATTGCCTCGCCCTCTCTGTCAGGGTCTGGTGCAAGGAATACCTTATCAGCCTCTTTCGTCGCCTTTTTCAGTTCTTTGATAACCTTCTCCTTGCCCGGGATTACAACATAAATGGGCTGAAAATTATTATGAACATCAACCCCTATATCTTTCTTCGGCAGGTCTTTTATATGACCAATAGATGCCTTTACTGTAAAGTCAGATCCGAGTATTTTATGAATAGTCTTTGCCTTAGCAGGAGACTCAACAATAACCAGAGACTTCATTAACTAACCTCCTCAAATAATCCCCCAACCCCCCTTTAGTAAAGGGGGGATAGGGGGGATTTGTTGTTCATGCAAGATAAAACCTTTTACCACTCATCTGTCTAACGGCGCCTTTTAGTTCTAATCCAAGAAGAATTCCAAGAGCCTTAGATGCTGCTAATCCGCCCTCTCGGGAAATAATATCGATATGCTTTGGCTCACCAGAAAGTAGATTACAAAGGTTCTTTTCTTCATCTGTCATTTCTAAATTAGCCTTTTCTTTTGTTCTGATAAATCCTTTCAAGACAGGTGCAAGTTCCTCAACAATATCTTCTGCCCTTCTGGTCAGGATTGCTCCCCTTTTGATGAGTTCATTGGTTCCTTCGGAAGTGGGTGAATTTATATTACCAGGCACAGCGAAGACCTCTCTATTCTGTTCAAGGGCATATCCTGCCGTGATCAGGGAGCCGCTGTTAGAGGTTGCCTCTATGACGAGCACACCCAGAGAAAGACCACTTATTATTCTGTTTCTCTTCGGGAAATTTTCCTTGTCAGGAGGGGTCCCGGGAGGGAATTCGCTGATCACACAACCTGAACGTGTAATTTTATCCATTAAACCCTTGTTTTCTGGAGGGTAGGTTACATCAAGTCCTGAGCCAAGCACAGCAATTGTCCTTCCGCCTGCCCTTAAAGCTCCCTTGTGCGATATTGCGTCAATGCCACGAGCCATACCACTGATAATGGTAAAACCCATGGCTGCGAGTTCTTCTGAAATTTTTTCAGTGACTGACATTCCATAAGGAGTGGGTTTGCGTGAGCCTACGATTGCGATTGCATATCTGTCTTCAGGCTGGATGTCGCCTTTCATATAAATGACAACAGGGGCATCCTCTAACTCCCTGAGCATTCCTGGATAAGAAGGTTCTTCCAGTCCTGCTACATGTATCCCCTGTTTCTCTAAGATATTAATCTGTGCATCAATATTCTTCCAGGCTGAAAACTCTTTGATGTTTTTTGCCTTGTTTCCTATCCCTTCCACAGAACGAAGATCCTCAAAACCTGCTCCAAATATCTTTTCAGGGGTCAGAAAGATAGAGAGCAATTTTCTGGCTCTCACAGGACCTATATCAGGCAGCATAGACAAAGCAATCCAGTATCTCGGGTCTGACATCTCTTATTTCAAGTTGAAATTATTAATGATCAATTTCCAAGTAAAAGTTTAATTGATAATTTTGCATTGATAATTGCTAATTTTTATCTCAATTTTCTTAATGTTAATCTCAGGGCATTGAGCCTTATAAAACCTTCTGCATCCTTCTGGTTATATACATCTTCAGCCTCAAATGTCGCAAAGGCAGGGTGATACAGTGAATCCGGCGATCTTCTTCCGGTAACAGAGCATGTGCCCTTGTACAGTTTCAGTCTGACCGTACCATTGACATCTTTCTGGATATCATCGATAAAGTTTTGAAGGGCAAATCTCTCAGGAGAAAACCAGTAGCCATAGTATATGAGCTCAGCATAGCGTGTTATGAGTGAGTCTCTGAGGTGTGTGATCTCCCTGTCGAGCGTTATTGATTCTATTGCCCTGTGGGCTGCATGAAGTACCGTGCCTCCCGGAGTCTCGTAAACACCTCGTGATTTCATTCCGACATATCTGTTCTCAACTATATCAATCCTTCCAATTCCATTTTCACCTGCGATGGAATTTAATTTCTCAAGCAGTGTTGCAGGAGACATCTGCTCACTATTGATTGCAACAGGATTTCCCTTCTCATAGGAGATTTCCACAGAGAGAGGCATATCAGGTGCCTTCTCAGGTGGGACTGTCATTGTATACATGTCCGAAGGTGGTTCTTGCCATGGGTCTTCAAGTATCCCTCCTTCATAGCTGATATGAAAGAGATTTCTGTCAGTGCTATACGGTTTTTCCTTTGTTGCAGTAACAGGAATCCTCTGTCTCACTGAATATTCAATCAAAGACTGTCTTGAATTGAATTGCCATTCCCTCCACGGTGCTATAACCTTTATATCAGGCTTGAGTGCATAGTAGGTGAGTTCAAACCTGACCTGATCGTTCCCTTTCCCTGTAGCGCCGTGTGCAACTGCTTCAGCACCTTCCTTTTCCGCAATCTCTATCTGTTTTTTTGCAATAAGAGGCCTTGCAATTGATGTTCCGAGCAGATATGAGCCTTCATAGACTGCATTCGCCCTGAGCATGGGGAATATGTACTCTTTTACGAATTCCTCTTTCAGATTTTCGATATACACCTTTGATGCACCAGTCTTTAGTGCCTTTTCCCCTATTGCATCAAGGTCTTCCCCCTGGCCAAGGTCAGCACAAAAGGCGATGATCTCGGAGTTATATTTTTCCTTTAACCATTGGATTGCCACAGAGGTATCAAGGCCTCCAGAGTAGGCGAGGACAATCTTCTTTATCATACGTAATCCTCCGATTTTAAGAAGTTAAAAAGTTCAACGTTAAAAGTAAAAAGTCAAATTATACAAATAATGAGGGTCTTGCAAAAGTCTTCTTTCTGTCACCCTGAACTTGTCGTAGCGACTCTCAGCGAAGACTCGCATCGAGTTTCAGGGTCTCATAAGCTATTGATTTTATTAGATGCTGAAATAAGCATGCCCTGAAGAGATTCTGAACCAAGTTCAGAATGACACTTTCAGGGTTCAGCATGACATACTGCACTCTTTTATGACTTTTGCAAGAGCCTCAATATTTATAAACCATAGCATAAGTTATGAAAAAATGTAAAACAACTATCCCCTTGACGTAAAAATCAATTATCAATTATAATTGGAATTGAGAATCAGTCTCAATTGAACTATACCGCAGAAGATCTGCGATGCCGAAACAAGTTCGGCATGACATTTTCGGGAGAATGACTTTCTTAACCCCGAAGCAAAGCTTCGAAGAATTCTTTTGATTAAGATTAAAAGGGTTATGGGAAAGAGGATATTCAGCAAATTTCTGAAGGAGCGGAGGCAGCGGTTTACCAAAGAACGGGAGGGTATCCTGCAGAAGATATTATCCTCCCGGGGCCATTTTGATCCTGAATCCCTGTATTTAAAGATAAAAGAAACAGGGCTGAAAGCCTCACGGGCATCTGTTTACAGGACATTGAACCTCCTGTGTGAGTGTGGCCTGATTGAGCGGGTTAAGAAAACAGAGCACGGAACAATTTATGAACATACCTCTGTGCATGAGCACCATGATCACATGTTATGTATGGAATGTGGGAACATCATAGAGTTTTATTCTGAAAACCTTGAGAAGCTCCAAGAGGGTATATGCAAAAGACAGGGGTTTCAGGGTGTAAGCCATTCCCTTGAGATAAGAGGATACTGCAAGAAATGCCAGAAGAAAAAGAGATCGTAAAAGATAAAGGAAGGCATCGTCACAGACATCACAAGGGACATGATACAGGCAGGAGCATAGTACTTGTTGGGAACCCAAATGTTGGAAAGAGTGTCATCTTCGGGCTTCTTACCGGGAAATACGTTACTGTTTCAAATTATCCAGGCACAACGGTAGAGATAGCGCAAGGGAATGCTATTATCGGTGATAAAAAGCTTACCATCATAGACTCTCCAGGAGTAAACAGCCTGATCCCAATGAGTGAGGACGAGAAGGTCACGCGGGACATGCTACTGAAGGAGAAACCAGAAACCGTTGTCCTTGTTGCAGATGCAAAAAATCTAAAAAGGGCGATGATGTTACTCATACAGCTTTCAGAGATGGAACTTCCATGCATACTCGACCTGAATATGGAAGACGAGGCAAAGGCAAGAGGTATAGAAATAGACTACCAAAAGCTGAGCACATTGCTCAATATTGAAGTTATCGGCACTGTAGCCCCTCAGAGGAAAGGTATAAATAAATTACGAGAGGCTCTCTTGAAACCACGACTTCCTTCTCTCAAGACATACTACGGTGATGTGATAGAGGAGTATGTAAAAAAAATTTCACGTTTTTTACCCGATGCACATATCTCAAAACGTTCGATAGCATTCATGATACTTTCAGGTGATGAGAGTCTGAAAGACTGGCTCATGACAAATCTTAACAGAGAAAATATTAAATACATAGAGGATTTGAGAGATGAGGCACAGTCAATGCTCAAGGAGCCAATCTCCCATATCATAGGACATATCAGGATAAAGCAGGCAGAGGAGATAAGCAAAGGGGTTCAGAAAATTGCCACTCCGATACCAGGGCTTTTGGCAAAAGGCCTGAGCAGGTTGACAATACATCCTATTTTGGGAATCCCGATACTTCTTCTTGTTGTTTTTGCTTTTTATCTGTTTGTAGGAAGGCTCGGTGCTGGTATCCTTGTTGATTTTTTCGAAAAGATCATATTCGCCAGGTACCTGAACCCTGCAATTGGAAAGGTTATAACAACTATCATACCTCTTGTTTTTCTCCAGGATATGCTTGTTGGTAAGTACGGAATATTTACTATGGCATTAACCTATGCGGTAGGCATCATACTGCCAATAACTGCCACCTTCTTCCTGGCATTTGGCTTTTTAGAGGATAGCGGATATCTTCCAAGGATTGCTGTACTTTCGAACAGGGCATTCAGGGTGCTTGGTCTGAATGGCAAGGCTGTGTTGCCCATGGTTTTAGGTCTCGGCTGCGGCACAATGGCAACAATGACAACAAGGATACTCGAGACAAAGAGGGAGAGGATCATTGCGACATTTCTTATAGCACTGACCATTCCCTGTTCTGCCCAGCTTGGCGTTATATTCGGAATGTTAGGGACACTTTCTATGAGGGTAACAGTCTGGTGGGCAGGCTGTATTATCCTTGTCCTGATAGTCTCAGGCTACCTTGCATCAAAGGTAGTCCCTGGAGAAAGACCTGAATTTTTCATGGAGCTTCCGCCGTTGAGGTTTCCGAGTATGAGGAATATTCTTATGAAAACACTCAGCAGGATTGAATGGTATCTGAAAGAGGCAGTTCCTTTGTTCATCATTGGTACGTTCGTCCTTTTTATACTTGATAAAATTAAGATGCTCGCCTGGTTGGAGTCTGTTTCATCTCCGCTTGTTGTGACATTCCTCGGACTACCTGCGAAGACAGCAGAGGCATTCCTTATGGGCTTTTTAAGAAGGGACTATGGCGCTGCAGGAATGTTTGATTTACAGAGGCAGGGGGTCTTAAATGAAAATCAGGTAATCATAAGTCTCGTCACATTAACACTGTTTGTCCCGTGTCTTGCAAATTTCTTTATGATGATAAAAGAGAGGGGACTGAAGACGGCAGTATTGATGATGGCTATCATCATTCCATTTGCCCTTCTTGTAGGCGGGATACTAAATCTTGTCTTAAACTAATACCTAAACAATATAATTAGCCACAGAGAACACAGAGTTCACAGGGGGAAACAAAATTTTCCTTAATCTTTTTTAAAAATTCTATGCATTTCTCTGTGTCCTCTGTGACCTCGGTGGCTTTTGAAATGTATTTTTCTACTTAAGGCGGACAGTCACATCAAAATTGTATAGAACCCTTCCACCATGCCCGTCGCTTATCTCAATGGTGACAGGATATTTGCCTGACTCCTTTTCTGTAATTTTCCATGTGATTAGGCCACTCGTTTTATCTATAACCATACCTGCTGGTGCTTTCTTCAGGTCATAAGTAAGTGTATCACCATCAGGATCAGTAGCCTTTACCTGATAGGAATAGATATTGTTCTCAAATTTTTCAATGCCATCCCTTAAAGCGTTTGGTGGAGAATTGTATATATGGGTAGCCAACGTTATGGGCTGGCCATAATCGGTACCATCATATGGCGTAATCTTTACAGAAATCTTGTCATCCCGTTTAAATGGTCCCTGGAGGGATGCTCCACTACCAGCAGATTTTTCATTTTTTGACCATTCATACAGAAACGAAACTGCATCCTTGTCTCTATCATTCCCAATGGCATCTACCTTCAATATATCATTACTTTTTGGAGTTTCCGGGACTATTTTTGCCCTCACAATTGCTGGTGGAATATTCTTTATCGTTATCTGATTCGATGCTATTTCCTGTTCTCCTATGAGAACCTTTACCTGAACCGAATCCCCTTTCTTAATCTCAGACGGTCTGAACTGATTGGCTATTGCCCCCTGTACTATCTTTCCATTCACATACCACTGCACCTTTGCTTTCGATACATCAATTGCCTTTGCATTGATAAAAAAGGTTGTCTCACGTGTTGCTTCGAAAGGCTGTATCTCTAATTTCGATGTAACAGTTGTACCTTTCGCAGGGGTAGGGGATGGTGCATGTGTTCCTTGTTGCTTTTCAGAAGAACAGGAGAGTATAAGAGATAAAACCAAAAGGAGCAATAGAAGTCTTGTGAAAACATGTCTGCTTACTTGATAATCCCTCCTTCCCCCCTTTACTAAAGGGGGGTTAGGGGGGATTATTTTCATCGTCCTTTTATCGCTATAGGGCATCACTATTTTTTATAGTGTTCTATAAGGATTTCTGTGACAGACTTGCCATCAGTGCGTACTGTAACCCACTCACCAACCTTGAGATCTTTTAAGGTTGCGGGTTTTTCATGAAAAACCCGCTTTTCCTCATACTGAATAGCGATTCTGCAATTAGGCGCTATCCGATATGTAGAGTTGTCCACAGTTAAAAGGGTATCTGAGACCTTTGTAACCTTGCCATTGTAATAAATATTTTGTGCAAAGAGAGGGGTTGCTATTACGAGTAAGAGTAAAACAATTGATACTTTTCTCATTATCTTGTCCTCCACACTCAATCTATTGACAACCACCTAATCCTCCTACCTTCCAGCCTGTATATCCAGACCTCGGCGCCTTTGGTGCAAGTTCTTCAATCGGCTGTATATCTCCTGTTGAACTCTGTACAAACCCTCTGATCTTTCCTTCTTTTGTCACTGAAATTCCAACAGATGCAGGGAGTCCCGTACCAAGAAGTGCTGACCTTGATACAGTCGGAGTTCCGAGATCCTTCTCTTTCTTAAATACGTAATCTTTATATGCAGTCCCAGTCTCATAATACAATACATACAAATTACTCGTTCCAGCAATAGTACATATATCTCCTCCCGGAACATAGGTTGCGAATATAATAAACCCTCCGAGAATAGCTGGTTTTGTGGTAACCCGCTCACCCTGATGTTGAAGTGTATGCCCTAAAAAGTCAGTTGTTGTTGAGGGCATATTATCGAAATAAATAGCCCAACCATCTTTTGTGGACATAAGGCTCATAAGTTGTGTCCAGTTCGCTGCGCCTGTGACGTTCTGGATAACCCCACCGCCAACATTTACTATAGCCGTCGATACATCCACAAGATTAGTGGTTAAATATGTTGTTGTACAGCTTCCATCCCAGCAGCCATCTTTTATCCCGTAGAATGCACCTGTGTCTGTTTGATTCCTGTCTCCGACTCCGAGAAACTGTCCTGTCCCAAAATAAATCCATAGATTCCCATTCTTATCAATGGTGGCGGCTGGAGGAGCTGTCAAACGTTTGCTTATGTCATCG
>Ga0194113_10009856_pt1 | contig 11458 bp, 13 predicted proteins | sample TA2MahC200mmetaG_FD_146193 | JGI IMG/M metagenome (GOLD analysis project Ga0194113, IMG submission 146193) | Freshwater microbial communities from Lake Tanganyika, Tanzania - TA2015017 Mahale Deep Cast 200m | ecosystem: Environmental > Aquatic > Freshwater > Lake | place: Tanzania: Lake...
CCTCTTGGGCAATATGAAGGGCGACTACAGAGGCCCCTATGCGATTGGCTAATCTATCTGCATAGGTCAGGGCCATATCAGAATCTGGGTTACAACCCAGCGCGACTAAAATACGTTGGACCAAAGGTTACCTCTTGATAAATTATATAACATCCTAACAGATTTATAACTTAAACAATCTCTTTTGTTTTTATACTGACCTCATACTTAATCGGTAATACTGTTTGAAAAGCTCTTAATGATATAGTGGAATCATGACACGGAAGATTGTTGAGTCATCATCAGCGAAGACCTCAAGATTTCCCTGCACAGCCTGGATAAACTGATAAATAATATTGAGACCCCGACCTTTTACCTCACCCTTTCTGATCTGTTCGATATTCTCTTCCGGTATCTTTCCTGTATTACGGATCTCAAAACAGGCCATCTTTCCATTTCGATAGCTCTTAATGGACAACTTTCCTCCTTCTTCAGGTATAGCCTTCGTAGCATTGTTAAAGAGATTATCCAGAACGCGCTCAAATGCAAATGGAGAACAATTAATCAATAAGCCGGTTTGTAATTCATCTTTGATAAGTTTGATGTTGGTCCTTTTCTGCTCTCTGATTGCCTCTTCATTTATCCTGAAACGACTCTTCAGGAACTCTGTGAGGTCAATGACCCTTTCACGGCCTTCAATATTAGGATAGATGGCAAGCTCCTGCATCCTGACAGTCTCATTCGCAACGATATCAAGATATTCAGCAATCGTATCTTTTACTTTCGCGATATCTTCTGTTTCGAGGAGTCTTTTCGCCCTTTTAGCAAACCCTGCAATTGCAATAGTAGGGTTCTTAAAGTCATGTAAAACATCATCAAGTTTCTCAATCCTCAGTGCCTTCATGATCTCTTTCCCAAGAAAACTTAAGAGTTCAATCTCCTGTTCTGTAAAATACTGGCGACGGTCTGTGGCATAAAAAACCAAGAAATAATTGATTTCATTCCTGGCCTTCAGAGGAATTAATAACACGGAGTTGACATTATGCTCGGATGCAAATCTTTTCAATCCTTCACTTGACAAGAGGCTCTGTAAAGGGTCTTTAATCAGTATGTAGGAAGAATTAATCCTCTCATATTCATAATCATCGTGTTTTTCTGTGCCATTGATTAAGGCGTCAAGATAAGCATGTTCTTTAATGACAAAGACATGCCCTATCTCATGTCTTCCCAGTCCTACAGGGTATTCAAGCTCAATCTGAACATGCCGCCTGTCAGGCGTTATAGAGAAGAGAGAACAACTCTGAATCTGCATGATTCCCGACAGTTCTGAAATCATCATACTGAAGACATCCTTCATCTTGATTCCTTCCCGATGACTGAGTTTTACAAATATCTTCTCTACGATCTTTTCTTTCTGGAGGTTCAGTTTCTGGAGGTTGAGAATACGCTTTTTTGCCAACACATGACTAACCCGCCTTGATAGTAACTCGGCATTTGTTACCTCGAGAGGATCAAATTCTTTGTCTATCTCTTTGTAGTAGATTTGAATAGTACCCTGAATATCAGGTTCATTCTCCAGAAACCCGGGGATATTGATTGGCACCGCCATAAGAGAGTTAAGACCGAGTTCCTTGACTATGTCCTTATTTCGATAGTCAGGTTCTAACATGATATTCGGGACAAGATAACTTTTCCCGCTCCTGATGACCTTGCCAGCGACCGTCTTCTCAATAGGTATACTTTGCCGTCTGCCGGTCTCTTTATATTGATATGAACCAAAGGCAACGAGTCTGCCTGTCTCGGGATCGAAAATACGGATGGAGGCTGCTGCTGCATGGAGAAACTCGACAATCTTTTTTGCAGCGGTCTCGAGTATCTCCTTCCAATCAAGGGTCGGACTAATCCCTATGACTTCCTCTACCATCTGGACGAGTTCTTTTACATGTGCTGAGATACAATGCTTTCGCAGATATACTGCGAGTTCGTTTATCTCCTGCTCGGATAAATGATATTTAATAACTGATGGACAGGACTTCAGGCATTGTATTAATTTTTTATCCATGGCATTCCAGTAATTGTAACATTTTTCAATAATATCAAAGAGAGGTGTACTTCTTCAAGCATAGAGAATGAAGAATAGAAAATGCCTGTGCATATGCACAGGCATTTGTAAAAATCCCCCTCAACCCCCCTTTAGTAAAGGGGGCAAGGGGGGATTAGATTAATGAGCCTTCTTAGTACTAACTGCCTTGGGCAGCTCTATCGTTTCTACTTCACCTGTTGCAAGGCTGTATTCACCTGCAACAACCTTCAACTTCCCTTCGTGCACAAGGTGATTAATAATCTTGCTCTTCATAACATCCTTATATACATTCTTTACATTTTCCTTGATGGCTGTTTCAAGGATTTCATCATGGCTACCACCCTTTTTCTTTGCAGCCATAGCAGCAGGCATAATCTTGCTGACTATTGCACCGATATTCCCCTCGGGTTTTCCTTTTGCTTCGAGTGTTGCAGCAACAGCACCGCATTTCGAATGTCCGAGTATAACTAAAAGTGGAGAATTCAGATGTTCGGCAGCATATTCAATGCTTCCTAATGCTATAGGGTCAACGACATTCCCTGCAACCCTGACAACAAAAACATCTCCAAGACCCTGGTCAAAAAGGAGTTCAGGGGCAACCCTCGAGTCAGAACAGGTTAATACAATTGCAAAGGGTTTCTGTCCTTTTGCTAATTCTTTTCTCTTTGCATCACCAAGGTCTTTCTGAGCTAAATTGCCTGATACAAACCGTTTGTTGCCATCCATGAGCTTTGTCAGGGATTCGTCACCTTTTTCAAGACCTGCAACAACAAAACCTGCAAAAACTATGACGATAAGTAAACCGATAAGAACTCTAAACCGCTTCATAAATCTTCATACCTCCGTTCATGAATATTTTGGAACCCTCAAAGAGGGTTTATTGCGGAATTCAGTTGCCTTTAATATCCCACCTCCCTTCATCTCCGTTTCTGTCATTCTGGCTTGTCCAGAATCCTTCCGACTTGTTCGGAATCAAAGAAAGATTCCCGACAAGCGGGAATGACATATGGTTGAGTATGACTCCGAATAAGTTGAATATTTATGCAGCTTTTGGCTTTCCCTTCTCTGAAGCGGATGCAAAGACCTCAGCCGCATTAAAAGTACCATCTATTGCCTGAACTGGGCATTTTGCTGTGCAGATGCCACAGCCAATACATCTTGTCTGATCAATGGTATGTTTTTTCTTTTTTTCCCCTGAGGCTGCATCAACAGGACATACCTTTATGCATATCTGACAACCGATGCAGTTATCCATAACGAATGCCTTTGATCTCCGGGGGATAAAATCAGTGATTGCCTTTGTTGGACATTTTGAAACACAGAGGCCACAAACCTTGCATTTATTAAGATCAATTCTTGACAGGTTATTTTCGACAGATGGGGCATCAAAAGGACAGACCTTCACACAGATACCACATGCAATACAGCCAACCTGGCAATTATTCTTAGTGATAGCCCCTTTATCCTTTGAGTGGCAGGCAACAAGAACTGCCTTACATGTTGTAAGAACCTCGATAACCTTTTTCGGACATGCTTCCTCGCACTTTCTGCAGCCTGTACATTTTGTGATGTCCACAAATGGGAGGTGGTCTTCTGTCATGTGGATCGCATTGAACGGGCATACCTTTTCACATGTTCCATAACTGAGACATCCGTAAGCACATTGCTTGTCTCCGCCACCGGCGAGGATAGCAGCCCTGCAGTCATGAATACCTTCATATTTGAATTTCTTTACTGATCTGCTCCATCCCCCCTGGCACATAATCCGCGCAAAAAGAGGTTCTCTTGCCTCTGCAATTTTTCCGGTAATCTGCGCAACAGCATTTGCAACTGGAACCTTTCCTGGCGCACAGAGGTTAGGAGCAATATCAGGATTTGTTGCAACAGCCTCTGCATATCCCTGGCATCCTCCAAATCCACATGCACCGCAGTTTGCACCAGGAAGCACATCCCTTACACGCTCAACCTTTGGGTCAACCTTTACAGCAAACTTCTGTGCAGCAAGAGCAAGGCTAATGCCAAATACTATACCCAATCCCCCAAGGAATAAGAATGCAAAGGTTAAAAGTTCTTTAACATTGATAGGGCCTGATACATCAATCTCCCCACCAACACCTGCAAGAGAAGTTGTGGCGCTAAACAACGATAGAATGAGGATGGAAATGCTTATTCTCAATGTAATCAATTCTTTATTATTCATAAAATCTCCCCTTCCCCCTCTTTGCCAAAGAGGGGTTTAAGGTAATGTTTTTGTAAAATATAGAGAGCAAGATCCTCCTTTGTAAAAGGGGGAGAGGGGGATTTCATAGATTTAATTTTCTTTACCTGCATCCTGTATCGTGCATCCTGCATCTTGTATCTTTCATTACAATTTAATCAACCCCGAAAATCCCAGGAATGCCAGGGCTATTAATCCAGTTAATATAAACGAGATTGGTAATCCCTGAAAAGACCTTGGAATATCTGATAGCTCAAGTTTTTCTCTTATACTTGCCATTATGATCATTGCAATGCTAAAACCAATACCAGAGCCGAGGCCGAAGACAATACTCTGGATAAAGTTGTATGATTCAGCCACATTCACTAAGGGAACAGCAAGTATGATACAGTTCGTTGTGATAAGCGCAAGGTAGATACCGAGCTTATAATACAATCCTGGAGATACCTTTTTCATGATGGTATCAGCAGCCTGTACAAAACCTGCTACAACCCCTATGAAGATAACAATCTCAAGAAATCCGAGACCGAGGGGTGTCATGATAAACTTATAGATGACCCAGTTTAACGCTGCGCTTATGACCATAACAGATGTGAAAGTAACGCTCATCCCAATGGCAGTTTCCATCTTCCTTGTTACTCCAAAGAAGATACACAGACCGAGGTATCGCGTAAAGACAAAGTTATTTATCAGGGAAGCTGCAATAAAAAGTTCAAACAGTTTTGAAAATTCCATAATTTTAAATTTTGAATTTTTTAATGGCCTCCACCGGCGCCACTTGCTCCTTTACCACCAAAGAATTTCATATCTATCCAGTTAAAAAATCCCATCAGTATTCCCACAGCAAAAAACCCTCCTGCGGGGAGAATCATAATCAGGAGGGGTTTTGTGGGGACAATAGGGATGCCCCATAAGGATCCTCGCCCCAGGAGTTCTCTGAAAAATCCTATGATCACCAGTGCAAGGAGGAATCCTGTTCCCATGCCCAGGCCATCAAAAAATGAGGGGACCACCTTATTCTTGCTTGCAAATAACTCAGACCTCGAAAGTATGATAGCAAAAGCAACGATCAGTTTTATGTAGAGTCCCATCTGTGCATAGACATCACGGACATAGGCAGCCATTACGAGATCAGTAACAGTAACCCATGTGGCGATGATGAACATGTATGAGGGAATCCTGACCTTTGGATGTATGAATTTTCTCAGGAGTGATGTTGTAACGTTTGCCATTGTCTGAACAAAGAGTACGGCGATTCCCATAAGGAATCCATTTTTTACTGAATTTGTTACAGCAACTGCAGGGCAAAGACTTAATGCGAGTCTGAATACAGGATTTTCTCCAAATATGCCATTTTTTAAAAGCTGCCAGTAGCTCATTTGATTGCTCAATCTGTGACCCCTGTATATTTTTCTTTGAGAAACTTCATGGCTTCCTTTACTCCATTGCCAACCGCACGGCTTGAGATTGTTGCTCCTGAGATGGCCTGAATCTTATCAGTGCCTTCTGCCTTTACAATTTCTATCTGTTCGAGAGACTTGCCTTCAAATTGCTTCCTGAAATATTCCTTTTCAATCTCATCACCAAGCCCTGGTGTCTCACTGTGGCTGAGTATATTTATCGCCTTTATTTTCATGTCCTTCCCTGTTGCAATAAGGATATTGATGTAACTTGAATATCCCTTTCCGTATGTCGATATGAGGTATCCTGTTGTTTCACCTGACTTTTTGCATTCGAAGTATTTCCCTTGTTTGCCAGATACATCCCATTTGCCAGCTTCGATTATATCATCAGCCTCTGGCATCATCTTTTGCCTTGCCTCTTTTTCTTCCCTTTCCTTTGCTATTTTTATAATCGGGGCTGTTCGGGCAAAGACACTTGTCATGATGATACCAGCAACGATAAACATAACGACCAGGCTCGATGTTATTTTCATCATGTCCTTCATTTCGTCTTTACCTTTACTGCTCCAAAAACCTTTGATCTCATACTTCTGTCAATAAGCGGAGTAAAACAGTTCATCAGGAGGATAGCAAACATCACACCCTCAGGATACCCTCCCTTGAGCCTTATAAGCATTGTGAGTGCACCACAGCCGATGCCAAATAGTATCTGCCCCGTTTTTACCGATGGGCATGTCACATAATCTGTTGCCATAAAGAATGCACCCAGGATAAGGCCACCACTGAGTAAATGAAGGAGCGGATCCCCAGTAAAGAGGCCTGTACCCTTGCCACCAAAGATCCATGCAAGCACTGCTACTGTTCCTAAAAATGATGCTGGAATGTGCCAGGTTATATATCTTTTGTAAAGCAAGAATGAGGCACCGATTAATAAGGCTATGATTGATGTCTCTCCAATAGAGCCTGACCGGTGACCAATCAGGAGCTGTGTATAAAGGTTGACCCTGTCGCCAAAAACCTCGATCAATCTTCCAGTTCCTTCTTCCTTTAATATGCCAAGTGGTGTTGCTGTCGTTTTTGCATCGAATGCCAGAAATGCCGCTGTCGGCTCATTCCATATTGTCATTGCCCTTGGCCACGACGCCATGAGAAATACTCTTCCAATAAGGGCAGGATTAAATATGTTATACCCGAGTCCTCCAAAAAGCTGTTTTGTTATCACAATAGCGACAAAAGAGCCTATGATTGGTACATGGAGAGTAAACGGGTTCAATGACCAGAGGGATGCGGGAAGATTCAAGCCAAGCAGCAGCCCTGTCAGGAATGCACTTCCGTCACTGATGGTTATCTTTTTCTTCATAGCTTTTTGTACGAAATATTCAGAAAGTATCGAAGAGATAATACAGAGTGCAGTAACAAACAGTGCCCGTGGTCCAAAAAAATAAATAGCCATGACAAAGGCAGGGAGGAGGGACAGGCTTACTGTCCACATAATATGGCTTACCGTCTCTTCACTCCTGATATGCGGACTGACAGATACAATGACAGTATTTTCTTTCATGGCTTTGTCAAGGATTTAGCGAGTCTTATAAATTGCACTATTGGCCTTTTTGAAGGGCATACATAGGCACATGAACCGCACTCGAAACAGTCCCATAAGTTATATTCTTTAGAACCTTCGTAGAAGCCCTTTTCTGAATAGATGCTGAGCATTGAAGGCATAAGACCCATAGGGCATACATCAATACACCTTCCACACCTGATGCATGGACCGAACTCTTCTGTGTGGACTACCTTGTCTTCTGGCAGAACAAGGATGCCAGAGGTGCCTTTTGTGACAGGCATGTCAAGGGAAGACAGGGCAAATCCCATCATAGGGCCTCCTGCTATTATCTTTCCTGTACTATCTTTCAAACCACCGCATTCTTCAATAAGCTGTGAGATGGGTGTACCTATTTTTACCAGCAGATTCTTTGACTCTCTCACGCCCTCACCTGTTACAGTAACAACCCTTTCTATCAGAGGCTTACCATATCGAACTGCCTCATATATCGCAAATGTGGTACTCACGTTCTGTACAACCACACCCACATCCATGGGAAGTCCTCTTGCCGGGACCTCTCTCCCCGTAATTGCCTTGATGAGCATCTTTTCAGCCCCTTGAGGATATTTGACCTCTAAGGCATGAACCACGATTTCAACATCCTGAGTTTCACTTGCTGCTTTTCCCATCGCTCTTAACGCTTCTGGTTTGTTGTTCTCTATACCGACAAATCCTTTATTGATACCGAAGACCTTCATGAGGACCTTGAGGCCTTCGATGATCTCATGCGGTTTTTCAAGCATCAGTCTGTAGTCAACGGTTAAATATGGTTCACACTCAGCACCATTGATAATGACGGTATCGATAGGTTTTTCCTTTGGAGGTGAAAGTTTTACTATGGTTGGGAATGCTGCACCACCAAGGCCGACTATTCCAGCAGCCTTGATTTTCTCCTTTAGTTCATCTGAAGAAAGGTTCGCATAGTCCGGGTTATCCTTTAAGATAGCCCATTCCTCTTTCCCATCGTTTTCTATAACAATTGAGGGAACCATTCTCCCCATGACATTCGGGAATTCTCCCATTGCAATTACCTTTCCTGATACAGATGAATGGACCGCTGCTGATACAAATCCTCCTGGTTCTCCGATCATTTCACCTTTTTTTATTTCCTGTCCGATCGTTACAACAGGTTTACAGGGTGCTCCTATATGCTGGCTTAATGGGATTGCAACTGTCCTGGGAGGCCTGGCTTCTCCTATTGGTTTGTCTTTTGTTAATTCTTTTCTGTCAGGCGGATGTATTCCACCCTTAAATGTTAAAAGACCCAAAAAATTCCCCTTTATAAAAGACAAAAAAGTAGATGCAGCTTTAAAACTGTAATTATTACCACACGATTTATCGTCAAGTCAAGATTTTATCAGATGTTTGTCAGATGTTGAAAAATAGAGTAGACAATCTAACACCCTGATATGTTTGTCATTGCGAGCACCAGAAGGGTGCGTGGCAATCTCTTTGCAAAAAGGCGAGATTGCTTCGTTTCACTCGCAATGACAGTTTCTATCTCTATTTTTGGGCAGATGGTATAATGAACTTCCTAAGGCAACTTTCCAGTGAACAGGTTTGAATCCAAGAGTAAGCCGTGTTATTTCCATGTCGAGCACAGAATATTTTGGTCTTTTTGCCGGCCTTGGGAATTCATCTGTTGTGACAGGGATTACCTCTGTCTTGAGACCTGAAACCCTGACAATCTCCTTGGCAAAATCAAACCAGCTTATGCCTCCATCTGTCTCATCAGTGAGATGGTAAATTCCATAAGCACCACTCTCAATAAGTTTCCGAATGCCTTCTGACAGTTGCATAGTTGATGTTGGGGCGCCTATCTGGTCATTGACAATCCTTATAACGGGCCTTTCTTTTGAAAGTCTGAGAATGGTCAGAACAAAATTATTTCCCCTTATACTGTAAAGCCAGCTTGTGCGTATGATATAGAATTTATCTAAAATCCATTGGATGTATTTTTCTCCTGCAAGTTTTGATTTGCCATAGACATTGATTGGATTCGTATTATCAAACGGGGTATAGGGGTTATCATTTTCACCGTCAAAGACATAGTCAGTGCTTATATGACAGAGTGGTATCTTTGCATCAGCGCAGGCTATGGCAAGGTTCTGAACTCCGATACCATTGACAAGAAATGCCTGCTCCCTCTCTTCCTCAGCCTTATCTACCCTTGTATATGCAGCACAGTTAACAACTAAATCAGGGGTGGAATTCTTTAGAACAGTATATACAGAATCCCTGCTTGTGATATCAAGGTCTTCTTTGGCTAAAGGAATGACATCATGTCTTTCCTTCAGCACAGGTATTAAATCCTGTGCAAGCATACCATTCCCGCCGGTAACCAGTATCTTCACCCTGTTAGAAAGTCCCATGCTTTCTAATGGGGGTCATCTTCCCCAGAAACCTTTACTCTCACTTGATAGCCTCTCCTTTAATGGTTTCCACCACCACTCATTTTCTTGATACCACTGTATTGTCTTTTCAATGCCTCCCGTTATTCTCACCAAAGGCCTCCAGCCAAGTTCAGATGCTATCTTCGCATTATCGAGTGCATATCTGAAGTCATGACCTGGTCTGTCCTTTACGAACGTAATATAGCTTTCATCCTTCCCCATTATGTTGAGTACCTCTCTTGCAAGGGCTATATTCTTTGTCTCTCCGTCTCCACCAACATTATAGATCTCGCCAGACTTCCCCTTATGCAGGATTGTGTCTATTGCCCTGCAGTTATCCTCGACATAGAGCCAGTCCCTGACATTTTCTCCTTTCCCATAAATTGGAATAGGCTTTCCCCACAGGATATTCGTAATCATGAGTGGAATAAACTTTTCAGGGAATTGATACGGTCCGTAATTATTGGATGGTCTTACAATGATAACCGGAAAGTCGTGAGTCTCATAGTAAGCACGAGCTAAAAGGTCAGCAGATGCCTTTGAGGCTGAATATGGTGAATTGGGTTTGAGAGGGCTTTCTTCAGTGAACTTACCACTCTCACTCAAAGTTCCATATACCTCGTCTGTTGATATATGAATGAACCTTTTTATTCCATACTCCTTTGCTATCCCATAAAGAAGGTGAGTCCCTAAAATATTTGTCTTGAGAAATGGCTGTGCATCTACAATGGATCGGTCTACATGACTCTCTGCTGCAAAATGTACCACACCATCCATTCCTTCCATAAGCGATTTAACTGTAGTGGCATCTTCAATCCTTCCATGCACGAAACGATACCTCGGACTTTTTTCTATATCACGCAAGTTTTCAGGATTGCCTGCGTATGTGAGGGCATCAAGGTTTATAATCTCGTAATCAGGGTATTCTTTGAGAATATATCTGATGAAGTTAGAGCCTATGAATCCACAGCCGCCTGTTACAAGGAGTTTCATCTATTCAATCCTGAATGGACTTTCTAAGTTATTCTCATACCTTACTTCGTCTACCATATCCTTTCTGCCCCAGCCTCCATATAACCTGTCAGGGAAATTCAGTACCATCCCGTCACTTTCACCAACATTCTGATAAGCATGGACAACACCAGGAGGCACAACTACAATAAGGTTCTCTCCTGTATGAATGATTTTTTTGTTCTGATATGTGATAGAGTCCTTTCGATTATCCCAAAGATAAAGCTTGAAATTTCCCATGAAGCAGAAATAATCTGTCTGTTCTCTATGTTCATGTGGCCCTCTGACAACCTGCGGATGCGTTATTGAAAGATAGCCCATCTGTGGCTCAAAACCTCCTGACAGTTCATCTTTCCTGAAAAGCTCAGAAAGCCAGCCACGATTATCAACGTGTGGCATCACATTCTTAATAACAACACCCTCTATCTCACCGTTTATGAACATATCACTCCATATGACTATCTGAAAGTGCTGACTGTTTTGGAGATGTATTTTCTTTTAGAAGTCTCTCCTTGCGCCTTTTGAATAACTCATCTGTGGGGTTTCCGTTAAGGAGTGAATTCATAAAAAAACATACCATAAATGGAAGTTTTTGTAAATAATTGTAGATAAAAATATAAGGTTCTTTCGTAAAAAAGTTGAAAAGCATTCTAACCCTACAACGACATTTAAAAGAATTATAAATTGACAATTAGAGCATAATCTGCAAGAATATAAAGAAACTTCAAAGGAGGCAGATTATGCTACCGAGTTGCCGGATTGAAGGAG
>Ga0194113_10009857_pt1 | contig 11458 bp, 8 predicted proteins | sample TA2MahC200mmetaG_FD_146193 | JGI IMG/M metagenome (GOLD analysis project Ga0194113, IMG submission 146193) | Freshwater microbial communities from Lake Tanganyika, Tanzania - TA2015017 Mahale Deep Cast 200m | ecosystem: Environmental > Aquatic > Freshwater > Lake | place: Tanzania: Lake...
CAACCGAAAGCGATCCCGTGATTGCATCCGGCTCCAGTGTGTTAATCAGCAAATCTATGACGCTGAAGGCGAGAGCCTGGGAAGAAGGTTTGAATCCGAGTGAAATCAAGTCGGCGAATTATCAAATCGATTTGATTTGTCCGACTGCGGATTTAAACGGCGATTGCAAGGTAAATTTAGAAGATTTTGCTATCCTGTCCCAATGGTGGCTGGGAGTCTGCAATGTAACCAACGGCTGGTGCGGCGGTGCGGATTTAGACGCTTCAGGCCTGATCGACACCGACGAACTTGAGGATGTGACGAGGGACAATCTGGAGGAAGAAGAGGTTGCCAGCCATATCAAGGAGCTTACGGTAATCGCACAGCGGGATTATGGAGATGCCCATATTCAGCAATATTACGGCAAGACAATGACGTATGACATATATATCCAGGTCAGCACCGACGCAACAGTAACGGCTGTTGAGTTTACAACACCTGCAGGAAATACCTTCAGCATACCTGCGACCGTTTATACATGGAGAGAATCGCATCCGGACGGATTACTTTCATATGGACTGGGAATAATCAATCCCGATTGGCTTCTCTGGGAGTATGAATATAAATTTTTCAATGAAAGCTCGCTGGATGCATACGGGGACGGGTTATATACCTTTACCGTCCATTATACCGACGGAGGAAGTCAGCAGACTACCGCCTGGTTTGGCATCCCAGAAACAACGGATCCAATTCCAACGCCGACACAGATTCCGACATTTACCAGCTTTGTGAACGGTCAGACGGTCAATTCTCCGGTTACATTTACATGGCAGGCCTGTACGGACCCGGCAATTCAGGCTATGGCAATGGGTATTGTGTATGTCGATTTCTGGTCATTTGAGGATACGACTGCAACCGGACTTGCGGCACCGATCTCGTTATCCGCAGGCGAACATGATGTCTGGCTGTTATTTGAGTCTTATTACGGCTATGACAATGAAGACGGTATTTCAGTCGGCGCCTGCAAACAGAATCAAAGCCATTACAAGATTACAGTCAACTGACAATTAAAGATTGTTGGATGATTCAGGTTTTTCACAAAGGCGGGGCTTTTTATGCCCCGCCTTTTTTGTTTTTGAGGTCGTCGTTGATTGCGGTGAAAGAGGGGGGCTTTGGGGGTGTTTTTGGGGCGGGATGGGGTAAAATCAGGGGGAAACGGGGAAAAGCAGTTTTTTTAGAGTAATGAGGATGAGTTATGTGTGTAGTAATATGGAACGGTCGTTTCTGTTAAGGGTTTTGGATGCTTGAAGATGCACTGCTCATTTTGAGGTTCCGGTACGGCAGCGCCGAAGCGCTTGGCCGGATTTATGAGAAGTACCGGCATTACCTGCTGATTTATTGGCTTGACGAGATGCACTAAGGGTTCGTTTCTATTTTGTTTTCAGATACTCATTGATTGCGGCGGCGGCGATGCGTCCCTGGCCCATCGCCAGAATGACGGTTGCAGCGCCAAGAACGATGTCCCCGCCGGCATAGACGCCATCGAGGTTAGTTTTGCAATTGTCATCGACGACGATATTTCCCCACTTGTTAAATTGCAGATTCGGCGTGGTCTGCTGGATAAGCGGGTTTGAGCCGTTGCCGATGGCGACGATGACGGTATCGACATCGATTGTAAATTCGCTGCCGGGGATTTCGACGGGCCGGCGTCGGCCGGAGTCGTCGGGTTCGCCGAGTTGGTATCGCAGATTTTCGATACCGATGACACTGCCTTTGTCATCGCCGAGGATGCGTTTTGGATTTTGGAGGGTGCAGAAGATGACGCCTTCTTCTTTGGCGTGGTGGACTTCTTCGACACGTGCGGGCATTTCGACTTCGCTGCGGCGGTAGATGAGATAGACTTTTTCTGCGCCGAGGCGGACGGCCATACGCGCGGAGTCCATCGCGACGTTTCCGCCGCCGAGGACGGCGACTTTTTTGCTTACGGCGATGGGTGTGTCGGCGCCTTTGCCGAAGGCGTAGGCTTTCATCAGGTTTGCGCGGGTGAGATATTCGTTTGCGCTATAGACGCCGACGAGCTGTTCGCCGGGGATATTCATAAATTTGGGGAGTCCTGCGCCGACGCCGATATAGACGGCATCGAATTTGTCTTCCGTCATCAATTCATCAATGGTGCGGGTTCTGCCGACGATGAAGTTGCAGACGATATGGACGCCCATTTTTTCGAGGACGTCGATTTCTTTCTGGACGATGGCCTTGGGCAGGCGGAATTCGGGGATACCGTAAATCATTACGCCGCCGGGCTTGTGGAAGGCTTCGAAGACGGTGACATCGTGTCCCGCACGGCGGGTGTCTGCGGCGGCGACGATACCGCCGGGGCCTGAGCCGATGACGGCGACCTTTTTGCCGGTGGCGGGGGCGACCGTGGGGATACCGCCGTTCTGGTCGAGGTCAGCGACGAAACGTTCGATTCTTCCGATGGAGACGCTCATCGCGACGTCTTTGTATTTTTTGCCTACGGTGCAGGTTTCCTGGCACTGGACTTCCTGCGGGCAAACGCGTCCGCAGACGGCGGGCAGGAGGGAATTTTGTTTAATGATTGCCAAAGCTCTGGCGAAATCGCCGTCGGCGACGGCTCCGAGGAAATCACGAATTTGGATTCGCACGGGACAACCTTCGACGCAGGGAGCGTTGGCACACTGGAGGCAGCGAAGGGCTTCGAGTCGCGCCTGCGTTTCGGTATAACCCTGGGCGACTTCTTTAACGTTGCTCCGGCGGGCGTGTTCATCCTGCGAGGGCATGGCCTGCGGGGGGATCATATAACGGTCTTTGGCTTTTAATTCGCCTTTGGCTTTTTTCTCGAGCATTTCCTGTAATAATTTTTTGCAATCCACAGTACGATTCCAATCGTCAATCGAAAATCATCAATCGTTAATTACTTCAGACCGATTTTGCATTTGTGCTGCTGATACTGTTCGAGGGCCTGTTTTTCGAGGTCTTTGTAGGCGTTCATTCGTTTGGTCATTTGTTCGAAGTTGACGAGATGGCCGTCGAATTCGGGGCCATCGACGCAGACGAATTTTGTTTTGCCGCCGACTTCGACGCGGCATCCGCCGCACATGCCGGTTCCGTCCACCATAATCGTATTCAGCGAGACCTGCGTCGGGACGTTGTATTTTTTCGTCGTTTCGCAGCAGAATTTCATCATAATCGTCGGACCGATGGCGACGGCGAGATTGGGTTTTGGGTTGCGCCGGCATATTTCATCAAGAGGCTGGGTGACGAGGGCTTTTCGGCCATAGGAGCCGTCATCGGTGACGACGATGAGTTCGTCGCTGACGGCCTTGAATTCGTCTTCGAGAATGAGAAGGTCTTTTGTTCTTGCGCCGAGGATGCTGACGATTTTGTTTCCGGCCTGTTTCATCGCCGCGGCGATGGGCAGCAGCGGCGCGTTGCCGATACCTCCGCCGACGCAGACGACGGTGCCGAAATTTTCAATGTGTGTTGGTTTTCCGAGCGGGCCGGCGACATAGCCAAGAGATTGTCCGGGCTGAAGGTCGGCCAGTTGCGTCGTGGCTTTTCCGACGCGCTGGAAGATGAGGCGAATGGTGCCGTTATTTTTATCCGCCCCGGCGATAGTCAGCGGGATGCGCTCGCCGGCGTCGAGGTCGGGCGAAACGATGACGAATTGCCCGGCCCGGCAGGTGCGAACCACGAGAGGGGCTTCGACGTCCATCAGAAACACGTTTTGGGACAATTGCTTTTTTAGTACGATTTTGTACACTTTTTATTCCTTAATCCGACAGTCCGCAAAAGGCGGTTATTGTATCCGAAGTCGGGGTAATTTCCATCTTTATTTTATTACCAGACTTGGCGTGCGATAACGTACATAATTCTTCTAATCGAAGACATCTGTTTTTTTAATGACGCTGTAAAACAAAAGAGGCTTTGAGGAAGTTGTCCCCAAAGCCTTTGGACGGGTTTGATGTCTGTTATATGGAAAAGCCGGAATCCAGCCATTCGCTGATTAACTGTTCGAGGTCATCGGCGTCCACCTGATGGGTTTTGTTGTAGTCGCTGTCGTCGCACCAGTAGGGTTCGCCGCAGGTTTGCAGCCAATGATCTGCCAGGAGGGCGAAATCGCTGAAGTTCACGTAGCAGTCCCTGACGCCGGCCCATTCGGGGCCTGAGATGTCGGCAAAGGGGCAAGTGACATTGCTGGTATAGCGTACCTGATAGTATGCGCCGTTTATATACCAATCCCGGTTTTCGATTTTGAGGTAGTATCGTCCGCTGACGGGACAAGTCCAGCAGAAGCTCATCATGGAGCTGGAATAGCGTGCGATTTCATAGATATCGTCATTCCCGTTTCGGCCGTGCAGCGAGAGGGCGAAATAGGTTTCAGTCGTAGGCTGCAGTTCGAAGCAATATTCGGCGCCTTTAACGGCGTCAAAAGCGAAAACAGCCGTGCGTTTTGAAACCTCATCGAGTTGTCCATCCATCCAGACGTCCTGCTGGAGAACAGGCGGATTTTCGAGGACGAGATTGACATTTTTGAGCAGCGGATACCGCAGATACGCTTCAACAACGCTTTCTATCGTGATGGCGTCCAAATCCGTCAGATTCAGGCCGAACAGCGGAGTAAAGGCACGAACATACCCTTGCCAGCCCAGCGGGATGCCATCCAGTTGATAAGGACCGGGGGCGGCAATCATTGTGGAAGCGACGACGCTTTCGTCGGGATTCTCCAGGTCAACAAAGGCCTGAATGTAAATCGGCGCGCCGATATAGCCGTTATAGGAAACGGTTCCGGACAATGTGCTGCAGGTGCCGATTTGAATCTGCGTTTCGTTAATATCTTTTGCCGTATAGTACCAGTCTTCCCATCTCCGCCAGAAACTGTTGAGCGAAATATAGCGACCATTGATACCGGCCGGGATTATCCAGGAGGGGACGCGGAAGCAAATACGATTATCGTTCAGAAGGACTTCGATTAAAGCAATATTACTCCACATGGCGGCAGGGGAAGCGTAGTGTATTCCCGGACCCCCGTAAATCTGCAAATCGGCGTGAATGCCGTCGCCATAGACAATATGTATGCGGAGTGAACCGGGGACTTCGGGCTGTGTGGGACAATAACTGAGTATTACATCATAGACATAATAACCATTTTCAGGCATTTGGTCGCAGGTGATTTCGCCTTGGAGGTAGTTATCCCAGTCGTATCCCATATAGAGCGCGGCGATGTCCACGCCGGGGGGACAGTTTTCAATATTTTCATCGTCCCATTGTACGTCGCCGAGGGGGTCTTCAAAGATTAATTGCTCATTGAACCAGAAGTACGGCCATCCGTGTACCAATTGCCATGTCGGGATTTCCTGCCAATCAAGATGTGCGGTTGGCTGGGAATTAAACATCAGGTTCCAGTCGAACTGGGTCATTTCGGGCAGGATGCCGCCGAGTGTGGGGTCGTCCGCGAGGCCGTAGCCCATAGTAGAAGGAAGGGGCCGATTCCACCACGGGTTAAATTGCGGCGCGAGATCCCGCGGATTGACAGGCTGCGGATAACGGGGCGTCGAGCCAAGAAGCGGATTGAGGTCCAGCAGGAGGTTTTGTGTCTGTGTTTCCTGCGGCACGGCGGTTAAATTATTGAGAGAAGCGTAAGGCTGGCCCCAGAAGGACAACTGAAGATTATTGATGGAGCTATCATTGGGGTCGATTATCCCGCTGAGATAACCCCAGCTCCAGGCATTCCAGCCACTTGTGAGATAAATGGTTGACTGCCAGTTTCCATTGCCGATGCCGACATAAGGGGAAAGGCTCTGATTCCCGTAACCGTAGTCGAAACGGAAGGAACCATTGCGGTACAGAACGACGGCGAAATTGCAGGGGTAGGATGTGTTATAGTAATGTGCGGCCCATCGGATAACGAGCTGATCGGGGTCGGGCTGGGCGATATAGATATCGCCGCCAGCCAGGTCGGTTCGCAGATTATATCCGAAAGGTTCGATACGGATGCGGTCCGACAGATAATCATAATATGAAGGTTCGGCGCCGGTGAAATCGATGAAGCCGTTAGAGGAGACATAGATTTGCGTGTATGTTGTGCCGAAGAAGGGGAACTCAAACGGCAGCGTGTAAATCCACATTTGGTCATCGGCGTGCCAGCCTTGGGCGGTACCCATCTCACTGAACAGGCAATCCGGCAGGACTTCGACGGTGTATGCGGGACTGCCCTGACACTGGGGTGGAGTAAACAGCACAGAGGGAGCGTAATACAAATTCCCGTTCCAGCAGTAATTGTAAGCGGGGTCGGAGTAAAGATGGCGGAGTGAGGCGGAGATTTCAGAGTCGATGACTTCAATATCACTCAATTCCCATGTGGAGGGGATACCGGCACATTGTATTGTTTGGAGAGCTCCATCTTCGGGCTGTTCAAGAATGTCCAGATTTAAATCAAGCCGTCCGACGGCCGGTTCATCGCAGCCGGCGCATTCGATATTATAGGTTCGCAGGCTTTCATAAACATAATTTTGCGCGGTATCGTTTTGCAGGGAATCCAGCAGTTGGGCCAGGCGTTCTTTGAGTTTTTGGTTTTGTGCCCGGTCTTCATTTGCGATATAGAACAGTTCGTCATCCTGGGGGTCTGTGCCTTCGGGATTATCTTCCTGGTCCATCGAATCCATCGCCAGTTGATAATAGGTCAGGGCTTCAATCCATGTCTGTCGGGCCTGTGCAAGAGCGGCTGCGCCGTCGGCGGGCAGGACGTTCATAAATTGGGGATTTGGCAGGAGGAGGTCATTGTTGATGCTGAAACATTCACCATAGAGCTTTTGCACGATTTTTTCTTTGTTAGCGGGGTTAAGGTCGTAGGCTGAGAAGGTCTGGATGCCGGCCTTGACGGCGGAGAGAATGCCCTTGAGCATCAGCACATCCGTGTAGTCCACTTCGAGGTCGTAACTCAGCGGCGGCGACATCGGGTCCATAAAGGCGTGCGTTTCTTCGGGCGTTAAAAATATCCGAAAGCGATTTTCCGGCGTTTCGGTAATGCCGTCGAGTTCGGCAAGGACGGCATTGATTTCCGTCAGGCCGTCGGTGCCGAGAGAAACGGCAATATTCAGGATAATGGCTTCGAGATCGGCGGGGAGGTCATAAGCGTCGCGGCGGTTGATTTTCCAATCGCTGGAAAATTCGATTTCGCTGAGCATATCACCGGTCAGATGGAAGCCGTTCTGTTCGGCCAGTTCCAGTGCGCTGTCGGTTGGAGCGCCGTCATTGCGTACAGCCCACATTGCCATTCGTGACAGGGCGTGGAAGAAAATCAATTTCCGGCTTGAGGCGCAGTCGGGGCAGGCGGGGTCGTTTATGCCGGTTTTAAAGATGTCGTATCCTTCACGAATTCCCGACAGGGAACCGTTAAACAGATGCAGCCTGCCGGACGCCACATATTCGTCGGCGGTTGTCGCATACGCTGCGCCGCAGGCCAGTACGGCCAGCGCCGCGATTGTCCATGTTATCACCTTCGTCTTCATTTTATTTTTCTCCTTTGTTTGCGAAAGTTCTTCGCTGTTCGATTTTTTTCAGCGCGGGGTCGAAACACCCACCCTGTCCTTTTTTCATTTGATTTGCGCAATGTATGATATAAGTTCCCTGCACGTCGAACGTCTGGTTTTGAATGTCCCAGCGGACGCAATTGCTTTCAAGCATTGCCTGCGGCGTCTGCAAAATAACGTGTCCCTGCAGAATGATTTCGGCGGATTTACCGGGTTCGATAGAGACCTTTCTACTCTGGATGGTTAATGGGATATTTTGTCCTTCGAGAAATCGGCACTGGAAATCGCTGACGCGTATCTGCACCAGATGGCTGAAATCCGGCCAGGGTATCCGCAGGGAGTCATCTTTATCGGCAGTCTGTAATGCCACTGTTTCGAGGAATGATTTTTTCCAATTTCCGAATGTGCCGGCGGAAGATGAATTATTCGAAGAAATTACCTTTGAATCTGAGACGGAAGAAAGGGGATTTCCGATGGCGTCGATTTTAAGATTCTGATCTTTGGCGGTATCTGCGGAGGAAACGTTATTCGCGAGGATGGATTTTGGATTCGAGGCGAAAGAAAGCGGATTTCCGATAATATCGATTTTGAGATTCCGGATGATCATCGCACGGCATGCGGCGGTTTTGAAGAAGCCGAGGTCGGCGCTGTCTGTTTTCAGATTTTCAAAAGCGACCGAGCCGAGAGGATTTTTGCTGTCGGGGTCGTAAAATTCGAAACGGCAGCATCCCAGTTCGTTTTTGTGGGTTGAAATGGATGAAAGGACTTTTTCGACAGCGGGGTCAATAGTCGAGCGTCTGTTGTAATCGCTGCTCAAGACATACAAAACACTCAGCGATACCAGCCAAAAAGCAAAGACAAAAACAACTTTTTGTATTCCCTTTCGGGAAACAAAGATACCCTTATTCCCGCCAAACATAAAGGTTTTCCCTTCTCCGTTAAAACACCATAGTATATTTATTGCCGTGTCAAAAATCAAGTATATTCACAAAAAGATATGGCGTGTCCTGTTTTGTCTTTCAAATACTTCTCTTTCCGGCGTTTCTATTTGACTGGGCGGGGTAAAATCAGTAAGACAGCAGTAATGGACACGCGAATGATTGAATTATTGGCACCGGCAAGGGATGCGAAAACCGCGATAACGGCGATAGAATGCGGTGCGGACGCGGTGTATATCGGCGCGCCGCGGTTTGGTGCCCGGCAGGCGGCGGGCAGCAGCCTTGACGACATCCGCCGGGTGGTGGAATTTGCTCATCCGTATTATGTGAAGGTTTATGCGGCGCTGAATACACTGCTGTATGATGAAGAGCTGGCGGAGGCGGAGAAAATAATTCGCCAATTATACGACATCGGTGTTGACGGGGTGATAGTTCAGGATGCGGGCTTGCTGGATGCGGATTTGCCGGCGATATCGCTGATTGCCAGTACGCAGATGAATAATGATTCGACGGAGAAGGTGAAATTTCTGGAGGGGGTGGGGTTTTCGCGGGCAATTCTGGCGCGGGAATTGACGCTGTCGCAGATTCGGGAGATTCGGAAGCACACGTCGATTGAGCTGGAATGTTTTATCCACGGCGCGCTGTGCGTGGGAGCCAGCGGCCAATGTTATTTGAGTTATGCCATCGGTGGCCGCAGCGGCAATCGCGGGGTCTGCGCGCAGCCGTGCCGGAGGATATATACGCTGAAGGATAAATCCGGCGGTGTTGTTGTGAAGAATAGATACCTGTTGTCGCTGAAGGATTTGAATTTGTCGGGGTACCTGGAAGAGATGATTGACGCGGGCGTCTGCGCATTCAAGATTGAGGGGCGATTGAAGGATGCGTCTTACGTGGCCAATACGGTCGGATTCTATCGACAAAAATTGGATGCGATTCTGGCTAAAAAGGGATTGCGGAAAAGCTCGTCCGGCGGGGTGCGTCTGAATTTTACGCCGGATTTGGATAAGACGTTTAATCGCGGCTATACGGATTATGGAATCGCCGCCAAATGCGAAAAGATGGGGGCAATGGATACACCCAAGTCCGTCGGTGAGTTTGCCGGCGTTGTGTCGCGCGTGGACAAGGGCGGTTTTGTTTTGGACGGCAAAGTAGAACTGCACAACGGCGACGGAATATGCTTTTTTGATACGCAAAATAACCTGGGCGGGACGGTGGTCAACGGCATTGAGGGACGTAAAATTAAGCCGCAGAAGATGGAGGATATCCGTGCGGGGATGAAAATCTATCGCAATTACGACCACGCGTTTAACAAGCTGCTGGAAAAAAATCCGGCACAGCGAAAAATTTTAATTTGGATGGTTCTGCGTGATACGAATGAAGGCGTTTCATTGACTGCCAAAGATGAAGACGGCAATGAGGCGATAGTGGACATTAAAATAGAGAAAATACCGGCGCAAAAAAAAGACGCGGCGATGGAAACGATTCGGACGCAGTTGAAAAAATTAGGCGGTACGATTTTTGAGTGCGTTGAGGTGCGGGTCGAGACGCCGGAGGTTTATTTTTTTGCGGTTTCGGCGATGAATGAATTGCGGCGGGCGGTGGTTGGAAAGCTGCTTGAGGCGCGTGAGCAAAACCGGCCGAGGAAACGGGGCGGGGCGATACGCAATGCCGTGCCATATCCGGAAAAGCATCTGAGCTATCGGGGCAATGTGCTGAATACCAGGGCGCGGGCGTTTTATCTGCGGCATGGCGTGGAGACGATAGACCCTGCGGCGGAGACGGGACTGGATTTGACGGGCGGGGTGGCGATGACGACGAAATATTGTCTGCGACGGGAGCTGGGATTGTGCGACGGCGCCGGACGCCAGTCGGAGGCGATGATTCTGGAGGATGAGGACGGCCAACAGTTTGAAGTAAAATTCCGCTGCGGTCCCTGCGGAATGGAAATTGTTCCAAAGTGAATTTAAAATTCGAAACTTAAAAACCAAAACCAAAATTTAAAAATTTTAAATAGCTTATTTCTGTTTAATATTCAGCCCGAAGGGCGGCATTATTCAATCCAGATAATGTTGCGGGTCATAGTCGATGCCATGCCGTTCCAAAAATGATTTCAATTCATCGGCAAAGCTGACTATCTTGTGATGTTCCTGTTGATTTTCAATATATTGCCTGACGCGATTGACCGATGATTCACTCACGGTAAAGCTGGAAAATCCGTTTTGCCATTGATAACCAAGAGGGAGGTCAAATCGCTCCTTGAGCCAGCGGGATGAATTGGCTTTCAATTTGCCGACGAAATCCGAGACGGCCAATGCAGGTTTGATTTTGGCCAAAAGATGAATATGATCGGAGACGCTGTTAATTACAAGAATAACGCTTTCCTGCGATTGTGCGATACCGCAAAGGTAGCGGTGTGTTTCGTTGCGAAAACGGTCTTCTATGATGCCGCAGCGGTCTTTGGTGCTGAAGATAATATGATAAAGATTGTTTGCAAATGTGTGTCCCATGGAATCTCCTTCTGTCGCCCCCTGCGGGGGCTTGAAATAGTGAGTTGGTTCTCCTTTTTTTCCACGGGCTAACGCCCGTGGCTACACTATATCGCCGCCTGCGGCGGCTCGAAACAAATAATACTATTTTTTCCACGGGCTAACGCCCGAGGCTACACTATATCACCGCCTGCAGCGGCTAAAATAAAAAACAAAATTGGTTCAGAGTTTTTCTCTCATCCATCCGCCACGGGCTAACGCCCGTGGCTACATCATGCCGCCCTGACGGGCTTTTAATTTGTTTGTAATCGATTATGTCTTACCTTTGTATTCGCGGACAATATATTATAGTTTCATCCACAGAGTGGAAGTAAAAAACCGGGATTATTCGTTTTTTAGCTCGTAGAGCGACATATTGCAGCCACACCCACAAGGGTGTGGAACAAAAATATCTCATAAACAAATTGAGTCCCCGCAGGGGACGGCATAGTGTCGCTATGAA
>Ga0194113_10009859_pt1 | contig 11457 bp, 7 predicted proteins | sample TA2MahC200mmetaG_FD_146193 | JGI IMG/M metagenome (GOLD analysis project Ga0194113, IMG submission 146193) | Freshwater microbial communities from Lake Tanganyika, Tanzania - TA2015017 Mahale Deep Cast 200m | ecosystem: Environmental > Aquatic > Freshwater > Lake | place: Tanzania: Lake...
TGTGGCGGTACGCCGGCCGAGCGCATACGTGGCCGCCAGCCCGAGCAGATCGGGGGCCAGGCCGAGCGACCGGGTGAAGTCGTTGCCGGTGCCGAACGGAAGGACGGCGATTTCCACGGCGGAAAAATCGGCCGCCAATGCCTGTACCACCTGGGAAATGGTCCCGTCCCCGCCGGCAATGACGATGCGGTCGACCTGCTCGCGAACAGCGTTTCGCACATCGCGCTGCAGCGTAGCCAGGTCGGAGGACGGGCGAAGGGCGAAATCCCAGTCCCCGGCCTCGTCCGCCTCCGCCAGCAGCGCGCGAATACGATCAGTTCTGACCGAAAGCGGATTGTGGATCACGTGAATTCTCATCGTTGTCCCGCGCGCCCCGTCTTCACTGAAGCGGGCTGCATTTTTTATGATAGAGGGAAATGCTCACCTTGCTGCACGTTTCCGATCTGCATTTTGGTCCGCCCTACGTTCCCCGCGTAGGCCAGGCGCTGTTAGACATCGTACCTTCGCTGCACGCTGACGCAATCGTCGTCAGCGGTGATTTGACGCAACGGGCAAAGGCCCAACAGTTCCTCGACGCCCGCATGTTCCTGGACCGATTGTCCGACGCCCCGCGCGTCGTCATCCCCGGCAACCACGACGTGCCCTTGTACCGAGTCGCCGAACGGCTGTTGAACCCGCTCGGCCTGTTTCGCAAACTCATCTGTTCCGAACCGGATCAGGTACTGCGACTGAAAGGTGCCGTCATCGTCGGACTCGATTCGACGGCGCCGCGTCGAGCGATCACCAACGGGCGTTTGCACAGTGGGCAACTCGACTTCTGCACTTCGGCATTTGTCGAAGCTCCCGACGACGCCGTTCGCATTATCGTTGCCCATCACCACTTCGTTCCCGCGCCGGACGCGATGCGCGACCGCACCATGCAGCGCTCCGAACGGGCAATCGAACGATTCGTGGAATTGGGAGTCGATATGATTCTCGGCGGCCATCTGCATCGGGCTTACATCGGTAACTCGCTCGACTTTTACCCCGGCAGCCACCGCGAGCGGGGCATCATCGTCGTGCAGTGCGGCACGACCACCTCGCGACGAGGGCGCGGCCGAGAAAAAGAGAAGAACTCGTTCAACCTGATCCAGATCCACGCCGACTGTTTTGAAATCACGCATTACATGTACTTCGACGACCGCCACGGATTTGGCCCCACCAGCCTGCACACATTTCCTCGCCGCGAAAACTGTCTGCCGGCGCGAAAACGTTAAGGCGGCAAAATCGAAACGCGGTCACGAGACGGCGCGAACCGAAAGGCGCCAACGGATATGGCGGACTCTTCCTCGATGCTGTCTTGGGAACACCCGACGGCTGATTTTGACCCGCGCCGTCAGCCTTATCGCCGTACGCAGCACTTCTTGAACTTGTTGCCGCTGCCACAGGTGCAGCGATCGTTGCGGCCCACCCGGTAATTCCCAACAGTCTCGAACGGGGTGTTGCCGTTTCCAACCAGACCGAGATTGAACGCCGCCATGAACTTATTCATTCCCTCTTGGGAGTTCATGTCGAAGCCGGCGGCATCCCCCATCATGACCAACGACTTGGACGTGCCGAAATTCGAGGAATCCGACATTTTGGCTTTCAACGTGTTGACAAGGCCGTCCGTTCGCAGACATTGCACGATCGCGTTCGCCTTGGGCAGCTCGTAAACGCGGTCCAGGTACTGCCAGAACAGCGTGAGCTCACCGATGATCGCGTCCGCCGCATCGGCCTTCAATTCTGCTAAGGTCCGCCAGGCCGAAACCGGAAGTAACTCGGCAACCTCCCGTTCCAATCGCGGCCGAAATTCGTTGCCCCAGTCCGGATCAAACCACTTCTGCATGATCGCAATCAAGTCCGCCACATCGACTTAAAAAACCCGGCATTTCGTCACATAGTAGCTATCCTGCGTCTCCCAGTCCTTGAGATGACCTGGGCTTCCCACGGTTGTTAAACGATCGAAAAGAGCGGTCTCGTTGCTTGCCATCTACTTGCCTCCTTGGTTGCCAAGCTCCTTGGTTGCCGAACTCGTCGTATTGCCGAATCCTTGCCTTGGGATTGCTATGTTTTATTCCGATTGCTCTTTTTTCAACGGGCCGTTTTCTCCCCATGCCACGAGCAATGCTCGCTTGCTTACTCGGCGCCGATTCACAGTTCTGGACGGGCCTGGAGGCCCATCCCACTCCCATCGTACGTATTGAAGCGATGGCGCAGTCCACTCAAAGCCCTCCGAATACTCGATCCTTGCTCCGGCTTACGGTACCATGGAGCGTCGCGCGGCTGCGGAAAGGTACTGCCGGCGATGAAAGGCACACGATGAATCGGCGAGTATTCCGAAGACTGTTCCTTCTGCCGGCGTCGGAGCCGGGCCGAACACGATTCCGATCGGAGTGTCGTGGATCGATCATGCGGAGTCGGTTCGGTGTGGGGTTCGAACGGCTCGAGGGCCGATCGTTGCTCGACGCCGCCGGCATCGTCCCGGTCGCCGATGCCTACACTATGCGCACGAACGGTCCCAGTCAGATACTGGCGGTTCTGGCGAATGATCGATTCGACAGCGATTACCAGGGCGCTCGGCGAATCACCGCCGTCAGCAACGGCTCCGAAGGCGGTTCGATCGAAATCACCGACGATGGGTCCGCCATTCGGTATGCTCCGCCGGTTGGCTTCGCGGGAACGGAACGTTTCTCTTACTTCGTCGACGACCGGGCACTGGGGCTGGTGACGATCGCTGTCGACTCGCCTGTCGTTGACGATTCGGCCGAAGCGTTCCCGGACGGCAGTACGATCGTGATTAATGTTTTGGCCAACGACCGATTTCTGCCAGGGGAACTCGGCCCGCTGCGCATCACGGCGGTCGGACACACCAGCTTCGGCGGCGAGGCCACCATCAGTGTCGACGGCAAGTCGATCGTCTACCATGCTCCCGCCGAGCTTCCTGCCGGCTTCGCTCCGCAAAAAGACTCGATGGAAGACCGTTTCGTCTACGTCGTCGACGACGCATGGGTCGCAAATGTCCGAGTCGCGCTGCCGCTTCCCGTACGCGCCGACACGTTCACCGACCTTCTGCAGAACTCGGCTGCTGTCACGTTGAACTTGCTGGGCAACGATCCGTTCTGGGCGAGCTACCCGTTTGAGCGCCGGATCACCTCGGTCGACCGCGACTCGCTGCGAGGCACTCTGGCACTGCAACCCGACGGACAATCGGTTGCCTACCAACCGGCCGCCGATTTTTACGGACAGGAGTCGTTTACCTACGTCGTCGACGACCGGTATGAAGCCCACGTCACGGTGATGGTGCATCGCCCCGTCGTCGACGATCATTTCGGTCAAGTCGACGCCGACGGCGATTTCGTTGCGATCGAGTTGCTGGCGAACGACGTCTACTACCTTGCCTATAACGATCGTCGCGATGCTGTCGACGGCATCACCGCCGTGAGCCCGTCGACCAACGGCGCAGCGATTGTGATCAGCGACGATCGCCAGGGCGTGCGCTATCGCCCGCCGGCCGACTTTCTTGGTGTCGACACGTTTGAATACGTGGCAGACGATCGCTACAAAGCCACGGTCTCCGTCTCGGTCACTCGGCCGGTGCGCGACGACATCCTGCCGGCGATACAGGATCTACCTGCCGACTTTGAACCGCTGGCCAACGACTTCAGCGGGGCCGGGTATGCTGGTCCGCGGCGGATCACCGAGGTACGAGGTTCCAGCGCCGGCGGCCGGGTATCGATAATCGGCGACGGCACGCGGGTCGATTACGAACCCCCGGACGGCTTTGTCGGCTCCGATCAATTCACCTACACGGTAGACGGCCTTTTGGACGCCCAGGTGATGGTGCAGGTGCTGCCGCGGGCGCGAGACGACTATTTTGAATTCTCCTGTATCACCGGTCCCGGGTTCTCCGCAATTCTCGATCCGCTCGCCAATGACCGGCACGCGTCGCCGGCCGGAGGCCAACCGAAGATTACCGACCTGACCCCGGCGACCGACTCGGATCTGGCAGGCGGGCGCATCTCTATCGCTTCCAGCGGCGCGGGCCACGCCGACCGCGTCTATTACCAGATATCGAAACTGGGTGCCGATCGGTTTGAATACGAACTGGACGGCAAATACAAAGGCACCGCCGGGATCTGGCTCTCGCCTTCGAGTTCCCCCATGGCCGACACGCTGGTTGTCGATCAAAACAGCTCGGCGGAACTCGACCTGGCCAGCAACGATTTTTCGCAACGCAATTCCGTCTGGCGCAACGGGGCCATCGTGACCTGCGATCCGTATCGCGGCCCCCGTCGTATCGACGCGATCACTCCGCCCGCACATGGAAAGGTGCATCGATTGCCGGACGGACACAGCATCCGTTATGAACCCGATCCCGATTTTGTGGGCAGCGATTCCTTTTCGTACGCAGTGGACGGAATGTTTGTTACGCCCGTAACGGTGCAGGTCGTCCGCTGGGTTCGCGACGACGAGTTTCGCGTACCGGTCGGCTCGCAAGATAACTCGCTCTCCGTGCTGGTGAACGACCTGTTCGGCAACTACACCGGCGCCCGAAAGATCACCGGCTTAGCGGGACAGACTCGCGGGAAGCTCGCCGTCGCCGACGACGGGCAATCGATCGTTTATTCCCCGCCGAGCGGATTTATCGGCGAGGAGGAGTTCAGCTACCTGGTCGACGGCCGGCTGAAAGCCCGTGTCCGCGTCGATGTGCGCGACGAGGGGTCCACGCATTTCGAACGGTTGGAATCGTCCGAGGCTTTGCGAGCCTATCTGCTCGAACAATCACTGATCCGGCACGCGGGGCTATTCGGACAGCCCGTCTATCCACTTTACTTCGATATATTCTACGCTGCCGCGGATGGCGGACCGCCCCGTACGGCAACTTCACCGGAATCGCGCGCTCATTCGTCCACCAATGTCCAAGTCGCCGGGATTGACGAAGGGGATCTGATCGAGGTCGATGACACCTACCTCTATTCGATCCATGGCGGCGATGTGGCGATTACACGAGCCTGGCCGGCCGACGAGATCGAGGTGGTCTCCAGAAGTACGATCGACGGGACGCCATTCGCGCTGTATCTGCGCGGCGATCGATTGACGGTACTATCGACAATTTGGGAGGAGGATCCGGAGACGCTCGACCCATCGTCGACACCGGCAAGCACCATGATCGGCGATGTTGCCCGGCCGATCCTGTTTCCGCCACCGCCGCCGAAAGCGACAACGCTTGTCACGGTACTCGACGTCACGGATCGTGCTGCTCCGAAGGTCGTACAGCGAACACGTCTGGAAGGCGACTATGCCGGATCGCGCGGGCTGGGCGACTTCGTGTACCTGATACTGCGGCGCGATGGACTCTTGCCGCTGCCCAAGACCAGGTGTGAACCTGTCCCAGCGCGCTCCGCCATGGTCGCCGATTGGTTCGCACCGACGACGCGCTGCGTCTACGAATCGAAGGAGGAATACCTCGCCCGCTGGAACAGTGAACCCTCGCAGTCGATCCAGGCGGTATTGCCTCGATACGCCAGCAGCGGTCCCGATGGCGAATTGACTCGGTCGGGATTACTTGTCGCGCCCACCGACGTCTACCTGCCGCAGTTCCCAGACGCCGATCAACTCATCGCCGTGGTGTCGATCGATGTGATGGGCAACGAACCAGGAATTGCTTCAAGCAACGCACTGTTCGCTGGTTCCGCAAGTCATATTTATGGAGCGGAGAAGCACCTCTATGTCTTTGACAACTCCGAGTATGATGCGAGGTCGACCACCATCCTGCAGTTCGATTGGGACGCGGCATCGGGAGGCATCGAATTGTCGGCCGAAGGCGCGGTTCCCGGTGTCATGCTGAACCAGTTTTCCGCCGATGAATTTCGCGGCGATTTGCGGATCGTCACCGCCGCGCATAACGACGATCGCAGGTCTCCGGCCGGACAGGAAGAAAACGAACTGTTCGTGCTGCGCGCCGACGCCGGCCTGCTGGAGTTTCGTGGCAGTCTGCAGCGATTCGCCCTGGGAGAGCGGATCCAATCGGTGCGATTTGATGGCGAGCGAGCGTTAGTCACCACCTTCCGCAATGTCGATCCGCTATTGGTGATCGACGTCAGCGACCCCGAGTCGCCCCAACTGACGGGACAAGTCACCCTGCCGGGCTTTTCCAGCTACATGCAGTGGATCGATCGAGAATGCGTGCTGACGGTCGGGCGCAATACGTCGGCAGGCTGGTCGGGGCCCACGCAGGTCGCCCTGTTCAGTGTTTCCGACCTGGCAAACCCGTTTCTTATCGATGCATTGACGCTGCCACGCTGGGTTACGTCCGAAGCGGAACAGGACCATCACGCATTCGGCTGGTTTTCGGAACACGCAATGCTTGCGTTGCCGACCGCCAGAATGCGACGCGTGCGTGTGGATCGCGATGGAGACGGCGTCCGCGAGTCGTCCGAAATCCGGCGCGAGGATGATCTGGTGCTGGTGGGAGTCGATGCGTCGCTGCGCGAACGATCCGACCGAGGTCTGCTGCTCGCCGGGACCGTTGCCAATTCGTCCCCGGTGCGACGTTCGGCGTTTATCGATCGGGTGCTGTATGCGGTGGCGGAGGAAGGTATCGTCGCGGTCGACGTCGCAGCGCCCGACCGAGTCCTGGGGAGCGTGACCATTGAGTCGCCCGTCCCCGATCCGCATACGTTACCGCCATCGGACAGCGTTCCGATACCATTGTTCGCCGAGGTACGGAGCGCAATCGCCGCCAGTCGCGGTACGTCGAGCGAGACCATCTCGCTGATTACCAGCGAGCGAACAACGGGCGGCGGGGTGTCCCAGCATGTTGTCGAGGTCGACGGTGCGCGAGCGCTGTACGAGTTCTCCGCGGGAGGAACGATCCGCCTGGCCGATTCCAATTTCCAGTTCGGACGGAAAACGGCCGCATCACTACCCGAAGACACGAACGGCGACGGCATCCTGGCTCCACTCGATGCGCTGCTGGTCATCAATGATCTGAATGCCAACGGATCGCGGCGGCTGCCCCAACAAGCGGTCGTGCGCCAGATCCAGGCGATGGCGAATCATGCCCATGATGTCAATGGAGACGGCTTTCTCAGTGCGCTGGACGCCGTGCGCGTGATCAATCGACTGAATCGTGGCATCGCGCCTCCGAGCAGCGAACCGACGGGCGCGGTACCGTCCGATTCCGGGGGAGAAGGCGAGTCTGTCCGCGGCCCATTCGACCCCTGCTGGCCCCAGGCCGTGGACATGCTGATGGCGGAGCTCGATCGGGAGCCGGCGGGGGCCCGAAAATAAAAGAGAAACCGTTACCGGGAGAGATTTGCATGGTTTCAACGAAGGGTCGCGCGTTTCTGGTGCTTTCCTTGATCTGGTTTGGATGGGCGGGGACAACGGCTCTCGGCCAGCCGTTGGGTCAGCCCGATCGTGACGCGCCTGGCGACGAGCGAATCCAGGCCTACTTGAGCCAGGAAGCGGCCCGCTTGGAGTCGATATTCCAGGAGGATCTGGCTTTTGACGGCGATCTTGCGGCCCGGCGACGCGAGTGGAAACAGCAGTACCTGGACATGCTGGGAATCTGGCCGCTGCCCGAGAAAACGGCGCTGCGGGCCACGATGACCGGTCGTTTCGAAGGCGACGGTTTCGTGGTCGAGAACCTGCATTACCAAAGTATGCCGGGACTGTACGTGACGGCAAATCTCTATCGGCCGACGAAGCCGTCCGCGTCCAACAATCGCGGACGACTGCCCGCGATCCTCTACGTCTGCGGCCATTCGGGGCGCGGAAGAAACGGAAACAAGACCGCGTTCCAGTCCCACGGAATCTGGTTTGCCAGGCATGGATATGTCTGCCTGGTCGTCGACACGCTGCAACTGGGTGAGATCGCGGCGACACATCACGGAACGTACAACCTTCAGCGCTGGTGGTGGCACTCCCGCGGCTATACGCCCGCTGGAGTGGAATGCTGGAACGGCGTGCGCGGCGTCGATTACCTGATCAGTCGCGACGATGTGGATCCGGAGCGGATTGCGGTGACCGGGATCAGCGGCGGCGGCGCGGCCACGATCTGGATCGCCGCGGCCGACGAGCGGATCCAGGCCGCGGCACCGGTCAGCGGGATGGCCGACCTGACGTCGTACGTCAGTAATCGCGTGATCAACGGCCACTGCGATTGCATGTTCCTGTACAACACTTATCGCTGGCCCTGGCCGCGCATCGCGGCGCTGATCGCGCCCCGGCCACTCCTGTTTGTCAACAGCGATCAGGACCCGATCTTTCCGATGGACGCTAATGACCGTATCGCCAACCGGCTCGAGCGCGTCTACAGCCGGTACGGCGCGGGCGAGTTCGTCGATGCGCAGGTCAGCGTGGGAGGCCACGATTACCGCGCCGACATTCGGCGGGGCGTCTACCGATTCATGAATCTTGCGCTGCGTAACGATGACTCGCCGATCCTCGATTCGGAGCGCGATCTGGAGACCGGCAAAGGCGATACTCTCCGTCAGCCGATTCCCGCCGAGAAACTCCGTGTCTTTCCCACCGACGCCGATCTGCCCCAGGACCAACGTAACACGGCGATCGACCAGAGTTTCGTGCCGTTGGCATCGAACGAAATTCCCGAATCCGATCGGTTCGCGGAGTGGAAAGCGGATCGGTTGCGGCAGTTGCGCACGTTGTCGTTCGGCTATTTCCCGCCCTCCGTTCCCGCCGCCGTTGCCTGTGACGAGCCGCTGAACGACAAGAACCGTGCCGCCCGCTATTCGACGGAATCTCCGCTGCGGGTCAGCTGCCAGTTGCTCGCCGGCAGCCTCGACAATGCCAGGCGTGTGGTGCTGCTCGTTTCCGAACAGCGGCTGGAGGAAGTTCCGTCAGAATTGCGCGAACTCGACCCTGGGACGGCCGTTGTGGCAATGCAGCCGCGCGGGTTGGGGGACGAGCGATGGACAACCAGAAACCCTCCCAACTACGTGGAACGATCGCACCTGTTGCTCGGTCGCACCGTGGATACCGGTCGCGTCTGGGACGTGATCGCAGTCGCTCGATCGTTGAGCAAGATGGCCGGTGGTGCGGGAAAATCGGTGGACCGCCCGGTACGGCTGCAGGGACGCGGCAATGCCGCCGTCTGGTGCCTCTATGCGGGACTGCTGGAGAACTCGATCGAGTCGGTCACACCCGTCGATCCGCCACGATCGCATGCCGACCCAAAGGCGCCCCAGTTCCTCAATGTGCTGCGGATCGTCGATATCCCTCAGGCCATGCGGTTGCTGGACGATCGGCTCAACCGCTGACCGACTCAGGGTACATTCATCAACTTGCGCACAAATTCGCTCGCCGGTGCGCCGCCGCCGGCGCCGTCCGGCTTGCCGGTGAGAAATTCCGCGACGTATCGCTGCGGTTTCTTTTTCTCCGGTACCGTGAAATTGTCTCCCTTCTGCAAGACCGGTCGGAACTCCGGCATGTTGCCGAAATCACGCGTACCCGCCGCCTGGCATGGGATCCAATGCCCCTTTCCCTCGCTGTCGACCAGATAGAATTCGGGATAACAATGGTCGGGGATCCAGACCGTGCGCGCAGGAATCTTGTGGATCCGGCACATCGCGATGAACAGCGACGTCATTTCTTCACAGTCGCCGGTTTTGTCGCGCAAAGCGGCGGCCGCTCCCTTCAATTCCCCGTTCTGGTACTTGACGTGGTCGCGCACCCAGTCGTAGATCGCCTCGACTTGGTCCCAGGCCGATTCTTTCCCCTCCACTGCCTCCTTCGCCGCCTTGATCACGTCCGGGTGACGCGTCTCGATATACGGGCTCGCTGCCAGATACTTGCTCAGCTCGCGAGGTAGCCGCTTGGGAATCGAGAACAGGCTGGGATCCGCCGGAGCCAGAATATGACTGCGGTCGACCTCAAACGTCACCAATACCTTGGCAACTTGTCCAGCCGGCAGATGAGGAATGTTAATAACCATCTGCTTGACGCCGTTGTCCAGCATCCGGTAATCGACGTGGGCGAATGCCGAGATATCCTCGTCAACGATCTGCACTTTCTGTTCGGGCCAGTCGGTCGGAACCGGAATGGTACTGATCAAGTCTCGGCAGCCACCGCTCCTGGCATTGAGAATCACGCCGACCTGCCACCGCTGCGTGGTGACTTTGCCGAACTTGACGCCGTTATTGTTCGGCGCGGTCGCCTTGCCGGCTTTCTTGTCCGCCGCGTGCAGCGCGGGACCGCAGGAGAGTATCGTCAGACCGACCAGGAGTACGACGAATCGACTGAACACGGCAGCAACTCCAACGAAGACCGAATCGACCAACCGCTACGCACCCGCATCGGCACGCCAGCTATCAGTCTAATTCCTGTTGGAGTCACGCGCAACTCGAAAAAGCAGCCCCACCGGAAAACGCGAATGCCGTCGCGGTGCGTGTCAGGATTTCACGCAACAACGACGGCACCCCGAATTTCTGGAACCGCGCCGCCGAGAAGGCGATTACGGATTGGGCAGCGTTTCCAACCGGCCGGAATTCACCGGACCCGACGGCAACGCCGGCAGAATATGTCCGCCTTGAATTACCCCGTCGCACGAATCGGCACAAGCATCACAAGAGTCGCCGCGATGCATCCAGTTCCAAAGCCGGCAGCCACTCGACGAGCTAACCACTACGACCGACAGCAAAGTCAAGAACAACAGTTTCTTCATGGCAAGTATCTCCGCTACGAACCGTACAAACGCAATCTGCATGGGTTTGAGCCAGGGAACTCTACACCACGGCAACGGGTGTGCAAGTGAAATTGCTGCTTTTTTTCAACGCACGTCGTTTCCCATATTCAACCGGACCGATTTTGATGTGGTAGAGTTGCTACAACACAGTAAGCACCGCCGCTGCGCACGCACGGTACGCCTTGCGCCCACAAGTTCCGATCGTAACGGTGCGGCGGATTGCATCGGCCGCTCCTGGAGTCCCCCTTCCCGTTCCTAAGCACCACGCGGCAACAACAGCCCGAAGGCAGATATGTCACGGTTCGCCAACTATGGTCGAGGAAAATCGATGCGTCGCGGTACTCGCGGCGGCGCTCGAAGTGCCGACCGCTGCGCGCGTACGAGCCGAACAGCTCGCTGGTCATGGCGCGCCTTCCCGCGAACGGCGCTGGGTATGGCCATCGGTATCGTGGTCTGGATGCTGCCGATGTTGCTCTCGGCGCCAATGTTGCTCTTCGCGATCGACACCGACATCGTCGCGGGAATCGCAGCTCCGTGCCGCGGACAAGCCGGTCCGCTACGAGCCCAGGACGAATTCTGGTGGGCAAGCACTCGGGGCCTTCCCTCATCGGTTGCCGGTAACAGTGCGATCACCCATTCGACCGCAAGTTCGTCCAGCGGTCCGCTCACCGCTACGCAGGCCAACACACAGGACGGGGCGCAAGCCGGAGTGCAAGTCGAGGGGCAGC
>Ga0194113_10009860_pt1 | contig 11457 bp, 8 predicted proteins | sample TA2MahC200mmetaG_FD_146193 | JGI IMG/M metagenome (GOLD analysis project Ga0194113, IMG submission 146193) | Freshwater microbial communities from Lake Tanganyika, Tanzania - TA2015017 Mahale Deep Cast 200m | ecosystem: Environmental > Aquatic > Freshwater > Lake | place: Tanzania: Lake...
ACTGTCAAAGATAAAGAACCAAAATACGGTTTGGTCGTGATCGGTTTCGTTGATCCGCGCAAGATGATCACCAAAAGCGGATTGAAAGTCGGCGATGCGCTTGTGCTCACAAAACCATTGGGCGGCGGCGTGACGACAACCGCGCTTAAACAAGAGAAAGCCTCGGATAGCGATGTAAAAGAAGCCATCGAATGGATGTCACGCTTGAACAAAACGGCGGGTCAACTTGCAATGGAATTCGATCTGCGCGGCGGGACAGACATTAGCGGGTTTGGTTTCCTTGGTCACGGTATGGAAATGGCAGAAGCATCCGGCGTTTCGTTGTACATTGAAAATTCAAAACTTCCCTTCTTAAGCGGCGCACACGGTTATGCCAAAAAAGGAATTTTTCCCGGCGGCGCGTTCGATAACAAGGGACATTTTGAAAAGAATGTACAATTTGATGAGAAGTTGGATGAACCCGCACAAATGTTATTATTTGACCCGCAAACCAGCGGCGGTTTGTTGCTCGGCGTGTCATCTGAAAAATTAGCAGATTTTGAAAAGCGCGCAAAAGAACTGAGTCAGCCTGTGTGGATAATCGGGGAAGTACGATCAGGCCGCGGCGTGGAGGTCGAAGCGTAAATGTTCCGTATTGGCATTCTGGAACTCGGCATTACCTGCGCGCTGGTTACGCTGGTGCTCCTCATCCCATTGATCGTTGCTCGCAGCTATGGTCGCTTAAATAAACGCTTAAAAAATATTGAGAACAAAATTGAAAAAAAGAAGTAACTTTCAAGTACAATAGGATTGAAAATAAACCTGCATTAAACATCATGTCTGAAATCCCCATAGAACCAGATCCAAGCCCACCCCCCGATCAACCTCCCAGTAATTCGTTCATCAAAACTGACGAAAATTTGTCGCGCCGCGGATCAATTTGCGCGGCTATATGGTTTTAAGACGTTCTAAAGAGTATCACCAAAGGAAAACATGAACATTGGTAACGAAATATTGATCATCCTTGCGCTGATTCTGGTCAATGCCGTTCTGGCAATGTCAGAAGCCGCTCTGATTGCATCACGAAAGGCACGCCTGCAGCAACAAGCGGGTGAAGGCAATAAATCCTCCAGTTTGGCTTTGAAACTTATCGAAGATCCAAATATTTTTTTATCCACAATCCAGATCGGAATTACATTGATCGGGGTTCTGGCTGGCGCGATCGGGGGCGCAACAATTTCAAAATCACTGGCAGGAGCATTGCAGAATATCCCCTACATCGGCGAGTACAGCGCTTCGATTGCGCTGGGTGTCGTGGTGATATCCATTACGATCCTAACCATCTGGCTGGGTGAACTGGTACCAAAAAGATTGGGGCTTAACAGCCCGGAGAAAATTGCGCAGGCGGTGGCAGGACCAATGCTCTTTCTTTCAAGAGTATTTTCTCCCTTCATCAAACTAATGAGCGGAGCGACAAATTTTGCTCTGCGCCTGATCGGGGTTAATCCTTCCTTTGAACCGCCTATTACAGAAGAGGAACTTCAAATGCTCATCAGTCAGGGCACGCAGGCGGGCGTCTTCGAAGAATCGGAACAGGATATGGTGGAAGGGATTTTCAGCCTTGGTGACTCGCGCGTGTATTCATTGATGACACCGCGCACCGAGCTTGTCTGGTTGGATGTAACGGACTCGATAGAGGAGATCAGGCAAAAAATTGCCGATTGCCCATACTCGCGTTTTCCTGTCAGGCAGGATTCCCTCGATACGATCATTGGAATCGTAAAATCACGCGACCTATTGGTTGAAAGCTTATCAGGTAAAGCGATTGACTTAAAAACCTTGCTCAAGCCAGCGTTTTTTATTCCCGAAACCATGTTCGCATCTCGCGCCCTGGAACTCTTTAAAGAAAAGAACACGGAACTGCTCCTGGTTGTAGATGAATTTGGGGGCTTGCAAGGCTTGCTTACAATCAACGATATTTTGGAAGAGATCGTCGGCGCCATGGAATTCGAGGAACCGCAAGCCACCCTAAGACAGGACGGCTCCTGGCTCTTGGATGGCATGTTGGAAGCGGATGAATTCAAGGAGATATTTAATTTCACCGCGCTTCCCCATGAAGAAGAATATGAAACCTTAAGCGGCTTCGTGATGACCTCGCTCGGACGAGTGCCCCAAGCCGCAGACCACTTTGAATGGCATGGCTATCGCTTTGAAGTAATGGATATGGACGGCCGCCGCGTGGACAAGGTACTGGTCACCACCCTGCCAAAACCAGCTGCGACATAAGCACATAGGACAATCATGACCGCTTTCCCGAATGTGAGCCAGCTCGGACATTACGTCGTCAATACACTCGAATGAATATGGTTGTCGTAAAGGGAAAATAAATTAACATCGAGTTACAGATATAAATCAAGGTATAATCTTCGCCCGTATGACTCCAGAACCTACTTCCAGCAAAACAAAAGTTTGTCCCACCTGCGGAACTCGCTTAAGTGAGAATGCCCCGCGCTGTCTCGTATGTGGAGCGGAATTCAGCGCGCGCCTCGAACCGAAAGTTGTAAAGAAAGCAGAAAAATCGGTGCAGGCAAGCCGCATGCCGGAGATTCGCCTGAGCCTCCCTGCGGCTGTCGGCCTGCTGGCAATCGTCATCATCATTGCCGCAGCCGTCACATTCTTTGCTGTGCCAAAAGATGAAGCTGCATTTTCAACAATAGACACCCCCACCCCTACAGAAACCCCAACGGCAACAATCCCACCTACCGCAACTTTGCCTCCAACAGACATTCCCACCGCTACACTTCAGCCGCCCTTTGATTACATTGTTGCATTTGGCGATAATTCCTGTTCTCAAATAGCATTCAACTTTGGCATCTCGGTTCAAAGTATTATCATCGCCAACAACCTGCCATCCACCTGCCCGATCAGCGTTGGACAAGCTCTCAAGATTCCCTACCCAACGCCGACCATCCCCCCACCACCGACCAATACTCCTTTGTCTGCGGACGCGACCCGTCAGGCCTGCGAAACTGTCCCGATCACAGTTCAGGAAAATGACACACTATCCAGCATCTCTTTGAACTACGCTGTACCCATGTCTGCCATCAAGGAATTCAACGGGCTGACGACAGACAATGTATTCACTGGACAGCCCCTAAACATACCCCTTTGCGCCCGCGCGGCAGATCCCAATAAACCCACGCCCACCGCGACGATTCCGCCTCCCTATCCCGCCCCGAACCTGCTCCTGCCTGCGGACGGAGCCGCCTTCACTTTGGCAAATGACGTGGTCACCTTGCAATGGGCATCTGTCGGGGCACTGCGCGATGGCGAAGCCTATCAAATTACAGTTGAAGATGTCACTGCGGACAAGACCCGCCGCATCACAGACTATGTAAGTGACACGAAATACATCGTTCCGACCTCCTTCCGCCCGAAGGATAATGTGGCCCACATTCTGCGCTGGTGGATTACCCCCGTTCGGCAGGCTGGAACAGACGATCAAGGATCGCCCATCTGGGTCAATTCTGGCGCGACGAGTGACAAACGCGTCTTTTCATGGGTCGGGGTAGCCGTCGCAGGCACACCCAACCCCTAGGTTCAGAACCGAAGCGTCTATCCTCCAACTCTCTGTCAAGAATCTGTCAGAGAGTTTTATGAAGGCAGATATGTTCGACCTCTTACACAAGTATCGTATGAGAGGCTTGCAACCAGTCAAAACCTGTGCTTTCAAAAACCGTCAGACTGCAAGCTTGGCTTATTTTGGGACTTTCGCAATAGAGCTATTTATATTCAGTACTTCACGAAAGCGCGTAATTGGCGTTCTCTAACGCCTGTTTTGCGCTAGAGAGCGCAACCTACACAGGGTTTTCGTGATCTACTGATATTACGTGTAAAACCTCTAAAAGAGAGATAAATCAATCATGGAGAAAAAACGTATGATTAAAATACTTCTGAAAATCATCGCAATCTTGCTGATCCTCACGGGCGGAATTTTCCCTGCAGGGACTCAATCTTCTGCCGGGAACATTTATGCGCGGCAATCCGCAATGGGTCATCAACGGTGCGGTCACCATGCTTATTGGAGCAGGGTTATTCTGGTTTGTGAACCGTAAAAAATAATGACGGAACCGATCCAGATTGGCGACCAGGTCAAGATTTATCTTGACTCGAAGTTTGGGGAAAATGCAGGCTGGTATGAAGGTACAGTCTTCAGAATTGACCCATATTCCGAGCATCGTAATTTCTATTGGGTCGAGTTAAACGCCGAGGCGCAAGCTATTTTGGGTACAAAACAAATCTCAGTATTCAACCCAAGGAATATTCAAAAATAAGATGACAACATCTTTCGTAATTCAGCTGCTCGAAAAAGCCATCGCCTCGCGCCTGTCCTTGATGGACTCACAACATGAATCTGCCTTCCGCCTCTTCAACGGATTCACCGAAGGCTATCCCGATCTAACATTGGATATTTACGGGCGCACCCTCGTCATTCACAACTACGCCGACGATCCAGCACAAAATCAATCCCTGATTCAAGAAGTAACAGTCTATTTGCAAAACGCGCTAAATTGGCTGCACGCTGGAATATTGAAAGTACGCAATGGCAAAACACAGGCAGAGAAAAAAGGAACCCTGATCTTCGGTGACGAACCAGACCGCAAAATCAAAGAGCACGGAGTCTGGTACGCTGTTGACCTGACCATCCATCGCGACTCGAGTTTATATCTCGACACACGCATCCTCCGCAAGTGGATCATGGATCATCTAAAGGATAAATCCGTCTTGAACACCTTCGCGTATACGGGCAGTTTCGGAGTCGCCGCGCTCAAAGGCGGAGCCAGCCGCGTAGTGCAAGTGGACCTAAACCGTGGGTTTCTCAATATCGCCAAAGAGTCTTATACCCTCAACGGCATCCCCATCCAAAAAGGAGATTTCATCTCCAGGGATTTCTTCGAGCAAGTGGGTAATATGAAACGGGAAAACAAACGCTTCGATTGTGTCATCATTGACCCGCCGTTTTATTCGACTACTTCCAAAGGAAAAGTGGATCAGGTGCATGACAGCGCGCGGCTGATCAACAAAGTGCACCCGCTCATTAATGACGGCGGCATTCTGATTGCGATCAACAACGCGCTTTACGTCAGCGGGCAGACATACATCCAAACGCTCGAAGAACTTTGCAAAGATGGATATTTGAAAATCAAAGAATTAATCCCCGTGCCGGAAGATTTCACAGGTTACAACAAAGTCGGGTCGCCAATCACCGACCCAAGCCCATTCAATCACTCAACCAAAATCGCAGTGTTGGATGTCAGGAAAAAATAGTTCTAAGGCCTCCATGAAGGCGCGTACCAATCGTAATCCGTGGTTAAACCCGGGGCATTTAAAATCTTCTGTTCCAACGTGATGAGGTTGACCAAAAATAAATGACCACCTGAGATCGAAGTGGTTTCTTCGACCAGTAAATATCTTCCGCTTGGCGAAAAGATCAGTCGCCCAATCGTTGTGCCTTTGTAAACCAGTGATAGATTTTTCCCTGTTCGGCTGACCACATACACCTGCGCGCCCGGTTCTGCGCTCGTAAAACTGCTGTAATAATTGAAGGCGATCAAACTGCTATCCGGCGACCAAATGAGCGGGTAGATCGAGCCGCCCGTGAAATTGGCAATAGTCACTGCGTTTGCACCGTCTGGTTCCATCACTTTCAAAACATGGGTTTGAGTGTTGTAGTCATAATCATCATATGCAAGGAAACCCGCATCGGGTGATGCCACAAATTGCGCCTTCGTCAAAACCGTCTCAAACATTGATCGCGCCTGTCCATTTGCGGCGCGGACAAGATAAATACTGCCCGCATTATCCGGCAAAGCAGAACGCATGATGATACACGGCTCTGCCGCGTCCGTGTACCAGCCATCCATGATATAAGGCCTTCCATCAATAGGCAGGTCGCCGGAAATATTCTTCAACTCCGAACCATCGGGGTGTGTCACATACACATCCTCGCCGCCGAGTCCATCCTGCGTGCGAAACGCGATCCACGAACCATCCGATGACCAAAATGGCGGATCAATATAGGGGAATTGCGCCAGCGACGTCCAGGATTTTACATCCGCATCGAAAAGCCATAACTTTGTCGGTGTGCCGTTCGGGTTATCCGAATATGAGAATGCGGCATACTTTCCATTCGGCGACCAGGCCAGCGCATTGATGGTGAAGTTAAAAGAAAAGGGGACTTCGATCTTTTCCAGCGACGGACATTTCCCGCTGTCGATAATACATAAGGCTGAGACTTTAACCAACTGAATGGATTGACCTGCCTGCCGCGGCTGCATGAAGAAATACAACTCCCCCGCTTCCCCATTATAGGTTGCGCTTGACTCGGTAACAACGGGCATCGATCCAATCTGGGCCGGGTTTACGCCCAGCGTCAGGTCAGAGGGCATTGTAAAAACGGACGGATCCATGATTTGATTAAAAGTGATGTTAACCACAACGCGCTCGCCCTCCAATTTACCGCTGCCATCCTTTCCGAGCTCCTGCAATTTCAACATCACGCCAGTTTGAGTATCCAGCCACATCTTCCAGGAGGGCACGCTGTTTTCACTAAACTGCCATGTAACGATCAGGGCCTCGCGCCCAGCAATTGGTCCCATGCCAACCGGTTTGAAAATTCCCTTATTTTGGACATAATCTGAGGGAAAAGCAAGTTGAGAAAGGGGTGAACCGATTTGACCCCAAATTGGATTGGGATAGGCTTCACCCTCGATCATGGGAGGAATATATTGCCCTACTCGTGCGAAATCGGGATAGTCGTAACTTTCGACCTGCCCATTATTCAAATTGATATTGTAAACTTTTGAACCATCACAGAATTTTAAGAACTTATCTGTGCTGTTGGTGATGCCGTTCAATTCAACTTTGTAATGGTTATTAAGCGGATCAAGCCAGACCTTTTCCTGATATGCCTGTGTCGTTCCATCCGGCAGATACCATGTGACGATGCCTTCCATTTGAAGGGTTGTCCACTTTGCCGCGCTTTCCCACATGGCGCGCTGGATCTGCTCCGGCGTGGAATCAAGGCTGAGGTCGGCGGGAGCAGGCGTCAGATTAAAGTAGAAGGCGGATGTTTGTGAGGCGATAGGCGCGCAGGCGATCAGGAATGTCATAATCAGAATAAATAGCTTTTTCATAAAGTCTCCTATTCGGAAGGGAACGCCTACTTAATATAAAAGTTCCCGTTGTCCGTAGACAACGGGAATAAAATACTACTCACAAATTTACGGCACGATCGTAAGACTATTTACGATCCAGGTGGGATCGCTTCCACCACCGTCTGAAAACTCAAAAGAGACTGAACCACCACTCACAGTAATGGCAAATGAATTGACCGTAAATACTCCCGCAGCACTGTCTACATCCGCAAGTTTGGTAGTTCCATCTGCTTTTACTATCATGTTGTCATGAAGATGGTCATTATCTCCCATTGTAACGGTGACAGTATAGTTACCGTCAGGCAGATCCACCTTAAAGGTTCTTGCCGCAGAGGCATGTTGGACAAAGTCCCTCGTTATTCTATTATCCGGAGCACCTCTATCTCTTGATTCAAGACCGGATAGGTTAGTCCAGCCAAAACTGCCTATTGGATAGGCCGTAAATTCGGTTACTCTGGCATAACTCGGTTCAAGTTGAGACGAAGCTGTACCGAAATCATACCTGTATCCCGCAGGAATGATCCCTGTATGTGTCGGCACCGGTGTTGCTGTGAATGTTGGTGTAGGTGTAAAGGTCGCCGATGGCGTAAAGGTCGCTGATGGTGTCAATGTCGCAGTAGGTGTAAAAATTGGAGAAGGGGTAATTGTCGGCGTAGCGGTCGAGCCGGCATTGTAAATCATTGGCGCAACCCAGAGCGCGCGATCGCCTGTTGGCGAACCGGCCGAAAGCACGGTCAGAACAAATTTTACATTCTGGCCCACGAGAGAACCCAGATCAATATCGGCCGCGTAAATACCGCCTTCGTAATTTTCAACAAAGGCCCAGTAAGTTTGGATGGACGAACTGCCACTCAATGAATAGTCCAACCTGAAGACAACGTAACAGGAGGTTGAATTATATTCACAGTTAACCGTGGCGCGGAATCTGTCACCGGATTTTACATTGTAGGAAGGGTAGATGCCCTGGATATAGCCATTGTTGACATTCTGCGGGAAGGTGATCAGACCTGAACGGCTGTCAGTAGTGCCGTTTTCCAATTTGGACGGATTGGCGATCAGCACAAATCCCCTTGCATCGCCATTCGTGCCTGGGCAGGGTAGTTCGCCGGCTCCGCTGTACCATTTTGCCGCGCATACGTTTGCAACAAAGTCATAACTTGTGCCAGCGATAGAAGTAGCCGGCGTTACAGGCGTGCCGGGAGTACTGCCTGTGCCTGAGACATTAATCTCAACCCAGAATGATTTTATGCCGCCAGAGCCAATTCCAAACGGAATGCCGGTATTATTCTTGAGTTTCCAGTAACCGCGATGTATGCCTGCTGTGGTCGGCGCGGTTAGTGAGATCGTGATATCCACAGTCTGACCGGGCGCCACGGATGTGGGAATAAGCGCGGAATCGGGACCGCTCATCTTGGCCCCCGAGTCAAAGATCAAGCTGTAATTCGTCCACGTGCATGTGCCTACGTTCTTTAAACGCCAGGTCTTGTTGAAGGTGACACCCGGAGCAAAGGTGGTGCCATCCGGCACGGTGACATCTGCAATGAACTGTGCGCGGTCACAGGTGGCTGGTATCGATGTGGGCGGCGTGCCAGGTATGACTGTTGGGGGTGTACTACCGCCAACGCGCGAGATGATGGGATTGACCCACAAAGCCCGATCGCCAGTCGGTGAGCCATAGGCGGAAATAACGAGAATAAACTTGACATTCTGTCCTGCCAACGAACTCAAATCAAGATTGGCGTTATAGCTCAAGCCTTCATATTTTTCACGAAAGGTCCAAAAGGTCTTGACTGCGCCAGAGCCGATCTGATAATCGAGGCGATAGGCGACATAACAAGAGGTTGAGCCATATTCACAACCGATGGTCGCCTGGAAGCGATCACCGCTCTGCACGTAGAAGGCCGGGTAGATTCCCTGGATATAACCATTGGTTACACTATTGGGAGCAAAGAGCAAGCCCGCCTGGGCAGAATTAATTCCATTTTCGAGCTTGGGGTTATCCTTCTTCAGCGAGAATCCATTTGCACTTCCATCCGAGCCGGGAAAGGTTAATGCGCCCGCACCGCTGGACCACGACGCCGAGGGTGCGTTCACGGTAAAGTCATATCCCGTACCGGATGATGAATTGACATTGATCTCGACCCAAAAAGAACTATTAGCCGTGGAGCCTATGCCAAAATTACCACCCGATGCGCTATTGAATTTGTAATAGCCGAAATAATGTCCGGCTGTGCTTGGTGCGGTCATATTAACAGAGATGTCCACTGTTTGCCCGGGGCTTACAGATGTCGGAAGGGCGACAGACGTCGGTGCGCCCATTCTTTCTCCGCTTACGAAAATGAGGGAAACGTCACTGCTATTCCACGCGCATGAGCCGATATTCTTTAAGCGCCAGGTCTTTGTAAAAGCAGTGCCAGCCGTGAAGTTTGTGCCGTCTGGAATCGTTACATCCGCGATGAACTGCGCCCAATAACAGGTAGCCGCATTCGCGCTGGATGTTGCTCCAGGCATGAATGCGATCATCAATGCCAGCAGGAGCAGTACTGATATCGTTCGTGATATAGCTTTCATTTATTCCTCCATCCAATTCAATACCAAACAGTGACGAGATAATATCCTAAAAAGTTCCATTCGACTATACGCCACCCCTAGTATATCTTTTCTTTAAGGAAAGTTCAATATATACAACTGGTCAATTTTATGGTTTTTTTCCATATCCAAGTCACGGTCAAGATTCCTGGATTTCAACGAAAAAGAACAGTTTTGGCAAAGACTCAGTAAACTATAATTATCAGCATGCCTCGAACCATCCTTCACCTTGACCTGGATGCCTTCTTCTGCTCCGTGGAAGAAATACAAAACCCTGATTTACGCGGCAAGCCTTTTGCAGTAGGAGGCAAGCCAAACGAACGAGGCGTAGTTGCCTCCTGTTCGTATGCCGCGCGCGCTATGGGTGTGCGCAGCGCCATGCCCATGTCGCGCGCAATTCGTTTATGCAGAAATTTAGTCATCGTGCCAGGGCGGCATCATCTGTACAGCGAATACTCCGAAAAAGTGATGATCAAACTGCGGGATTTGACTCCTTTCGTGGAACAGATCTCCATTGACGAAGCATTTCTCGACATCTCAGACATTCGCAAAACCCCTGCCCGCCTCGCTCTAGACCTGCAAACTGCGATAAAAAACGAATTGCATTTACCCAGTTCGATCGGAATCGCCTCCAACAAACTCGTTGCAAAAATAGCAACCGAAGTCGGGAAAAAATCCTCAGCCCTGAGCGGAGTGACGAGCGCCCTTCGAGGAACGCAGTCGAAGGGCAAAATCATCGGGCCTCCCTTTGGGTTGACCATCGTTCCTTTTGGAGACGAAGCAAAATTTCTCGCCCCCCTGCCCGCGGATATGCTCTGGGGTGTGGGACCAAAAACATTCGCAAGATTATCCGAAGTCGGCATCCACACCATCGGTGACATTGCACGCTGGCCTGAAAGAGAACTCGTTAACCTCTTCGGTGAAAACGGGCGCGACCTCTGGCAGCACGCGCAAGGCATAGATAACCGTCCCATCGTAATAGTTTATGAAACCAAATCTGTCAGCCAGGAGACGACCTTCAATGTGGATGTACGCGATGAAAAAACCCTTGAAAAGACCCTGCGCGAACTGTCCATGCAGGTGGGACGCCAGCTAAGAAAAAATGACCTTGCTGGAAAAACCGTCAAACTGAAAATTCGCTGGAGCGACTTCACGACCATCACAAGACAAGTCACTCTTCCCACATCCACAAACAACGATGACGAAATTTCACGCACAGCCATCAAGTTAATGAAAACTGTCCGCAAGCCGAATCAAGCCGTTAGACTCATCGGAGTCGGTGTCAGCGGAATTGGTGCTCCAGTACGCCAACTCAGCCTGTGGGATGCGGGAAGCGAGAAATCCCGCAAGCTGCAGGAAGTGTTAGATAAGTTGCAGGAAAAATATGGAAGAGATGTGATTCACAAGGGGGAGCGAAGAGGTAGACAGGTAAATACGTAAACAAGTAAACACGGAAACAAGTAGACAGGTGCAAACACTTGTCTACCTGTCTACTTGTATACTTGCCTGCCAAAATATGTCATAATCAACATATATGCGGCTTGGTTTTTCAACTAAAAAAGGAAAACATTCATGAACGACAAAAACATCGAATGGCTGCTGCAAGGCGATTCCTGGATCGAATATCGAACGCGCCTGGATTTGCTCAACCAAACGGAACAAGATATGCAAG
>Ga0194113_10009863_pt1 | contig 11456 bp, 14 predicted proteins | sample TA2MahC200mmetaG_FD_146193 | JGI IMG/M metagenome (GOLD analysis project Ga0194113, IMG submission 146193) | Freshwater microbial communities from Lake Tanganyika, Tanzania - TA2015017 Mahale Deep Cast 200m | ecosystem: Environmental > Aquatic > Freshwater > Lake | place: Tanzania: Lake...
TTGAAATTGACATCGGCTTCCAGCAGGGCAAGACGGATCTCGCGCATGCTGTCCTTGATGTTCTGCTCGGTCAGATAGCCCCTGCCGGTCAGGTTGCGGAATACTTTGTCCAGTTTTTCGGATAGGGAACTAAACATGTCTCAGTCCTTTGATAGCAACGCCATAATCGGCACTATTGAAAATGTAGGATGCGGATACGATGATATCGACCCCGGCATTGATCACGTCCGCTGCGTTCTGATCGGTGATCCCGCCATCGATCTGGATCAATGCCTGATAGCCATTTTGGTCGATGATGCCGCGTAATTCCCTGATCTTGGCGATGGTGGATGGGATAAAACTCTGCCCGGAGAAGCCGGGATTGACGCTCATCAGCAGGACATAATCCAGATCGGACAGGATGGGCTTGATCACATTGATCGGGGTCGCGGGATTGAGCACCAGTCCGGCTTTGATGCCATATTGCTTGATCGTATGAACAAGCCGGTGGACGTGAAAATCCGTCTCGGGATGAAATGATATCCATTGGACTCCGATCTCGGCAAGATCGGTAATATAATCAGCTGGATTGGTCACCATCAAATGGGCATCAAGAGGGAGTCCGGAGATCCCTCTGACCGCTTTGATCATCGGTTGCCCGAAGCTAAGATTGGGCACGTAGTGTCCATCCATGATATCCAGATGCAGGATATCCGCCCCGGCTGATTCCAGTCTGGAGATCTCATTTCCCAGAGCACTGAAGTCTGCGGAGAGGATCGAGGGAGCGATCAGGATGCGTTTCATATCTGTCCTCATTGCCTGATCAGGAATATGATATCCCTGATATTGATTTTGAGTTTTTGCCGGTAAGCATCAATGATGCGCTGCTTGGTGAGGATAAGTTCCTGCATCCAGGTGTTGTTCTTTACACCAACAAATAGGACGTTATTCTCGTATTTAACGGGACAGGAACGCTCTGCCAGCAAATCGCCGACGATAACGCGCCAACTTCTGAGTATGGCAAGAAAGTCAGCAAATTTCTCACCCGCTATTCTCTCCAGAAGGGAATCAGTGAGTCTTCCGAGCGCTTGCCAAGCCATAAGAATGAAAGACTGACCCCGGCAATTTAAACTACGACGTGGTCTGTCCTAACGTTATTCTTGTTTGATGAACAGGTTTATCCCGCTATAAGACAGGATGACCACAACCAGTAGAATATAATAGACCGAGCCGATCCCAGTTGTGGTGCGATCGAAAAAGGAGATAACAAGACCGGGCAAGGCAGACGCGATCACTATCAGCGCATATCCGATGATCTTATAGATCAGTTCATCTTTGACAAAGTTGATTAAATACACTGCCGCCGCCATAGCTCCGATAAACACCAAAGTTACTCCCAAACTCGCCAGAAGCAAAATCCACATTGACACCTGTGGCAGAGTGAACAGATTCATCCTGGTAGTCATCAATATCGGTAAGCCCAAAGCCAGAATTAGCATTATCCCGCCAAACATCCGCCTCAGGATCACATTATCAGATGGAACTATTTCAAAATGACGTTGCTTTGAGTGTTCAATAAATATAACACCGGCAACGACAGCAACGAAGAAGCCGGCATAAGCAAGTATCATCCATGCTTTGCCTGTGGCTATCCCCATCATTGACAGAGCTGCGATAAAAATTAAAATCGCAATGAGTTTCCTGGCGTAGTACCATTTATCTGACATGGGTACCTCCCCATCTATTCAGCTTCTTTTACGATTATGATCGGTAACTCCGTGCAGATATCCTTATGGAGCTTGATCGATACATGACTCTCTCCAAGTTCTTTGATGTGTCTTTCCATCTGAACCATGGAGCGCTGTATCTCGATATTCCGTTCTTTGAGAGCAATGACAATATCGCTTTCCGAAACGGAACCAAACATGTGGTCATTCTCATCTGTCTTGCGAATAAATGTCAAGTGGATTTCTCCGAGCTGGTCAGCGAGAGTTTTCAATTCATTCAGTTTACGCGCTTCCTGAGCTGCCCAATCGGTCTTCAGAGTTTGCAGTTTCATTAGATTTTTGGGCGTGGCAATTATGGCCAAATTGCGGGGTAGAAGGTAGTTCCTCGCATATCCCCGTTTTACAGCCACGGTTTCGCCTTTCTTGCCAACTTTGTCAATATTTTCGATTAGTATGATTTTCATTGATGGGTACCTCCATTGGTTTCAATTTGTCTGAAATCCAGCCATTGATCAGCTAAACCCAGAACGATCAGCACGATGTATGACAGTGCGTTGATTACAATAAACACGATTAGAACAATAAATATAACAGGATTGGTTATGTATTGCATCAGTTTGGATATCATCACCCCCAATCCTTGAAACAGATAGATGAAGCTAAGTCCAATAAGACAATTAACGAATGGAAACCATGCCTGTTTAACGAAATACATGGGTATCACCGCAATCAGAAGATAGGATAGAAACACAGGCAAACGAAATCTTCTGAGATTGAATTGAAACCCCAGGTTTCTACGCATCAGGATAAAGCCGATGAACAGTGCGATCAATTGGAATACAATCCATCCCGAAGGCAGTAGGTTTTTCAGGATCGATACACTTTCCGGACTGATGGCGTTGGCAAGCATCGGCATATCTTTCTGTATGGTTTGTAATGTCTCATTGAACAACTGGACATGTAACTCATTGAATAAATAGAATCTGAGCAGTCCATACAATACAGTCAATAGAGCAGCGATTCCAAATTCGTTGGAAACATTTTCATTCTTAAATCGATCTCTGAAGACCAAAGTAATCAAACCCACTCCCAGGACGCTATCACTGGCAATTATAATCCCCAATGGATCTCTCTGCATTAGCAGTAAAAGAACCGGGGGGATCATAAATGAACCTATCATAGCCAAGGATGATCGGTGGAAAAGCTCAGCCCGCTTGCCGCAGTAATACAAAAGTGCAACGAGAGCAACCGGTGTTGACACCAGAGAGCTAACACCGATCAGGAGCGGGATAAAAACCATTGCTATTCTATGACGTATGGAATCAACGCCATTTGTCGGGCGCGCTTGATCTCATTGGATAGGCGCCGTTGGTGTTTGGCGCATGTTCCCGTTAATCTGGCGGCTTCTATCTTTCCAACATCAGAGACAAATTGCTTGAGGTTATCAATGTTCTTGTAATCAATAATCAGTTCTTTATTGGCACAGAAGCGACAGAATTTTTTTCGGGTAAACTTCTTGCGGCGATCGGGATTGGCGGGACGGGGTTCTCTGGATTTAGAATGGTACATCATCGTTGGTCACCTGCGCTTGGGGAATCTCTTCATTGGGTAAAGGAACTTCATCATTGGAACCGGGTGTATCTCCCTCAGCTCTTGGTTTAAACTCGAGAAAACTAATGTACTCTGCAATGATCTCAACAACCTTTCGGTTTACGTTGTTGGAATCAACATAAGTACGGGTCTCTAAACGACCTTCCACAATGAGCGGACTGCCTTTGTGGGCTTGATTACTTAATGATTCTGCCCACTTGGACCAGGCAACAACTTCAATGAAATTGGCAACTTTCTGCCAAGTTCCGGTGTCGTCTTTGAATGATCTGTCAAAAGCGAGGGTAAACCTCACAACCGGAGTTCCCTTGGGAGTATAGCGAAGTTCAATATCTTGTGTGATCCTACCGCATAACATTATCTTGTTGATGTTTGGAAGCCGTAAATCAGCCATTTTTCCTCCTCTTGTCACTGAGATTGATGATCATATAGCGGATAATACTCTCATTGAGATTCATCTGTTTCTTGACCAGCTTTACGGTTGTCGACTCCAATGTGAAATAATCGACATAGTAATATCCTTCTTTCACCTTGTTGATCGGATAGGCCAGGATACGTTTCCCCCAATCATCCACTTTGACGATCTCACCACTATTATCGGTAACGATAGACAGTAATTTCTGGTTAAGACCATACGCATCTTCTTGATTCAGTCGAGGTGAGACAATCACCATCATTTCATATTCTTTAGTCACTATATTCCTCCTCTGGACTAACGATTCCGAGTATTTGCACCCCGGAATAGGCTTTTTTCCACTGACTAAAATAATCCAACAACTTGCTATACCCTTGTATCGCATAGATTTCGATAAATTCGGCAACAACATCATAAACCGAGGCAAGCTCGTTTAACTCGTCCAAGCTTAACTGCTCAAGGACAAAGTCCTTATATTTGACATTCATCCTTTTGCCAATACCTATTCTGATTCGCCTTAGTTTGGTTTTCCCAACTCTATCAAGAAGCGATTTGACACCATTATGGCCACCATCGCCACCGCTCGACCTTATTCTAATCTCATTTTTCGCAATCTCGATATCGTCGTGGATTGCCAGGACATCCTCGATTTGCCACCTTTGCTCAAGGTCCGGGAAGATATTACCAGAGCGATTCATAAATGTCTTGGGTTTGATCAGACATAAACCCTTGTTAACAGCATAGTCAAAAAAACGTGTTTTCTTAAACTTGAGCTTATGAAGCCACGCGTACCGGTCGACACACATGTAACCAATATTGTGTCTGGTGAAACGGAAGTCATCACCATGGTTTCCCAGGCCGATTACGAGCCTCATCTTGGGTTTGTTCATATTTCTGGGTTAGTATTGACAACGCTCCCGGTTGTATGGGCAACGTTTTCGCCTTTTCGGGCATGGATTACTACTATCGTGTTGTCCGGCATGTCCTTATATTGCCAGTTTCCTTCCGGAAGATCGCGCACATGAACCGAATCCCCCACTCCTAAGTGATTGATATCGACTTTAATATCCTCAGGGATTTTTTCCGCTAAGGCTATCACTTTAACCGATCTCTGGATCACATCTAACACCCCACCAACTTTAACACCGACAGCTTCTCCGATGAAATGGATCGGAATATCAATCTCAATATGGGATTTTCTTGGTACAACTACGAAATCAAGGTGTAGGAATTCCCGATTGACTGGATGTACCTGGAAATCCTTTAAGATTGTATGGTACTTCCTGGTTCCAATGTGAAGATCATAGAATGTCACTTCCTGATAAGCTTGCTTGTATGCTTCAACGAATTTTGCTTTTATGATCGATATGGGTACTGCCTCCATTCCGGGTCCATAAAGCACTGCCGGAATGTATCCCTTTTTGCGTAAGATACTCAGTTCTGAGTTCTTATAGGTGTTTCTCTTTTCAGCATTGAGGTCGAGTTTCATTTAATCCTCCATTTACTATCTAAATAAAATACTAATTGATTCTTCGATGTGTATTTTCTTGATGGCGATTGCAAGCATCTCTGCGATTGATAGCTGAATTATCTTCGAGGATCTCTTTGCATCGCTTAATGGGATTGAATTGGTAATAAACAATTGTTCTATTGGGGACTCTTCAATAACTGAGACGGCCTCTCCCGATAGGACTCCGTGAACACAAGCTGCAAATATCCTCCTGGAACCTTGATTGATCAACGCATGCGCAATTTTTACCAAGCTCCTCCCAGTATCGATGATATCATCAAACAAGATCGTCGTTTTCCCCTTTACATCACCGATTATATTAAACAAAATCGCTTGATCATTGTTTGAAATCCGGCGTTTATCTCCAATGGCGAGACCGCAATCAAGCCTTTTTGCCAAGCTTCGTGCCCGATTTGCTCCCCCTGAATCTGGAGATACAACAACAACGTCTTTCAGATCCATAATGCTCCTAAAATATCTTGCAAACAGGGGGATTGAATAAAGATGATCCACAGGAATGTCAAAAAAACCCTGAATCTGATCTGTATGTAAATCCAGCGTAATCACCCTATGAGCTCCTGCAGTTGTAATTAGATCCGCTACTAGTTTTGCTGTGATTGGAACCCGTGGTTGATCTTTTTTATCTGATCTGGCATAGCCATAATACGGAATAACACAGTTAATTCTCTGAGCAGAGGCGCGTTTGAGGGCATCTATTATGATGAGCAAATCCATGAGATTGTCATTTACAGGATAGCATGTAGGCTGAATGATGAATACATCAGCTCCTCGGACGTTGTCGTTTATTTTGACAAACGATTCATCGTTCGAAAACTTAAACAGCTCAATGTCCGCTAATGGTAGACCTGCAAACCTGGCGACCTCTTCAGCCAAGTTTCGGTTCGCTTTTCCTGTGATTAGCTTGAGTTTTGAAAACATTGTTGATACTCATCATGTCCTATGGTTCTTACTTTATATGTCCAGTATCCAAGCGCTGAAAACATCTCTTTGCATCTCAGCAACTTCTCACTATCATTAAACAATCCGATACATGTGGGTCCACTTCCGCTCATTATGGCATTTTGGGCACCATTTTGTTTCATTTCATCGATGATTGATGCAACTGCCGGGTACATGGTTTGAACCGCATCTTGCAGCCGATTAAAGACATTATCTACTGAATAAACAACGTCCCAATGCATTGGCGTTTTAGGAATCTTCACCAAATTATATGCTTCTCTGCTTGGAATTTCAAATCCAGGATTAACCAGCAAAATATTACCTATTGACAAATCCGGCAACCTGACGATCTGGTCACCCCTTCCGTGTCCTTGTGCAATTCCACCAGTTAGAAAGAAGGGGACATCAGAACCGAAACAAGCACCAATCTCATGTAACTCATCATCCTCTATCGCAAGTTTCATCAGGGTATTCATTACTTTCAATGTCACCGCGGCATTGCTGCTGCCACCACCTAATCCGGCAGTGACTGGAATCCTCTTTATCAAGTCGATACTGACACCATAAGATGGATCAAATCTGTCAACAAGATATCTGGCAATCCTATACACCAGATTATCCTGAGTGTTCAATTCAGGAATGTTGGACGACAATTTCAGGTAGCCTTTTTTTGTCAAAGCAAATCGCATTCTATCACAAAGACTAACACTGCAAAACACCGTATTAATCCCATGATAACCATTACAAAATCTCCCCGTAACTTCAAGAAACAGGTTGATTTTTGCGAATGAATCGATTTGCACTTTTCTTCTGCTTGCTTGGGATTTCATCTCCATAGTAGTAGTAATAGTAGTAGTAGTAGTAATAGTAATTATGTTTGTTGTAATACCGTTGGACATAGATACTGTTTACAATGATTCCGTCAATTTTGGCATTTATGTTTTCCATTAGTTCCTTGGTTCGTTTCATGATGCCCTTCTCCGTAAATCCGACACGTACAACGATAAAAGTAAGATCAAGTTTCTTGGTCAGGATCAATGCATCTGTAACAGCAATCACAGGTGGTGTATCGAACAAGATGTAATCATAATTAGCTTTCAACTCATCAAGCAGAGTATCCATCCTGCTGGATGCAATCAATTCGGAAGGATTGGGTGGGACAAAACCGCTTGTTATCAGATCAAGGTTGAGAATCCCTGATGGTTTTACGACATCGGATATTTTGATCTCAGAATCAATCAAGTAATCGCTACTACCTTTTTCCTTATCGATCCCAAATTTAGTGTGAATCATTGGACGTCTCATATCCATATCAACCAATACAACTCGACTGTTCATTTGTGCCAGGGTAACAGCCAAGTTTACAACAGATGTTGATTTTCCTTCCTTAGGACCAGCTGATGTTACTAAGATCGTTGTGGATCCACCTGGTTTTTTGGATAGGATATTGGTCCTTAATGTGCGATATGCTTCTGCAATTGGTGATTTGGGTGCATAATGAGAAACTATTTGCATCATTACATAATGCATCGATTTCATTAGTTGTTCTCTATTCGCTCCCTCAGCGTGTTCGATTAACCGATTGTATTCTTCTATTCTTGACTCGGACTCAGTTATCAATGGGATTGTACCCACTATTGGTAGTTTTACGTAGTTCTCCATATCCTCCAGGGTTCTCAGTTTTGTATCTAATGAATGCACCAGAAAGGCAACCCCAATACCAAGCGCTAAGCCCAGAATTATGCCAACCATCATATCTCGAGTTACTTGCGGACTGATTGGTAATGAAGGGATTTCGGCATGATCAAGGATCCTGATATTGCCAATTTTCGCCTGTTCGGCTATTTTAGCATCTTCATATTTTTCCGTCATTATGCCATGTATCTTTTCATCTAAGCTTACATTGCGGATTATTCGGGCTAATTCCAATTCTGTGTTCGGTAAAGTTACTATTCTTTCATCGTACATATCCTTGGTTTGGGCTAATCCATCCAATCTTGCATTGGCTATCTCAAGGTCAATCTGAGTTGTTAAAATACGTGCTATAATGTCACTTCGCGATGCTAATGGATCATTTGTCAGGGTTTTTAATACAAGTTTCTGGATCTCATCATCAAGTTTGGCTTTGAGATCCTGTAGCTCGATCTCAAGCTGTTCGATCTGGATGTGCGTCTCTGAATACTCTATCTTTGTGACAAGATTGGTTATCAGTGCTTGTTTTTCGATGATTTGTTTTCTTAATTCTTCGATATATTTGGTTTTCGTAATGTTGTTTATATCGATTACCAAGGAGTCCTGTTGTGCTAATTGGTTGCTCAGATATTCGAGAGTTTTCAGTTGTATCGCTTTATCCGTCAATGCTGTTTCATAAGCAGATTCGACTTCAATGGATTTCTCAATCAACTTGGTTGTTTCTTGAGATAACTCAGCTAAGCGGTTTTTATTCTTAAAGTCCCTCAGGTCATTCTCGGAAACCTGCAATCTACGGGATATAGCATCCAATTGTGTTTCAAGAAACTCCCGAATAGTCGTAAATTCCAACCGCGCAAATTGTGTGTTTAGTTGTTGTTGCGCTTCAGCAATCGCATTAACAGCAGTCATCGCTTCCTTAGGACTGGTGGATTTAAAACTTATTGTCAAAATATCCGTTTCCCGTTTGGACTCAACTTTCATTCCAAGAATAATCATCGTCTCCGGAATCTTGCTTTGATTGATTGGAAACAACTGCCAATCCTGATCTCTTTTCATTATCTCCCATGCTAAAGCTGCAAGAGTCCTACTCTTCATCATTTCAATATAGTTGTTGATCGTCGTTTTACCCAGACCTGGCGTCGACAAAAACATTAGATCGCTCTCGTTTTTTGACTCTTCGATCAAAATACGGGACGATGCTGAATAGATTTTTGGTTTACGCATTGTAATGAAGGCTGTTAGAGATACTACAATCACAAAGACCAATATGACAATATAGCGAAAACGGATAATTATCCTGAAGTAATCGGATATGTTGATCTCATCCTGTACTGGAATGCTTGTTTTGGTGTCTTTTTCCATTTATTCTCCGCTATTTTATTCTAATAATTGTGTTGTAAACGCTGAGAGCAATTGCTGCTTTGGATAGAAAGTCAGTAACCTGAGTAAATCCATAGAAAATAGTGCCCTTCACTAACACCGTATCTCCTGGGAAGAGCCGTGGAATTAGAGTTTCGTCACCAGTCTGAATGTATCTCTTAAGATTGACGATGATAATTTTTTCCCCCTCAGAAGTGGGTCGTATTATTCTTATATCAGTGAGTTTTGCATCCTCACGCGGGCCACCAGCAAGTGAGATCAGCATCAGAAGATCGGTATCATCAGGCACTAAATACAAGCCAGGCCTGGTAACCTGTCCCCAGATGTAAGTATTCATTTTTAATTTGCTTACGCCCCGAGTTCCCTCGAAAGTGTAGGCGGACGCGTTGGTTGTTGGGACAAAACCTTCGGAAATCTGACCCACTATCCCTACGACCATAATCATAAGGAATAAAGTAATTAAGTGTCTTTTCACCGTATCCTCTTTCAGATTTTTTCTAATGATTCTATCTACTGCTTATCAGTCAAGTGAAATCTTGACTTGCTCACCACACCAGTAGGTGAAGTAGTACCAGCTGAGAACACACACGATTCAGTTGTTCTCTATTGAATAAAAATGAGACGTTCTTCCGATTCTGACCCAATATACATGTCCATATCAAAATCGTATTCAAAAGAATCGATCCTCCAATACAGGCTATTACCTGACTGTTCCATGGCTATATTCACTGGAAACCTGATCTCCAGCGGATCCGGTTCTGTGGATTGATAGAAGTCACCATGCCATACATACTCTCGATTACTATCCAGGACAACTGCACGATAATAACCTGTAGCACCCGTATGATTCCACTGAAAAACAACATCAGTTGCCGCGACATTCGCATTATTTTCGGGTGAAAGCAAAATAGGTTTTGGTAAAATGGCATATGATACCGTGTCAGATCTTGACGCATTACCGGAAAGATCCACCAGATCGATGAAATATGAATATCTAACCCGGGTTAGTAAAGGTGCTCGGTTATCCACATATGCAATTCTGGATGCAGGTATTGAATCAATAAGGACAGGTGATGTGTTATGTTCATCAAACCTGAAAATCCGAATCCTGCTCAAATCCGTGTCAATAAATGCTTGCCATAGGAGACGGATCCAATCCCCATCGGGTACTGTGTCAATTCCGTTATTTTCATCATTGAGAATAAGTAACTGATTGTTATACACGACAGGCGGATCACCTGTATCACCAAGATGATGGATCATAATGGGCGGAATTGGGGGTATTTTGTCAGTCGTTGGATCATCTTCACCGGCACAACTTACAATTAACATAGCCACACCAGTTAACAGCAGAAGAATAGTGTATTTCATGGTTTCTCTCCCTGATTCAATCAGAAATCGACCCGTATACCCACTCGATTGGTCAATCCAATGGGATTGGTCAATAATGCGTAGTCAACTCCAACACCGTATATTGTGGTTGATACTCCCGCAGTTACATTATCATCGTAAAACCCGAATCTCAACTGTCCGATGTTGTTATAATTCCATTCCAGTCCCAAATGAACTGTCGAATCATATACATAATCATAATCGAAAGCAAGTACAAAATCGGACTTGAGCTTTTTTACTGGCTGAGAAACTGCGATACCAATTTTGGTATTAAACAAGACTTCATCTCTCATCTCGGTGATCGTATTCCACGCGATATCAGTTCCGGCAACATCTTGAAAATTGAACCCCAGTGCCAATCGGCCTAAATACTCGAGATCAAATATGGGTGCAAGATCGGTTTTTACCAATAGCCCCAGATCGATTCCTGTTCCTGTACCCAGATTGTCCAGTAGGTCTCTTCTGATAAATTTGACATTTCCACCAAAGTAAAAATCAAAAGGGATCTCAAACAACATCCATCCCATATTGGCTTTGTAGTGAATATGCTTGGCAAATGCAAATTGAAAAAGATCATCTACACTTCGAAACTGTCCATCAGGTACACCTGGTAGATGGTATTCACTGTTATTGATTCTTTGATCAACATTGGTCCCAACAAGATATTTCTCCAAAAACAATGGAATTTCATCAACTGTCAGGCGGGTAATGTTCAAACCGATGGTCACGTTGTTAGGCAAGGGCTGGCAAAAAGAGATATTGTCATAAGATGCCAGACCATTGTATAGGAAAG
>Ga0194113_10009872_pt1 | contig 11449 bp, 4 predicted proteins | sample TA2MahC200mmetaG_FD_146193 | JGI IMG/M metagenome (GOLD analysis project Ga0194113, IMG submission 146193) | Freshwater microbial communities from Lake Tanganyika, Tanzania - TA2015017 Mahale Deep Cast 200m | ecosystem: Environmental > Aquatic > Freshwater > Lake | place: Tanzania: Lake...
CAAGCGGAATACCCAAAGTCCTTTACACTACGCCTTCGCGAAACTGAGGGTCGAAATCGGCGTAGAGGCCCCCTACACCCCCGTAGCGCGATCAGGGGTCTCTCAAAGTCTCAAACTTGCGCTAGCCTGCGAACTTGCCAACTGCCGTTCGGGGGCCTGGATCGCTGTGGTCGGCGGGGAGGTGGCTCCGCCTTGGACCGGGCAGGCCTCACCAGCGCCCGCCCTTCGCCTCAGCCCTTCTCGGCCTTTGCCGTCCGCCTTGTCTTTGCCGTTCTCCCAGACTCCTACACTCCCACGCTCCCGCCGTTCGGGGGCCTGGATCGGTGTGGTCGGCGGGGAGGTGGCTCCGCCTTGGACCGGGCGGGCCTCACCAGCGCCCGCTCTCCGCCTCAGCTCTCCTCGGCCTTTGCCGTCCGCCTTGTCTTTGCCGTTCTCCGAGGCTCCTACACTCCCGCCGTTCGGGGGCCTGGATCGCTGTGGTCGGCGGGGAGGTGGCTCCGCCTTGGACCGGGCGGGCCTCACCAACGGCGCCCTTCGCCTCAGCTCTCCTCGGCCTTTGCCGTCCGCCTTGTCTTTGCCGTTCTCCCAGACTCCTACACTCCCACGCTCCCGCCGTTCGGGGGCCTGGATCGCTGTGGTCGGCGGGGAGGTGGCTCCGTCTTGGACCGGGCGGGCCTTACCCCTCCCCGTGCACCGCGTACCACATTCCCATGAAGTACGTCTCCTTCGCCCACTCCTCCGTCTCCTCCTCATACATCCCCCTCAGTTCCTCCGCCGTCAGCACCTTCGCGAGGGCCTTCACCACCGCACGCCGCACGTCCAAGTTCGGGTCTCGGGCGAGCGCCTGAAGGAGGGGGAGGTCCTGCTGGGCTGGAATCCGGCCGAAGGCCCGTACCGCCACATAGCGGGCACCCCAGTGCTCGTCTCGGGCAAGTGTGCCCAGCAACTCCCGATCCCGCACCCCGGCGAGGCGGCTGAACGTCTCGGCGACTGCATGGACGACGAGTTCCTCCGGATGATAGGCGAGCGAGGAGAGCTCACGAAGGTCCTCGGTTCCGGCGAGTCTGGCGATGCCTCGAGCCGCTCCATAGCACACCATCCCGTTCTCATCTCCCATGAGTTCCAGGAGCAGAGGCCAGTCATCACGGATCGCGAGTTTGGCAAAGGCCTGTGCTGCCCCAGCCCGGGTAGTCCCATCCTCATCGCGCATGAGTTCGAGCGCGAGGTGCCGGTCCTCGGGCGTCACTAGATCCACTAGGGCCCACGCTGCCCCAGCTCGCACTTCAGGCTCATCGTCCCTTGCGAGTTGCCGAAGCAACTCGAGCCCCCTTGGGGGGCGCACTCGCTCGACCATGGCCGCGGCTGCACTCCGAAGGTAGACCCGTTCGTGCGACGCCAACTCCTCCACGAGTCCCGGTCGGTGCTGCGCCGCCACTCGCGCCAGGCTGCGTGCCGCTTCGTCGCGCACCAGGAAGTCGTCGTCCTCTGCCAGGGCAAAGAGCGGGCCGAGGTCGTCGGGGCCTAGAATGCCCCCCAATGCCCCGGCCACCGCGAGGCGCACTCCCGGGTTCGGGTCACAGGCCCGGCTGATGAGGAGGGGGAGGTTATCGGCCGTAGCCATCCTGGCGACGGCATCGCTCGGCGCCCGATACAGACCCTCACAGGCTGAGAGCAGGACATCGAGGTTGTCGGGGTCTCTGGGGCTCTGGCTGAGGAGGCAGGCGGTGGCCTGGCGGATGCGCCAAGAAGGTGATTCTATGACCCAACTGCGGCACCGGGTAAGCACCTCTGCGCCCGGCCGCACATGATCCATCGCCTTCAGCGCGTCGCACAGCGCCTGGTGCGCGATGTCGTACCCGACTCCCTCACACGCGTCCAGCAGCCGCCCGAGAACCTCATTCTCCAGCCGGCCCGAAACACGCGGCTGATCAGCAATGCACCCAGCGACAAGCAGGAGATGCCGGTACGTGTGGCGCTCGGGGCTCTCCGCATCGCCGCGAAGGACGTCGCCCGTCTCCAGGAGCCTGTTCAGTATCCCTTCGGCCCCCTGGCTGTTCCGCTGGATCACGCCGACGTAGCCGACCGCCAGCCGCGTCACCTCCCGCCAGCGCGGGTCGGTCGCGCGGTTCAGCACCGCCGGTGCCGCGGCGACGAGCCTCACGAACTCCTGCGCCGCGAGGTACTCCTGGAAGGTCTGGTGGAAGAACGACCACCGGTCTGCCCCGCGCTCGCGGAGGAGTCCTGTGTGCCGCGCCGCGGCGTCGATGTAGCTGTCCGCGGTCGCCTCGGCTGTCTTGCCGTCCGGTAGACGGTCACCGAGTTGCTTCACCAAGCGGTTGCGCAGATCGACCGTGTGCACGCCCGCCGTCGGCTGTGTCTCGTGCATCCAGAAGGCAATCGGCGCCCACACCTCGCAGAAGTCGTAGTAGTCGAGCCTCGCGCCCTCGGGGATGGCCAGTTGCACCGCCGACAGCGAGCGCCGCCTGTTCCACGTTTCGACGAGCATCCGCAGGGCCTTGTCGTATAGCTCCACGCGTCGGTCCGGCAGCGAGCCCTCCTGGTGCTGCACGATGGCCGTCAGCGCGATCATCAGCGGATTCCGCGCGAGGTCCAGCACCTTGGGGCTCGAGAAGATCGTCTCCGCCAGCGTCTCCGCCTCACGCTCGGCGGCGGCGTAGTCCGGTGCCTCCGGGTGCCGGTACTGCTCGAACGCCCGCCACCACTTCCTCGCGAACTCGCGCACCTGATCGTCGCTGAACGGCGCCAGCTCGGCATGCTGCGGCCCGGCGACCCTCGACAGGCCGTAGCCGATGATCCGGGAGGTGATCACGAAGCGGCAGTCGGGGCACTGTGCGAGCAACTCCCCCACGCACTTCGCGACCGCGATCCGCTGCTCTACCTCAGGAATCTCGTCCAGCCCGTCGATCAGGATGATGGCCCGCCCCGCCTGCATCTCCGCGAGCGCCAGTTCCCCGCACGCCTCCTCGCACCCGAGTGCCGCGACCTCCTCCCGAATGAACTGCCACAGGTGCAGTCGCGGCTTGTCGTCGAGTGCCTTCGCGAACCTCGCCGCCGCGATCACGATCGGCACGAGGTCCTCCTCCGTCCCCAGCCGCTCCCGCACCGTCTCCGGCCCCAGCGCATACGTCTGCGTCAGATAGCGCACCAGCGTCGTCTTCCCCGACCCCGGATCACCGAGCACGACCACCTGCCGGTTCCTCAGCACCTCTCCGACACTGAGCCGCTGCTCCTCCGGGCGGAACCGGACGCTCATCTCCGCCAGTTGCCGCTCCGCCGCCTCCCGCTCATCTCCTGCCAAGTCGCCCCGCTCCAGCCGCTCGACCAACTCCCGCTCCTCGCGCTCCGGCCCGACGCTCCACTCCCGCGCCACGAACTCCAGGTCCACATACGCCTCCTCGAGCCTCAGCGTCACCGCCCTCTCCAGCGACGCAATCCCCGCCGAGTCCACGTACTGGTACTCCGCCATCCTCAACAGGCACCCGCGATACGCCATCAGCTCAACCTGCCGCTCCACCTCCGCCGGCGTCACGTCCGCCACGCCTTGCCGCGCCAGTTCGGCAACGACTTCGTCCTCGTGCCTCGGCAGTTGCGCCCGGATTTCCTGAACGTGCGCATACACCTCGCGCAGGAGTTCCGCGTGCTCCTCGGCCTCCCGTTGATCCTCCAGGCTCGTCAGCACCTTGGCGGTGTTGAGCACCGGCAGCTCAGTGAGCGCCTTGAGCCACTTCCAGAACTTGCTCTTCTCCGGCGGCTTGTCTGCTGCCATCGACCCTCACCAACCCTTCCTGCCGCACCATTCGCCTTCTGCCTGCCCCACTCCCTCCCTGCAAGGGGCTTGCCTGCCGCGCAGGTGTGCCGCGATACGCGCCCAAGCGTGCGCCCGCCCGACGCTGCGTGAGAATGCCGTACCGACCGTTCTGGTGTCGCTGATCGCCGCAGTGGATTGGTGCGGCCGTGAGGGGAAAGCCGTCTACACTGCCGTGCCTCGCGCCGACGTGTCCTTCAGCGCCCGGACCCCAAGGTCCGCAACCCGAGACCCGAGACCCGAGACCTTCCTCGCCGTTCTAGTCCCACCTCACCTGCGCGGTGACACTGGGCCTGGCGGTCAGCGCGGGTAGCGGCATGGAGACGGTGAAGTCGCCCGAGTGGCCCGGGCGGATGAGCTTAGGCGTGACCGGACCGTCCTTGCGGGCGACGACCTCTCCGTAGTTGTCGCGGACGGTGATCCGCACGCCGACGTTCTTGGCCAGCTTGGTCCCGGAGTTCACGACCTGGCCGCGCACGACCAGCGTGTCGTCGTCGGTGTACCACGAGCGGTTCGTGATCTCGCACTCCGCGTGCTCCTCCCCGCCGCTCGGGGGGACGTTTGCCTTGCTGCCGCTCTCCTGGTTCCCTGCGCCACCTTCCCCGGGTCCTTCCACCGGCTCCTCCGATACCTCCTCGGATCCGGCGGACTTGCCGGAGCCCGTTCCCTTCGAGGGCTCTTCAGGTCCCGTCGCCTTGGCGGGGGTTCCCTCCTTACCGGTGCGTGCGGGTTTCGGTACGGCTCCGGTGCGCGCTGGCGGTACAGACGTGCCCCCGGCCACGCGCCTTTGGTGAGCCTTGATGGCCTCGCCGACGAGCAGCAGGATCACCAACAGGAGCGCCGCGAGCGCAATTAGCAGGACGGTCAGGTCGAGCGAGCGTCGCCGCTTCCCGGTGCCTCTGGGCGCGCGCTCGCGGACGGTCACCTCCCCCGTATCGTACGGGCTACCCCCCGGTCTACGTTCCTCGCCCATGCGCATCGTCTCCTCACCTCCTGCTTCGTCGGGGGCCGGCGACTCCCCCAGGCGCGCCAGGCTTAGCGCCGCCGCCTCGCGCACTGCCGTGGACGGGTCGCTGCCCGCCTCCCTGAGCGCCCCGGCCGCCTGCCGCGCGCCGATGGCTCCCAGCGACAGCGCGGCCTGCGCGCGCACGTTCTCCGAGTCATCTCCCAGCGCGCGGGTCAGCGGTTCGATCGCCGCCGGCGCCGCGCATTCGCCCAAGGCCCACGCCGCCCGCCAGCGTCGCCCGCTCTCCGGAGCGCGCAGCTCGCGCAGCAACGCCTCGATCGCCCCGGGTCCGAGCCGCCGCAGCGCCGACAGCGCCGCCTGGCGCACCCGATCGCTCCCGTCGCCTACCGCGCCCACCAGGTCCGGAATCGCCTCCTCGGCGTTCAGCTCCCCCAGCGCCTCTGCCGCCTCCGCCCGCACACTCTCCGTCGTATCCCCCAACGCCAGCGCCAGCGACCGCGTTGCCCGCCGATCTCCCATGCTTCCCAGCGCCCTGGCCGCCGCCGCCCGCGCCGGCGCCGAGTACTCCCGCAACACCCTCGTCAGCGGCTCGACCGCCTGCCGGTCCCCGATCTTGCCCAGGGCCTCTGCCGCCTCTTGCGCGATGTCGCTCGACGAGTCCAGCAGCGCATGGATCAGCGCCGGTGTCGCACCCTTCGCCTCGCGCTCGCCCAGCATCCGCGCCGCGGTCGCCCGGCAATCCCGATCCGCATCGAACAGCCCGCGCACCAGCTCCTCATCCACCGAGGCCTCGGACGCCGTCGCCAGCGCACTGAGCGCGTACATTCGCTCGGCGGGGTCTCCCGACCGCAGCTCCTGCAGCAGCTTGTCCGCGTCGCCGTTGATCCTCATCGGGTTGCCCGCACGTCATCCCTTCCGTCGATCCGCCAACGAGCAGCCGCCCGCCACCCGGCCGCGAGACCCCGGTCCCTTTACGCTTCGGTGCCATCTTCTTTATACCACAAGCGGCGAGGGACACCATCCCTGGTGTCCCCCGCTGCCGTCGCCGTTCGTCTTTGCCGTTCGCCTTTGCCGTTCGCCGTTGCCGTTCGCCGTTGCCGTTCGCCGTTGCCGTCCGCCGTTCTCCTGCTCTCCTGCTCTCCTACACTCCTACTCTCCTGCCGTTACGTATGCCCCGTGTACTTCGGCAGCCTCCCGAACTTCCGCACATGCGCCTTGTGCAGCTCCTCCTCGGCCGACCCCGGGCTATCCGTCATCGCCCATCTCACCCGCACCCGCGCCGTATCCTCGTGCTTGCGGATCTTCTCTCCCGCGGGATGATGTCGATTGCCTCGGACCATCCCCTGTTTCACCCGCGCCCGCAGGTCCGACGCCCTCCCGATGGTCAGTTGCCGCTACCGCCTATGTCATTTGATTTTCTCCTCAGGCCCTGTGCCCGGTTGGTCAACGGCAACGCCGTCTGACCGTTACCCTCCGCCATACTAGAACGTCTGTTCTACGAAGTAGAACAGACGTTCTAGTATGGCGGAGGGTAAACGCACCCCCTTCCCCTTGTGCGCCCCCAAACAAGACCTCGGGAGGAGCCCAAGGGCGCAGGGGGCAGTCGCCGCCCTGCATGGGGGGCTGAATGGGACTAAAGGCCTACTCGTGAGGGGTCATGGGGCGGAATCGGCGAACATCTGTTCGAGAGGCACGTTAGGAATGCCCCGTGCGGGCGCGCAGAGGGGCCTACAGTGCGACGAGAGGGGGGAAGTGGGGCAAGGGTGCCGGGCGAGGCAAACAGGGGCTCAGAATCGATCTACGGGGCGAGGAGCGCGTGGAGGTCGGAGAAGCGCGTGGGGGCCAGGTGTTCGAACTCGGATTGTTTGACTTGAAGATAAGTCCAGCAGACGCCGGTGAGCAGAGTCGCGCTCTCGCACCAACGTTGGCCCGCCGCGCGCTTGTGGGGATCGTCCACGTCCTCACGGCCCTTGGTCTCTACCAGCCAGTGAGCGCCGTCCGCATTGACAACAACGAAGTCGGGGTAGTAGAGACGGAGGTTCGTCGCGGCGTCGGTGTAGTCGATGGCGAAGCCAAGGGGCAGTGCCAGTTTGGCGAAGGCCGCGACACCCTCGGCGTTGTCGAGGAACTGCGCGAAGTCCCGCTCGAACTGGTTGTCACAGGGGACGAGGTTGAAGATGCTGCACCGCGCTTCGAGGACGGGACCGGACCAGGGGAAAGGCTCAGCCTCCGAGAGCCGGCGCGCGGGCGTCAGCAGCGTCGGTGTTTGCTCCTCGATGGTCAGCGCCTTCAGCGCGTTTGCGAAGGTCTTGACGCAGACGAAGTGAGCACGGTTGGTGCTCATGGCCGGCAGAATGTCCGGGCGCTCAAGCTCGACGGGTTCACCGAAGGCCTTGGTCTCGAAGAACTCGCGGACCTTGGGTGCAAGGGCGGCGAACTGCGAGGGCAGCTTCACCTGCTCGGCGATTCGGCGGGCATAGTAACCGATGACCTCCTGCGGGGTCTGGGGCGGCGGAACGGCGTACTCGCGCTCGATCTCCTTCTTCAGCGTGATGACATCGTAGCCCTCGTACGTGAACGTCTCGGCCTCGGCGCTGCTTGCCTCGATCGGGAGTTTGGGGCAAGACAGGGCCGAGACATCGAGGGCCCCGATCTCCTCCGCGATGCTGCGTCTGCGGATGAGGCTGGGGGTGAGTTCGGGGAGGGCGATGTCGAACTGGCTCTTCTCGGGGACCGGGCGGATGGTGACGATCTGCAGCCGGTCCTTGCCGACCTGGAAGGTGTCGATGTCTAGCCCTTCGAGCTTGTCCAGGTCATCGACGAACTGGAGGAAGGCCTCGTTGCCGAGGATGTCCACCTGCTCGCGGTAGTTGATACCCAAGTTCCGAAACATGAGGCGCAGGCCGCGACCGATGGTTTGCTCGGGGAGGATGTTGGCCTTCGCCGTGTAGGGGCGCAGGCCGACGACCACGGTGACGTTCTGGACGTCCCAGCCCTCGCGCAGCATGAGGACGCTGACGATGGCATTCACCGGGCTTGTCCCGTCGTCCACCTCCTTAGCGGCCTTGCGGGCTTCCGCGATGTCGCCGGTCGTGATCTCGCCGTTCAGCTTGGTGTGGATGACGAGGGTCCTGTCGCCACCGAAGTCCTCAGGATAGCGGGTGCGCAGCGAGTCGCCGACGTCGTCCGCCTCGTCGGTTGAGTTCAGCATCACGAAGAGGACGGGCTTCTTGTTGTGAACGGCGAGCTGGTCGCGGTACTCGCGCCACCGCTCGACGCCGGCAGTGAGGAAGCCCCGATAGCGGACGCTCGCGTGGTCGGACTTCGCCTCCTGGACCTTGGCGATGCCCTTGTACGGGCGCTTGACGACGCCGTCCACGATGGCCTGCTTCAGGGGGTAGTCGGAGATCGTCCAGGGGAAGACTTGGCCCTTGGTGTAGCGGGGCGTCGCGCTGAAGTCTAGCTGCGCGACCAGCGGCATCCGCTCGGCGTGGAGGCGGCGGATGACTTGGTTCCACTCGCTGTCTTCGTCGTGGGTGTGGTGGCCCTCGTCGTTGATGACCAGGAGCTTGCCGGCGCGGAGGGCGATGCGTTCGGCGAAGTCCGTGAGTTCCAGTTTGCGCGCGGGCGGCGGCGGGCCGAGGACGGCGGTCATCTCGTCGGGCTCGTCGTCGGCAGAGCGGTCGGGGCGCTCATAGAACTGCTGGATGTTGGTGAGGAATAACGTGCCTGCCGCGTGGGCCTTCTCGCCCTCGCCGCGTATGACGCAGTCGAAGTCCCAGAAGGCCCGGATGTGCTTCGGCACGACGGGGTCGCCCAGCGGGCTGAAGATGCGGGCGCCGGCGAAGTCCGTCTTGAGGCGCTCAAGGACGATGACGTTCGGCGCGATGAGGAGGAAGGTGCGGGCGTACTCCTCGGCCTCGGGCCCGGTCTCGCGTTGGGAGTTGAGGAACTGCCAGGCGACGGCGAGGGCCATGACCTTCGTCTTGCCGCTGCCCGTCGCCATCTTGGTGCAGTACCGGGCGAAGGCGTCCTCGGGTGGGACGCGGGCGGACGTCGGCGGGGAGTACCGGCGGAGGAGGTCCTGGCGGTTGCGGACCTTCTCGACCTCCCACACGAAGATGAGGGTCTCGATCGCCTCCTGCTGCGAGGCATGGTAGGCGAAGGGCGTCCCGCTGGGGAGGCGGTGGTCGGTGCAGAACCAGTAGTTCAGGAGTTCGCGCGTCGTGTCGGTGATACCCTTGTAGCCGCCGGCGCGCCAGGCCTTGACGGCCTCGCGCAAGGCCGGGACGCACGGGCCGGTGGCGACCTCGAGGGGGATGTCGAGGGAGGGGTGGTCGGCGGAAGGGCGACGGCGGCGAGGCATGGTTCACACCGGCTTCCGTTGGTGTTGACGTTCGCTGGGAGCGCCGGCACCCTTGCCGGCAGAGGTGGCGGGTCGTTGTCTTGAGTCTCGAGCGTTGCCGTGCCGACAGGCGCACCAACTGCGGCCACCACTGCCGGCAAGGGTGCCGGCGCTCCCAGCGAACGTCAGAGGCCGCCACAGCACACGCGCGCGCCGCGCGTGCCACCAGCGGCTATGTGACCTTCACCGTCACCGACTTCGTCGTGTCGTTGCCGAGGATGTCGATGACCTTGACCAGGATCGTGTACTCGCCGGGCTCCTCGTAGGTGTGCACGATCTTCTTCTGCAGGGAAGGGTCTTTGCGGGTGCGGTAGCTCTGCCACTGGTTGTGGAAGGTGTCGCCGCGGAAGTCCCAGTCCACCGCCCAGTAGTCGATCCACTGCTCCCAGTGCGTCACGCTGCGGCGCACGTCCTCGGGAACGTCGTCGGGCGGGATGACGAAGTCGGTCAGCTCCAGGGAGACGTTGCGCTTGGTCTGCTTGACGTTCACGCTGAGGGCGGCCAGCTCGAAGAAACGGATGTCGCCCTGCTCGACGGCCTTCTTCTCCAGGACCTCGCGGGGGATGCGGCGGAAGGTGGCGTCCACCTTGGCTTCGGCGGCCATCTGCTTCGCGATCTCGTTCAGCTCGAAGGCGAACTCCCAGCCGAGGACATCGACGGCGGCCGAGGCGCCAACCGCGCCGGCGGCCTTCCAGACCTCGCTGACGATCCCGCGCACATCGGCGACGGTGACGGGCGCATCGACCGTGGCGACGTGGACCATGCGGCTGGCCTTGACGCCGTGGAGCCACGTGTGCCCCGTGACGGGCTCGGCGTGGTAGAGGTCGAGGATGAAGCGGCGGTAGGCGGCCTCGCGGGCCTGCCCGTCCTCGGGATGCTCGAACTCGGCCGCCTGCCACGCCTGGCGCTCGTACTTGCCGAGGTTCTGGACGACGAAGGGCCGCACGTTCTCGATCCCGAGCAGGCGCTTCCGCGTCACGTGAATCGCGAAGCGCCCGAGGTCGCAGGCAATCCAGCGCCGGCCGAGCTTCTCCGCGACCGCGGCCGTCGTCCCCGACCCGCAGAAACAGTCGAGGACGAGGTCGCCCTCGTTCGACAGCCACGCGATGAAGGTCTCGAGCAGATCCTCGTGCTTCTCGGTCGGGTACCCGGTGAGCTTCCCCACCGTGTGTACGCCAGTTAGCACGTCGCTGGCAAGGCGAGTATCCGCCGGGGGGACGTAGTGCTCGGGCTTGCCCGTGCTGCTCAGACGCACGAAGTCGAGCGCTTGGCCCGTCTGCTCAAGGTGTCGCAGGTAGTACTCGTCTATGCTCGTGTGGGGGGCTTCAGCTTCGTGGGTGGCGTAGTTGGCGACCGCCCGCTCGGTGCGTTCCCTTGACCAACGCCACTGGCCTGAGGTAGGGGCCGGGACGCCGAGGAGAGGGTAGCGCATGGTGGGGCGGTCGGTCCCTCGCCAGTGGTTGTTCCAGGTTCCCTCTCTCCGCGTCGGCAGATCGATCTCCAACTTGCGGAAACGGCGGGAAGGGGAGGCTGAGTAGAGTAACACCACATCGTAGCCACAGGAGAGGGATTGGAGGGACTCGAACTGCCCCTGCAGGTTCTTGGTCCCGCGGCTCACGACCATGGCGTTCCGGTAGTTGCTGCCCCCCCCGCACACTTCGTCCACAATCAGGCGCCCGCAAGGGGCCATGAGGCTGTTGAGATGCACCAACAAGACCCCTTCGTCAGCCAGCAACTCGTGGAGCATAGCTACGGTCTCGTACAGCCACTGGAGGTAGCTGTCGAGTCCGCGGCCCCAGGTGTCGCGGTAGGCTTTCTGTTCGAGGACGGAGGGCTCTTTGGTGAAGGACTCGTCGGTGTCGGGGATGGTGGTGGTGAACGAGAAGTCGGCGCCGGTGTCGAAGGGCGGGTCGATGTAGATGAGGTTGACCTGGCCGGCGAACTCGGGGAGGAGGCTGGGGAGGACGTACTTCTTGTCACCCCAGATCAGGCGGTTGCGCCACTCGGTGGGTTTGCCCGACGAGAAGAGGTCGAGCGTCCGCTGGCGCTGCTGGGCGGACTCGTTGACCGTCTCGATGGTCTGGAACGGAAGGGCGATGCGAACCGGAGCCGTCTTCCGGCCCGAGGCGTCGTACTTGCCCTCCCAGATGAGTTCGGTCATGTCTCCTACCCCCCTGCCCCCCTTCCTTCAGAAGGGGGGAACGACGACGGGACGGCGTCGGGCTGGGAAACCCGACCTACGAACGTCAAC
>Ga0194113_10009874_pt1 | contig 11448 bp, 10 predicted proteins | sample TA2MahC200mmetaG_FD_146193 | JGI IMG/M metagenome (GOLD analysis project Ga0194113, IMG submission 146193) | Freshwater microbial communities from Lake Tanganyika, Tanzania - TA2015017 Mahale Deep Cast 200m | ecosystem: Environmental > Aquatic > Freshwater > Lake | place: Tanzania: Lake...
GTCGACTATGTATATGTATCCCTCTTTATCCATCCTGACCAGGTCGCCGCCGTGGAACCACCCACCCCTCATCGCCTCCCTGGTCGCCTTGGGATTCTTGTAGTATTCCTTCATTACCGTAGAGCTTCGATAAATCGCCTCGCCGATCTCACCCACCGGCACATCGTTGTCGTTGTCATCCACCACGCGAATTTCGATAAAGGGGAGAATTTTCCCCACAGAGTTCTCTCTCCCCTCCGAATCGCCGGGCAGCAGCCCCGACACCAGGGCGCTCATCTCCGTCTGTCCGAACAGGTCAAAGATTTTGACATTGGGGAAGAATTTCTTGACCAATCGGCGGGTTTCCACAGGCAGGATTGCCCCCGAGGAACCCCATACCTTAAGGGAGGAGGTATCATACTTATCCAGGTCCGGCACGAGCAGAACGAAGTTGGTCATGGCGGGCACCAGTACGAGGGCGTTGATTTTCTCTTCCTCGATGGTTTTCATAATATACACGGGGTCGAAAACCTCGGTGGGCAGCACCACAGTGGCGCCCAGGAAGAACATAAATTGGCAGAAGCCAAAGGATGCCAAATGAAATATCGGCGGCGCGCCGAAAGCCCTGAAGTTCCACAGGTCGGACATCCCCGGTTCGGTCAGCACGAACGAAGCGCCCAGCATCCACAGCACCATCTCGTTTTTGTGTGTAATCACCGCACCCTTGGGTCTGCCGGTAGTTCCGGCGGTGTACATGATGAATAACGGGTCGTCCTCATCCACCGGAACCAGAGGCTCCTCATCGGGGTACTTGGCAATCCAGCTTTCGAAATTCAGCATCCCCTTGACCTTCTGTTCGCTTATCGAGATGTATTTTTTCACCAGAGGCAGGTTTTTACGGATGCTCTTCGCAGTATCCACAAAGGCTTCGCCTGCGATGAGGACTTTTGAGTCCGACTGGTTGATGATGTAGGTCATCTCCTCGGGGTGCAGCCGGAAATTGACCGGCACAGCGACGCCGCCGATTTTGGCGAGCGCGAAATAGGTCTCCATAAATTGATTGCAGTTGAACGATAGTATGGCGACCTTATCTCCTCTGGCAATACCCAAATCCAGCAAAGCATGAGCCAGCCTGTTGATGCGGGCGTTCAACTGCTTGTAGGTAAGGCGGGTTTTGCCGTATATCAGCGCCTCTTTATCGGGAAATTTGCGGCTGTTCCTCGCCATCATCTCACCCAGCAGCAACCTCCGTCCCAGAGCCGTTTCGATTGCTTTCTTGTCCTTCATGTCTTCCTCCTCCTTATCCGAAGATATATTTAAAGAACAGTCCCCAGCCTGCAAGCCAGAAAACGTCCGGTCTTGTTGATTAAATCAATGCCAGAGGTGTATCATTGCTTTGGGATAATGATGTTATAGGAAATTTCCTTTAAACGCAATACTACAATTTGAGGATTTCAACATGATGAAAGATTTGATAGCAAAAAATAGAAGCTACCGACGATTCTATCAGGAAGTTGTTATCGAATATGAGACACTGCGGCAACTCGTTGACCTCGCCCGGCTCTCAGCATCAGCGGGAAACATGCAGCCGCTCAGATACATCCTCTCCTGTGACTCTAAACAGAACGCTCTAATCTTCGAGCAACTTGCCTGGGCGCGCTATCTGAAAGACTGGTCGGGCCCCGCAGAGGGCGAAAGACCGTCCGCATATGTCATCATTCTCGAAGACAAGCAGAGAGAGCATCCTCTACGTTGCGACCACGGTATAGCCGCACAGAGCATATTACTGGGCGCAACAGAAAAGGGTCTGGGAGGATGCATAATCGGGGCAATCAATAAACCGAACCTGCGGAAAGCGCTAAATATTCCTGACCGCTACGATATCCTGCTCGTAATCGCGCTCGGCAAACCCAGGGAAAGGGTAGTAGTCGAGAAGCTTGAACCTGACGGAAGCATAAAGTACTGGCGGGATAGCGCCGGAGTGCATCATGTGCCGAAGCGGGCGCTGGACGACATTATTCTCAAATTCTAATACGCCTGTTATTTCCCTGCATAAAGCACAGCCAGTAACCTGGCTTCTTTGCCGCCGATGCATTTAACGAAATGCGGCTCACTCGAATCGTAATATATGGCATCTCCGGGCTCAAGGTACTCTTTCCGTCCGCCGACCTGTGCCATCATCTTGCCCTCAAGCACGAAGAGAAACTCCTGACCGTCGTGAGTGGACGGCTGGACTTCCTCAGCAGGGGTCAAGGTAACCATGAAAGGCTCCATCATGCGGTTGGCTTTTTCCGGAGCTAGAGACTCGTAGAAATAACCGTAGCGCTCGCCCTTCTTACCCAAATGGCGGGATGTTTGCTTACGCTGGTCGGCACGAACTACAGTCATAGGCTTATCAGTGCCCGGCGAGATTAGAAAACTCATACCGGTTTCCAGGGCTTTCCCCAGTTTCACCAGCTCCCCCAGAGGAGGAGCCACCTTATTCGCTTCTATGCGTTTCAGAATATCTGCATCGATACCGGTTCGATTACTGAGTTGCGGAATCGACAGGTTGTGTACCTCACGAGCCTTCCTGATTCTGTCGCCCAGCGACTCCTTCTCCTTCAAGCCAGTTTTTGTGCTCTTTGCCTGCACGGGATGCGTGATGTAATCCTCAGCCCTCTCGTATTTGCGTTTGCGTCTCTCTTCCTTCTTCTCCATTTTGTTACCCTCTTCTCACATACCTCTGCCGGCAACACCGATGTTTCGGGCGATGACAATCCGCAGTATCTCAGATGCGCCTTCGCCAATCTCGAGGAGCCTCTGGTCGCGATAGAATCTCTCTATTCTAAAATCTTTCATCAAGCCATAGCCTCCGTGCAATTGCACCGCCTTATGGACACACCTCTGCATTACCTCAGAGCAGTAAAGCTTTGCCATAGCCGCTTCCACACTGAAGGGGCGTTTCTTCTCGAGCAGCCAGCATGCTTTGTAGAGTAAATTTCTCGCAGCTTCGATTTCGAGAGCCATATCCGCCAGTTTGAATGTGTTGACCTGAAAAGAGCTAACCGGACGACCGAATTGCATTCTGGAGTTAGCGTACCGCAAAGCCAGTTCGAAGGCGCCTTGAGAACCGCCGAGACCCATAGCAGCAATGCTCAGTCGACCCCTGTCCAGGGTGGCAAGCATCTGATGCAAGCCGTCCCCTCTATTGCCGAGGAGATTTTCTTCCGGCACCGAGCAATCATCGAAGAACAGTTCGCCGGTATTGGATGCCCGCCACATCATCTTCCCTTTCATTTCCTGGGCAGTGAAACCTGCTTCACCAGCCGGAACGAGGATACAGCTTAGCTCCGGCTTTCCGTCGGTTCGGCGTCCGGTAACCGCCTGTACGATTACGACACCTGTCAATTTGCAAGCCGAGTTCGTAATGAAAATCTTTCTTCCGTTTATCAGCCATTTTCCATTGCGAAGCTCGGCTCTGGTCTTAGAACTCCCGGCATCGGAACCTGCCTCAGGCTCCGTCAGACCGAATGCGGCGAGCATTGCGCCCGAACACAGCCCGGGAAGCCAGATGCTTTTTTGCTTCTCGTTGCCGAATTGATATATGGGCCCGACGCCCAGCGAATTCGCGGCAGCGATAGTTGCCGCCTGGGAGCCGTCGATCCTCGCCAGCTCCTCCACGGCGATGATATAAGACACATATCCCATGCCCGCCCCGCCGTACTTTTCCGGAACGCAGCAGCCCAGGAGACCTATCGTCGCCATCTTCTGCGTGAGCTCTACCGAGAATTCCTCGCGCTCGTCCAGTCCCTGAGCGACCGGCGCTATCTCCCTCTCGGCGAAATCCCGCACGGCGCGACGCGTCAGGTTCTGTTCCTCAGTCAGGTCGAAATCCAGCGCCATGTACCTATTGCCCCCAGGGAGAATATATATCGCCTGTCTTATCTAGTCAACTGACACACCACAAAGCTTGGTTTTGGTATTTTTCTACACTATAATTGCGCTGAACTGCAGCAAAGCCACTTAGAGGTGCGAGATGAAACGATTTATTGACTTGAGCGTGCCCACAGAAGCCAGCCCGAGTGAACCTATTCCTGTAGAGGTGAAACATCAGGAACACAGGCTGAGCATCGAAGTGATGAAGATGTTTTTCGGCTGCGCCGAGTCCGATTTACCCGAGGGATTAGGTTGGGCTAACGATACGGTAAACATGATTTCCCATGCCGGAACGCATGTCGATGCGCCCTGGCACTATGCCCCCGCGTCCGAAGGGAAAAGGGCAAGGACTATCGATGAAATGCCGCTGGAGTGGTTCTATAGTGATGGCGTTGTGCTGGACATGAGGCATAAGCCTCGCGGCTCAGGCGTAAGCGTCGATGACCTGCGGAAAGCCCTGGTAAAGATTAAATATAAGATTAAACCCCGGGACATCGTCCTGATACAGACAGGCGCAGATAAATTCTGGGGCAAACAGGAATATTTCGCAGCCGGCTGCGGCATGACCCGGGATTCGACTATCTGGCTAATCGAGAAGGGCGTCAGGGTAATGGGTATCGATGCCTGGGGATGGGACAGACCCTTCTGGGCTTTAAAGGAGGAATTCGCCCGCACGGGCGATAGCAGCCTGCTCTGGGGAGCACACTATGCAGGCATCGAGAAGGAATACTGTCACATAGAGAAGCTTGCCAACTTGGACAGGCTTCCTCGCCCCTTCGGTTTTACAGTCGTTTGCTTCCCGGTGAAACTCACTGGCGGCAGCGCCGGCTGGAGCCGTGTCGTAGCCATAGTAGAGGAATGAACGAGCCTGGCTGCGTTCTAGAACTTCACCTTGTGCATTCCTTTAAGATCGAGCATCTGCCTGGCATCGTCAGGCGTGGCAATTTCCCTTTCAAAAAGCTCGGCGATTTTGCGGGCTTTCTCAACCAACTCCGCATTGCTCTTCGCCAGCACCTTGTATTTGACGAATATGTTGTCTTCTATTCCCACTCTCATATGGCCGCCCATTGCCATCGCCACAGCTCCGAGGTGGAACTCGGCAGGATAACCGATTCCGATGACAGACCATGTATAGTTGTTCGCACCCAGCCATCTGTGTGTTTCTGTCTGAAGGTGCACCAGTTCGTAAGGCGTGGCGCCTGAGCCTCCGAGGACACCGAGGACGTACTGTATGTGAACCGGCAGGTCCAATTGTCCCGTTTGTATAAGGAAGCCGGTGTTGTAGAGTCCATTTGTGCCATAGATCTCGACCTCCGGCTTGACATTGTGCTTCTTCATAGCTTTGGCAAATATTTCCAGGTCAGCGAAGGTGTTTTTGAAGACGAAATCCTTGGATAGTTCAACTACAAGTTTTTCCCAGGGATATTTCCATTCCTTGATCTTCTCTGCAATGGGAAAAACGCTGAAATTCATGCTTTCAATATCAAGAGAGCACATCTCAGGTTCGAACTCCGGAACTACTGCTATCCTTTGCTCCGCTGTCATGCCGAAGCCCCCGCCTGTGGTAGCGCAAATCACCACATTGCATTTTTCCTTGATTTTGGTCAGGGTTTCCCTCCAGATCTTCAAATCAGCAGTGGCACTGCCATCCTCCGGATTCCTGACGTGGACGTGGACTACCGCTGCCCCTGCCTTGTATGCTCTAAATGCCTCATCAGCTATCTGATCCGGAGTTATAGGCAGATAGGGCGTCTGCGAGGGACCTACCGCAGAACCGGTCAAAGCACAGGTGATTATCAATTTGGGCATTCTAGCCACTTTAAGCAACCTCCTTCACAGATACTAAATTCAGAGTCCCTACAGCCATCCATGTGACAGGTCAAAAATGTCTTCTATTAGTTTAGTGTAGCTACATCTTACGTACGCCCAGCATGACACGGGCTTCCTCAACTGTTGCCGGCTCCCTGCCTACATCCCGCGCCATTCTAGCCGCTTTTTCCACTAACGGTCCGTTCCCTTGAGCCATTTTCCCCGGCGCTAAGTAGAAGTTGTCCTCAAGCCCCACCCTGATGTTGCCACCCAAGGCTAGAGCCGTTGCTACGAGAAGCCACTGGTCCTGGCTGATACCTATAACTTCCCAGGCTACCCCAGAGGGAACCAAGCTGGCTACATGAGCTAAATTTCTGGCAGTTGCAGCCATTCCTCCTACTACGCCCATTATCAGGCTTACCTGAAAATTCTTGAGCAGACCCATATCCATTAGAGGGAATATACTCTCCAGGTGTCCCAGGTCGAAACACTCACACTCTGGTTTAATGCTATTCTTATTCATGACATCCAAAAAGAACATAATATCTTCAAAGGGATTATGGAAAACAACGGAGAAAACGAAATCCTTCCTTTTCGGGCTGTATTTAGCATAATTCATCGTCCCCATGTTAAGAGCAGCTATTTCAGGCTTCAACTCACGGATATGGGCAATTCTGGCATCTCTCTCTGTCATTACAGCGCCGGTCGAGAAGTTTATTATTATGGGGCATCTTTTTCGCACTTCGACCAGGATCTCCCTGAAGACTTCTACTCTCCAGGATGGGCCACCATCGTTTTCTCTAGCATGGATATGAACCACCGATGCTCCGGCATTGTATGCAGCCAACGCTTCCTCAGCGATCTCTTTCGGAGTATATGGAATCCACTTGCACTGGTCTCTGTTAGCAGCGACACCCGTCAGTGCCGCAGTTATAACTACCTTGTCCTCTAATGCCATGGATAACTCCTTTCCGCTATTTACCTTTCCACAGAGGTTCGCGCTTCTCCATAAAGGAGGCGATACCCTCAGCAACGTCTTCAGCCATAGTGTTTATCGCCAGCATCGACGACAGATATTCCAGCGCCTTCTCATACTCCATGTCCCGCATAGTGTAGAAGGCTCTTCTGCCAAGCCTTAGTGCCGCAGGGCTTTTCTTTGCGATCTTCCGGGCAATTTCGTCAACTTTTGCATCTAATTGGTCTCTGGGCACCACATGATTGACCAGACCGAGCTGTCTGGCTTCCGGGGCATCCACTCTTTCCCCTGTTAGCATCATTTCGAGAAGACGCTTGGGAGCACTCGTTACGCGGAGCAAGGTCGCCATAATTATGTAGGGGAATAGACCCACATTAACTTCCGGAGTGCCAAACTTGCAGTCTTCGGCGGCTATGACTATATCGCAAGCTGAAGCTAACCCAAGACCGCCTCCCATGGCGTGGCCGTTAATGCGTCCTATTAAGGGTTTTTTCAGTCCTCTGATTATCTTGAAGAGCTCAGCGAATTTCCGTTGCTCTTCATGTCGCTCAACGAAACTGGCGCCGGAAGCAATAGACTCGCCAATATCAGCACCGGAGCAGAAGACTTTGTCTCCGGCGCCGGTAAGCACCACAACTGCTATATTCGCATCATCATCGTATTTTCTAAACGCATCAAGCAGTTCATTCATCATTGTGGGCGAAATTGCGTTCCTTTTCTCCTCACGGGAAAGGGTTATCCAGCCTACCTTATTTTTTACCTCCGCTATTATTGCATGATACATTCAAGACCTCCTAAACAGGGTAGACTCCATGCTTCCTGGGATGCCTGAATATCTTCTTATCTTTAGTGCGCTCAAGCCCATGGAAAAGGACTCTTCTGGTTTCCCTGGGGTCTATTAAATCGTCAACCAAACCAAGGGCGGCTGTTTTATCGATGGTAATATGCGGTCTTAATTGTGCAGCCAGTTGCTCCACCAGTTCGGCAGGTTTCTCTGCGGCTGCTATTTGTTTTCTAGCTACAATGGACACCATGCCTTCGGCACCCATTACGGCTATCTCAGCTCCGGGATAGGCAATCAGCAGGTCAGGGTCAAAGGCTCTGCCACACATTCCGTAGTATCCAGCCCCGTAAGATTTCCTAACGATGACGGTGAATTTAGGCACAGTTGCTTCAGCGACGGCGTGAATCATCTTCGCGCCGTGTCTGATGATGCCTGCTTTCTCCGCTCTTGACCCTACCATATAGCCAGGGACATCTGAGAGGAAAAGAAGCGGGATATTGAAAGCGTCGCAGAGCCAGATAAACCTTGCAGCTTTATCAGAAGCGTCCACGTCAATGATACCGCCGATGTACATCGGATTATTTGCGATGATACCTAGAGGGTAACCGCCTATTCTTGCCAAGGCGGTTATCATATTTCTAGCCCATTTTGGTTTAATCTCAAAGAAATAACCATCGTCCACAATGAACTTGATAAGCTCACGCATATCGAAGATTTGCGAGGGATTGTCGGGAATAACATCCAATACCCCATCGGAAATCAGTGTAGTCGGATCTCCGGAATACTTGGCTCGAGGCGGCTTATGGTCGCAATTCTGGGGGAAGAAGGAAATATACTGCTTTATTGCTTTGATGCATTCCTCGTCCGAGGCTACCTCCAAATCGCCACACCCGCTCATATCGCAGTGAACGCGGGAACCTCCTAGCTGGTCGTCTGTCAAATCCTCTCCTATCACCATCTTGACCAGAGCTGGCCCTCCTAAACCCATAGCGGACTTGCCTTTAACCATAGGCACAAAGTCAGAAAGCCCGGGAATATATGCAGTGCCCGCATATCCCGGTCCCATCATAGCTGCGACCAGAGGGATTACGCCCGACATAAGCGCTTCCTCTTTGAACAGATAACCTGTATCGGCAAAAAAGGGTATTCTTTCAATGCTGAAGCCGCCGCTCCCCAATCTGGCGCCACCCGAATCTACCAGCCAAACCATGGGCATCCTGTGTTTCAGCGCAGTCTCCCGTATTCGAGTTACCTTAGCCTCATTAATTACTCCCATAGAACCGCCTCTTACGGTAAAATCGTAAGCTGCGACGGCTGCGTCTCTAAGAATGTTCCCGTCATTTATCTTGCCATAACCGGTAATAACCCCATCCGCCGGGACAAGCTCCTTTGCCCCTTCTTCGTTTCCCAGCATACCAACTTCTACGAATGACCCCTTTTCAAACAACAGGTCAATCCTCTCACGGGCGGTTAGTTTGCCCCTCTCATGCTGTTTCCTCACAGCCTCTTCACCACCCATTTTTTCTATCTCTGTGCGGAGGTTCATTAACTTTTCGACTTCGTCTCTCATCCTCTTACCCATGTTCTCCCTCCTTAAACCTGAATATGAAAAGACTATAGCAGTTTACCTTATCGGGGAATATATCATTTCGACTGATTATAACTGTTTAGACTCACCTTGGGGGACATCATAATATCCCCATATAATTGGGCTGTCAAGGTATAAACCAATGCGTACTTTTCTAATATGCGTTGTGTCACAGAGTTGCCGTGGTCATAGCAATCATCAAAGCCCGGTCGTTTGCTCCTCTATCTACTACTTCAACGCGGGTCAAAACCGTATCACCGGTTCTGCGAATGACTCTGGCTTTGCTCCGGAAAGGCCCGATCTTTCCCTGAGAGAGATAGTGTATGCTCATGTCCTTTGTTATCATAGGTTGACCCGTCGCGGCGCGAGCTGCGCATTGTCCCGCTACGTCAGCGAAGAGTGCGATAATGCCGCCCTGGATTGCATGGAAGCTATTGCGAACGTACTCGCTCATCCTGATTTCGGCAATGCCTGCCCTGGCATCCAGAATCCGAACCCCGACCTCATCGAGGTAGTGTCGCCGGAGCCCCGAGCCCTCAACGGCGAAAGTGGTAGCATCAGTCGAGCCCGCCTTGACTTCGAGGGTATCCTTCTTTCGGGGAAGCCTTGAGAAAACCATGATTGCGTGTCCGACAGGTGAGCCGAGCGACGTGGAACTGCTCGATTCGGAGCTTATATCCACTTCCACCACATTCATTGTTTGTCCTGCCCTAACGACCCTGCCGGATGCGACAATAGTGCCCGACACGACAGGTCTGGCTGTATATATCGAGAGGTTTGCAGTGGCTATCCAGTCGGGATAGACCGCCCTGATTGCCAGGGAGGCACCGAGAACATCCACAAGCGTTGCCACAACGGCAACATGCACCCCGCCCCGGTCGGTGCATATCTCGGGCACAACCGGCGCTCGTGCAGCACAGAGCGCGCTATCCGGAAACTCAACCGAAATCAAAAGGTCTCGCAGCATGTGATGCTGTGGCGGATAGCCGTCTATAAAATCATCGCTCGGTTTTTTATTTTCCATTGCCTGCGTATTCCGTGTTTATCTTTGCGATAGCTTTGCGAGTGCGGAGAAGGACTGGATATCCCTGCATGGAGAGTAAGCTTCAAAACTATTAACGTTCGTCCCTATGTTAACTGAGGCATTCAGGTTAATCAAGCCTGCCTTATGGAGTCGGAGCGCCGACTATGAGAAGGTCGATAGAAGCAAGTAGGGTGGATGGAGTCCTGCTCGGGAAGGACGAAACCCACCACTGCCGGAACTCATGTTAGAATGTGGTATGGCGTCACCAGGGACACTTTCTTATGATTATACTTACTTCGAAGGAGGAATCTTATGACACAAAAAAAGAAGCTCACTCTTGTTGTCTGGAGCAGTGACCTCGATCGCGTTTGGACTGCCTTCGGCATAGCACTTGTAGCAGCAAGCATGGGAATGGAGACCACCATGGTCTTCACATTCTGGGGCCTTAATGTGGTCAAGAAGAACGATGCCCCCATCGGGGGCAAAGGGCTGTTGCGGAAGATGGTGAACCTCATCAATCGAGGCGGTTCCAAAAGGCTCGGCCTCTCCCGATTGCACATGTTGGGCTTGGGTCCCCGGGTGATGAAAAGACTGCTGAAAGACTCGAATATGCCGTCGATTGACGAATTTATCACTCTGGCAAAGGCGACAGGGGTGAGACTCGTTGCCTGCAGCGGTGCATGGGGAGTTATGGGGCTTACCGAGGACTGCTTCCGTGACGAACTGGATGCTATTGTCGGCACGGCTGACTGGCTGCAGGATGCCTCAGAATCCGGTGTTGCCTTTTTCGTTTGACCGGCACGTGTAGCGCGGGTTGCAAACGTCTCCCGATCTGTGTATATTTAGGAAACCACACGGAACAACCGACCGCTATCAACGACTGATAAAGAATTAACGGGTCTTTTTTACCAAAAATTAGTCCTGAGAGAATCTTAAGCCTTTTATCGCAGTACATCGTTATCGTTTTTTGAAGCCACACCGCCCGTCAGTCCATTCGGAGGTGTAACACATGGCAAAAGCCGAAAAGACATACTATGTCGGCACGGATATGAATTGCGGCGGGGCTTGCCTGCTCAAGGTTCACGTGAAAAACGGCGTCATTACACGCCTGGAGACCGACGACGGAGATGAGCCGCAGCTCAGGAACTGCCTCAGATGCCGTGCTTACCGCCAGAGGGTGTATGCCCCCGACCGGCTTCTTCACCCCCTTAAAAGGGTGGGGGAGCGCGGCGAAGGCAAGTTCAAGCGCATTTCGTGGGACGAGGCTCTGGAGACGGTCGCCAACCAGTACAAGCGAATCAAGGAGGCTTACGGACCCGCAGCGATAATATATCTCACCACAGGCGGGGACATCGGTCAGGTGCATAACA
>Ga0194113_10009878_pt1 | contig 11446 bp, 8 predicted proteins | sample TA2MahC200mmetaG_FD_146193 | JGI IMG/M metagenome (GOLD analysis project Ga0194113, IMG submission 146193) | Freshwater microbial communities from Lake Tanganyika, Tanzania - TA2015017 Mahale Deep Cast 200m | ecosystem: Environmental > Aquatic > Freshwater > Lake | place: Tanzania: Lake...
CATAGTGATGTTGCCGGCTGTAGCTCTCCACATCAAAATAGACAGAACCCTCAGAAACATACCCAAATCCTGCATCAATGATCTTTTCGATAAGTGCGATCTGCTCAATGATATGTCCGGAGGCCTGTGGTTCAATACTGGGATTGAGCACATTCAGTTGTGTCATGTGGGCATGGTACCGGTTGGAATAATACTGTGCAATCTCCATCGGCTCCAGTTGCTCCAGCCGGGCTTTTTTCGCAATCTTGTCTTCTCCCTCCCCAAGCCCTTCTTCTTCCATGTGTCCTACATCCGTGATGTTCCGGATATACCTCACCCTGTATCCAAGGTAGCGCAAGTACCGGAAGATCAGGTCAAAAGTCACGGCCGGCCGGGCATGCCCAAGATGGGCATCTCCATAAACCGTAGGACCGCAGACGTACATTCCGACAAAGGGGGATTGAAGGGGTTGAAATAACTCCTTCATCCGTGTTAATGTATTGTAAAGTCGAAGCCCCTCTTCCATTGCTTTGTTTCCGGAAAATATCCAGGGTGTATTTTCTGCAATTTAAATTGACTGTTTCTTGGTCAAATTGTCTTTCTGAGTCATCAAAGAAACAATTACCAAAGTCAGAACAGCTAATGGGATAGAGATAATTCCCGGGTTATCGAGCGGGATAGGTGCACTTTTAGGTAACAATCCATATTTATCATACATGGTCGGGGAGAAAAGAATGATTCCAATGGAGGAGACAATGCCAACAATGATTGACCATGCAATACCTTTAGCGGTAGTTTTCTTCCAAAATAGAAGGAATAGTATCGCCGGCAGATTGGCAGATGCAGCCACAGCAAAGGCAAGCCCGACAAGAAATGACACATTCATTCCCTTAAACAATATCCCCAAGGTGATAGCAAATAATCCTACCCCCAATGCGGCGAATTTACCAGCCCGGACTTTACTTTTATCCGACATTTCTACACGCAGGTACTTGTCGATAAAATCGTGAGCAATGGCCCCGGATGAAGCGATGATCAAGCCGGATACAGTTCCAAGAACTGTTGCAAAAGCGATGGCAGAGATAATCGAAAACAATCCGATGCCAAAAGTTCTTGCCAAAAGCGGAGCAGACATATTGCTGCTTTCAACATCTAATGTGCCATTGATCATGGAGCCAAGCCCCATATAAAGAGTTAAAATATAGAAAAAGCCGATAGCAGCTATTCCAACAATGGTTGACTTTCTTGCAGCACGCTGACTCGGAACAGTATAATACCGGATCAATATGTGAGGAAGTGCTGATGTGCCCAAAAATAATGCAAGCATTAGTGACAAAAAGTTCAATTTATCCCAAAGCGTAGCGCCTGATGCTTTGGTCAGCTTATATAATAGCCCGGGCTTCATAATATTCTCACCAGGGGTTGGATTTTGATACCAGGCTGTTATTTTATCTTCTCCTTCGGGAAAAGCTATTTTCGAAAACCGAATGATCTCACTTGATTCGATGGCTTTAATAAATTCGAATGGACCTACCGGGCCTGTTTTATCGACTTCCTTACCGTCAACAATGATCTTGCTGAGATGTCCAACCTGATAAAACTTTCTCTCAGATTTTGGCGCTCCATTATATAATTTTTCTCCATTGGAAAGTACGGTAATATACAGCATTTCATCCAGTGTAGCTTGATTGTCTTTCACATTTAATTTATACCATCCATCGATGTTATCCTTTGCCAGCTTCACCAAAACCAAATTGTTAACAACTTTTGTGTTTTTAACGACAAAAGAAGAATCCGGAACAGACACAACAGTATCATTTGTAACCAAAGCCTCTATTTGAGTAAACGTATGATGATTTTTATTGGGTTTTAATGACAGACCATTTTGTAAAATATATATCGTAAGAATAGTTGAAAAAATGACCAGCAATGCCCCTTTAATGAATTGTACATAAGTGGTAGACGTCATACCTGCGGTTGCAACGATAAAAATTACAATCGAGCCAACGATCACTACACCTATCCAGTGAGGTAATCCCAATAATGGCACAACAAGGTCGCCTGCTCCCACCATTTGTGGAATCAGGTAAAAAACGGAAACAATGAGTGTACTTATTGATGCAGCCAATTTAATGTGTTTAGAATCAAATTTTGCATCCAATGCGTCGGTAAAAGTATATTTCCCGAGTTTTTTTAGAGGCTCTGCAACCAGGAATAAAGCAACTACCCATCCTGCCAAATAACCAATTGAATAAAGAAACCCGTCGTACCCGGAAAAGGCGATCATGCCGCATATTCCCAAAAATGAAGCAGCCGACAAGTAATCGCCGGCAAACGCAATGCCGTTGACTGCCCAGTGAATGTGACCACCGGCAGCATAATATCCTGAAGATGATTTGGTTTTTCTGGCAAAGTAGAAAGATAACCCTAATACTAAACCAACGATAAATAGAAAAATGGCAATGGCCCAGTTTGAAACTTCGTAAATCATAGCAATTGGTATTTGGCGTTAGTTTTTATTCATTTTATTTTCCATTTTCGTACAGAAATAATTATAGATAAACCCCATAACTATTGCAAGTACGATTAATCCGAACCCATAAATAATGGCAATGTTTTGTTTGCCTATCAACTCCAATCCCATCCATTCGGGCTTGGATAAGCCAATAAAAACAAAGCCGGCATAAACCAATGTATAAGCGATAAACATCTTTACACCAAGTTTTGCCTTCTTCGCAGCTGCTTTGTCAGTCTTGATTTCTACTGCCGGTTCATGTAACATAGACCCTCCTTTGTTTGGATATGAATAATCTGTAATTTTGGCCGCAAAGATATAAATAATGACTTATAGTGACTTATGGATAGGATTTTTTTTCATCCCTGAAAACGGCAGCTCCAAGCAGCAGCTTAAAACCTGCGAAACTGTCCTGCACCGGACAGACCATCAAACAAGATGTTTTTCTGTGCAGTTTTTGCCCGACAAAGTGGTTTGGAAAAAAATAGCGATCTTTGAATCGAAGAATCACAAAGTCAGTGAGAAAGGTCAATAGATTCGATAGAAGATGAGAATACAGTTTTGTTCAGATTTGCATCTTGAGCTTGATAAGAACAGAAGCTATCTTGCGGTCAATCCGCTTAAAGTTTGCGGAGATGTTCTGATTCTGGCCGGAGATATTACCCCTTTGCATGATGAATACCTCAACAATCCGTTTATCCGGTTCATTTCCAAAAACTACAAACGGGTTTTCTGGGTTCCGGGAAACCACGAGTACTACTATAAAAACATATCAGCTTATAGCACCTCCTATAGTATTCGGATAAGTAGCAATGTTTTCATCATCAATAATAGTGTCAATGAATTCGAAGGTGTTCGGTTTGTCTTCAGCACCTTGTGGTCAAAAATAAGCAGGGAAAAAGAGAAAACCATTGAACAATGCGTAGCAGATTTTGAATGTATTCAAAACAACAACAGAAAATTCAAATCCTCCGACTATAATAAACTTCATGACGAGAGTTTATCGTTTATCAGACACGCGTTAGCAAGAAAAACAAACAGGACTGTCGTCGTGACCCACCATCTTCCTTCATGGCGCTGTAATTCACCGACCCATAATGCCAGCCCCATTAATGAGGCCTTCTGTACCGACTTAACATCCTTTATTGAAGAAACACACCCCAATTTCTGGATATATGGTCATAGCCATTTTAATCAGAAATCGCTCATCATTGGGGAAACGCTTGTGGTTACAAATCAACTCGGATATGTCCATTTAAACGAACATGCCGACTTCAGGCAGAATGCATTTTTTTCTGTCTGATAAGTCCCTGAAAGTGCTTTTCCATATCAACCAGGTATTGCGGCCTATTTAACTACGTTGAAATTCTGAAATCGAGCTTTATTTTATTCTGGATGTCCGGTATTACGGATATCACTTTCTTCAACAAGTGAAGTTCAAGCTCCAATAATCTCTTAAATCCCAGGGAGTTGGATAATTGAGCCTTGTTTTCCGACAGATAAACCTGATTTCTTAAGCGGAGCTTCATCAGAAAACCATAGGCGAAAACAAGTTCATCTATGGTATCTCCGGCTATGATACGGCTATTTTTCAGCGCAGATAAGCGATCAAGGGTATTGGTGTCCCTGATGTCGTTTTTAAGAGAATAGGTCCGGGCAAACATAATAAATGGAGCCAGCGCATTCTTTAAATCAATATGTTCGGCATTTTTATCGGATAAAATGTTTCCGGACGAAATATGGGGATACTTAATGCTATATATGTTATGCGCAAGATGGTAAAGGAATAATGGATTTACTTTTATCGAATTGGCAATTACGTATCGCAGTCTATCCGAAAAAGACTCCTCTCCAAAAACAGTTCTAAAATCAAAAAATATCATGGCATCCAAAAGATTCTGAGACTCAGGGCTTGCGATCCATGTGGTAAAGTATTCTTCCCAGGTACTTATCGGCTGACACCACTGCGGATTGTTTGCCATGATATTTCCTTTGCAATACGAATAACCGATGTGATGTAAGGAATGGCAAATCTTATTTCCAAGTTTCTTGAAATATTCCTCTGCCGCGATTTTATTTTCTTTAGGCACATCTTCATAGATGATGGCATTATCCTGGTCGGTAAACAAGGTTTCTTCTTTCCTTCCTTCACTGCCTAAACAAATAAATGAAAAACGCACAGGTGATGTCCCGATCTCATCTGTGGCCAGGCTGATAACTCTTCTTAAAACCGCATCTGAAAAAGCGGTTGCGATGCTTGTGTAGATATTTACTGAAACTTCTGATTTAATAATTGATTTTAATAGAATCTGAAGACTGTCGTAGCATGATTTAATCGCTTCATTTGTTTCAGCACTGTTAACCCTTCCCAAATAAAACGAAAGCGATTTGATAATGCCGTTACAAATATTATCTCGCTTGAACATTCCTGCAATTCCACCTGACTCATTCCTGGCAACCAGATGGTTAATGTAATTCTCATCACAGCGTTTAATTGCATCAATGACCATGGTGTTTTCTGATACTGATACGATAGGGGAGCTCATTATCAGGTAAGCCGGATTATCCAAATTCAGATTCAGTTTGAGAATCCTTGACTGAATGTCATTTTTGGTGATGATGCCAATGAAATCCATTTCGTTTTTAGTAAGCAACAAGTGATCTGTATCCCTTTTTGAGAATAAATGAATCACATCTCTTAAGGATGCATCTGAATCCAAACTGTGGATTTCATCCAAATAATTCTTGACAGGATGTTCCAGCGTAAGGTCTTGTACTTTAAGCCTGGCAATTAATTCATTGGTCAGGTTCTTTTCCTGCTCTTGCTGGGTAATGTCTTCAATAATGCCATCACAAAGTAGAACACCGGAACTTTCATTTTGATGAAGAACGAGTGAAATGGCGACAACTGAAAATGATCCGTCCCGGTTAATGATTCTTAGGATTTTACTTTTAATAAAGCCTTTATCGATAAGGTTTTTCTTGAGATTTATTCTTTCATCAGGATCAGCAATCAAACCAAAAATATGGGTTTCTGATAATTCTGCAAAGTTGTTAAATCCAAGTATTCTGATCGTTGTTTCATTCGCAAAGGTGAATTTCCCTTTGTGGTCAATTCTGGCTTTGAAAAAACCGATGTTCAAGGTGCCGATTAGTTTTTGATAATCCACGTTTGAGAAGGTCTGGTCCTTATCAAAAGAGATGTCTTTGACGATAATGATATTAACGGCTTTGCCATAGAAAACGGTGTTGGAAGATGTTATCAAAACCTCAATGGAACCGCCATTTTTCTTATTCAGGCTAAGTTCGTATCTGCCTTCCTTAACCGTGTTTTGCGAAAAAATATTGATGATATCTTTATTGTTGCTCTTACTGATGATCTCATGCAATGAAAGATTTACCAGTTCGGAGTTGTGATATCCTGTCATTTTGCTGATCACAGCATTGGAGAAGCTGATTTTTCCATCAATTAGCATAATCAATCCTTCTGTGGCAGCCTCAACCAGGGTTTTGTATTTTTCTTTCGATTCATGGAGTTCGTTTTCGGCCTCGATTCTTTTATGTTCAATATTCAAAGTTTGGTTTATGATATAAAGGAGCAACAAAACGATTATTGTCGAAATACCAATGGATATCCAGACCATCTTGTTAGTCAGAACAGAGATCTCTTTTTTTACATCTTCTATATAAATACCCGTCCCGATAACCCAGTTCCAAGGTTTGAAAATCCTCACATAAGATAATTTGGGAACGATATGAAGCGAGTCATCCTTCCATTGCCACATATAATCAACATAACCGTGATCTGATTTTTTTACCGTATTAACAAATTCAACAAAGAGTTTTTTTCCGTGAGGATCGGAGAAATCTGACAAATCTTTCCCATTCAGATCTGCCCTGAAAGGATGCATGATCATTGTTGGTTTGATATCGGTTACCCAAAAATAGTCCTTGTTCTCTTCTCCATATCGCAGGTACTGAATTCTTGAAATAGCATTTTTCTGAGCCATTTCCCGGGTCAATATCCCTTCCTTTTCATCCTTTTCATATTTTGCCAGGATACTCCAGGCGGAATTGGTCAGCTCTTTAATCATTTCCCTTTTTCCATTCATGATATTCTGCTGAAAATGAGGAATAATAATTAAGAATATCGTGAGAATAAACAGGAGAATGGATAGGATTGTCGGAAGTATTATTTTCAAATAATTCTTTCTCATAATCGTAAGATCAAGTTATTATCTTCCTTTCGTATAGCAAAGGTAACTAAAAGACGGCTGCACTCAATTTTCCCAACCTCGAATTTCTTTCGGAATATCGTTTCTTATTTCTACTTTTGCCCCGCTGAAAAACCAATCCTTTTATCATGGAAAAAATACTTGTCATTGGCTGTTCCGGCCAGATCGGATCAGAGCTTACCATGGAACTCAGAAAAAGATATGGCAACAACAATGTCATTGCCACCGATATCCGGCCGGCCGGCGCCGAAGTTGCCGATTCCGGTCCATTTGAGATCCTGGATGTGCTGGATGCCTCCAAACTGCAACTCATCGTGGAACACGAAAAAATCACCCAGATCTATCACCTGGCGGCCATTCTTTCTGGAAACGCGGAAAAAAGACCGCTCCAATCCTGGGATATCAACATGCGAAGCCTGATGAATGTCCTCGAACTGGCCCGGGAACATCACCTGAAAAAGATCTTCTGGCCCAGCTCCATCGCCGTTTTTGGTCCAACCACCCCCCGGCAGAACACTCCCCAATACACGGTGATGGAACCCAATACGGTCTATGGCATCAGCAAGCTGGCAGGAGAAAGATGGATCGAATACTACTTCAACAAATACGGCGTGGATACACGAGGCCTCCGTTATCCAGGACTGATCAGTTATAAAACGGAAGCCGGCGGAGGCACTACAGATTATGCCGTGGAGATCTTTTACGAAGCAGTGAAACATGGGAAATATGAGTGCTTCCTTGGCCCGGATACCGCCCTCCCCATGATGTTCATGCCCGATGCCATCAAGGCCACCATCGACCTGATGGAAGCCGATTCTTCCAAACTCTCACTTCGTTCCAGCTACAACATTGCCGGGATCAGTTTCACCCCGAAAATACTGGCAGAAGAGATCAAAAAACACATGCCCGATTTTACCATTTCTTACAAACCAGACTTCCGGCAGGCTATCGCCGACAGCTGGCCGGCCAGTATTGACGATAACGTTGCCAGGCAGGATTGGGGACTCCATTATAAATATGACCTGTCGAAGATGACACAGGTCATGCTGGAAGAAATACGAAAAAAACTCAATTGAAAGATCCGTTCTAAACCCCTGAACGCTACTTTAAAGCAACATTTTTTTTGCAGTAGATGGCCTGGTTAACAAAATAGATGTTTTTGTTTTCATCCAGGATCTTTTTCTTTTTGAACCTTGCAGTTACTTGGATAGTGGCACTTTCCGATGGGGGAAGTTGACCGAGTTCCTCAGCCAGAAATGAACAGGCAACGGCATTACTCGGGATTAGTTGTGAAGCATATTTATCGCCCGAGTGAACGGCTGCCACAACTGAACTGGCATTTTGAAAGGCCCCTTGCCCAAAATAAAGCGTAAAACCGTCCAGCCTTTTAATGTGATCGGGGAGGATTCTGTTTAAGATATAAGAAGGAAATGGATTTGATAGCGTTTCATTTAATGGCTCGATCATAGGCGACCCCGAAACATTCCAGATCACCCCTGATGAAAAAGAAATCGGGCTTCCGGGATCATTAAAAACATACGTTGTATCAGGTTGAATGTCCATCTGACGGGAATTAACAACGATCTCACCGGCAGGAACATACAGGGTGGAACCAGGGCTGCCGGGGAAAAACGCCAATGCCAGATTTTCACCGGGTTCAGGGACAGGGTATCCGTTGTCGTCGAAGATGTACGATTGGGAAGCTACCAACACGCCACTTGCATCGGTTAAATTAAACTGAAACGATGGGTTTTCCGTTGAGACATTGGGAAAACTTTCAGGAGCATAATTGGGATCATCGCAGCCGGAAAGAAATAAACCGGCGGCTAACCCTGCTATGATTGCGATTCGAATGAAGGTTAAGCACATATTCATAATAATTTAGGTTTGGTATTGCAAAGATACTAAAATATTTGAATATATGCCAATCCCCCTTGGCGAAACCAGATCCACCCCCACCCTGTAACCCTGTAACCCTGTGACTCTGTAACTCTTCTTCTACCCCACCTAACTCAAACCACTGATTCAAGTGAATCACTTATGCCATTTACTTGTATCTTTGCGCCGGATTTTAAATCAAACAATATGAAAAGAAAACTAACTCTCTTTGTGTTCACCCTTCTGTTTGCGGGCATTACCGTTGCACAGCAGGAGGAAAAAAAGCCGGCTTTCGGAATCACCTTCAGCGGTTTTGTAAAAACTGATCTGATCTTTGATACCCGGCAGACGGTCGGACTGCGGGACGGTCATTTCCTGCTCTATCCCGAAAATGAACGGCTCGATGCAGACGGAAAAGACATCAACGCCCAGGCGAGCTACAACATCCTTTCCATCCAAACCCGTTTGGCCGGCAATATCACCGGACCCAACGCCCTTGGTGCCAAAACATCGGGATACCTCGAAGCCGAATTCTTTGGCAACATCAATCCCAACATCAACTCCTTCCGGCTGCGCCACGCGTGGATCAAACTCAACTGGAAATCCACCGAGCTGATGACCGGCCAGTGGTGGCACCCGATGTTTTTGCCTGAGTGCTCTCCGGCCACCGTGTCATTCAACACCGGCGCACCCTTCGTGGTCTTCAGCCGCAACCCGCAAATCAAACTGACCCAGTCCTTCGGGAAATTCAAGATAGCCCTTACGGCTATGTCACAGGTCGACTTTATGAGCGACGGCCCGGATGGCCCAAACACCAGGTACATTCGTAATGCTGTTATCCCCGAAACGAATTTACAGCTTCAATTTGCTACAAAAAATGATGAAAAAGGAACGGAATTCATGATCGGAGCCGGAATCAACTATCAGGTACTGAAGCCGCGCCTTTCAACCACTGTAATCCTCCAGCCAGCTTATGATACCGTGGAAGGCGGACTGGTTGTTCATCATGATGCTGTTACTCAATCATTCAAAACGAATACAAAAACCTCGGCTTTTGCAGGAAATTTTTATTCCAAACTTAAATTGAAAAAGGTGACGCTGAAAATCGGTGGTGAATATGGAGAAAACAACAATGCTTACACGATGCTTGGAGGATATGTGGTCAAATCAGTTACCGATGCAGCCAGGAATTACGTAGATTATGCCAATGTCCGCTCCTTTGCCACCTGGCTGGATGTTCACACCAACGGTGCCCGCTGGCAGCCGGGGATCCTTCTTGCGTATGGTAAAAACCTGGGGGTCGGAGAAAACGTCATTGGTCCTTACTACACCCGAGGCAGAGACATCGACTACCTCTACCGCATTTCACCCCGGCTTGTTGTGAATGCCGGCAAATTCCGCATCGCCGGAGAGGTGGAGTACACCGTGGCAGCTTACGGGAAAGCGGTCAGCACCAAAGGATATGTGTCGGATACAAAAGAAATTGGCAACCTCCGCGCCCTCATCGGCGTGTTTTATTTCTTCTAGATAATACTATTTCGCTATTGCTTCGTCACTTCGTTCCTCGCAACAAGCCTCGCTACATCGTTACATCGCTACATCGCTAAATCGTTACCTCTCGATCTTTATCACAATAGTGGATGGGCTTCTCAAATACAATATTCCGGTAGTGCCAGTTTCCCCTCCACGCCCAGTAGGCGAGCATGGGATCATGGGTGGCTGACAGGGTTTTCAGATATTTTATATGACGGCGAAGGGGGTGATAGATCATTTTCCAGCTTTTTTCCATCAGACGAGCCAGCTCAGGGGAAGAGATGTGAGGATGCCGGATCACAATGTCCTCCCAATTGTAATATTGCCAGTCAAAGGGGTAGTTATGACAGGCAAGCAGACCGCTTTCTTCCATCCGTTTCCGCAGTTTCGTGCCAGGATAGGGGGTCAAAATGCTGGTTTGTACAATATCCACATTCAGGTTCGAGATAAATCTTGCACGTCGTATAATGTCCTCCGGATGATCAGCCTCCATAGCGAAGATGAAAGTGCCTAGCACAATGATGCCTTGTTTTTGAATCCGCCGGATGATATGCCGGTAGTTTTCGGATCCTTTCTTCAGGTTGATTTTTTTATTTCCGGAGTGAAGCGCTTCAGATCTTTCGGCCTCGAACCCGATCAGCAAAACTTTACAACCACTGGAGGAAGCAAGCCTCAGAACCTCATCATCATCGGCTATATCCAGGGATGTCTGTGAAAACCAGTTGAACTTCATCCCGCTCCGGATAATGGCACGGAATAGCTCTTTGGCTCTTTCCTGGTGATCTTTGGTAATCCCTCCGATGTTATCATCCACAAAAAAAATGTTCCTGCCGTCACCATGATAGGCCCGGAGTTCTTCGATGATCTCCTCCACCGGCCTGAACCGGAATTTCCCGCCATTGAAAGAGGTTACCGAACAAAAGTCACAATCCATCGGGCATCCCCTGGATGTCTGGATCGAACGCCAGACATAAAGAGGATGATACAAATCATGCCGGGGGATCTTTTGCTTTTCCAGGTGCAGCAAAACGCCGTGATAGATCTGTTTCAGGCAACCTGCTTCAGCATCAGCAATAACTTGCGGCCAGATACTCTCTGCTTCTCCAATAACTACTGAATCGACATATTGGAGGGTTTCATCAGGACACATCGAAGCATGGATCCCTCCCATCACGACAGGTACTCCTCGCTGCCGGTACTGCGTTGCTATTTCGTATCCTCTGTTTACCGAGGCGGTGACCGCCGTAATACCGACCAGGTCTGCATCACGGTACCGGAATGTCTTGAAATTCTCATCGGCAATAAT
>Ga0194113_10009879_pt1 | contig 11446 bp, 12 predicted proteins | sample TA2MahC200mmetaG_FD_146193 | JGI IMG/M metagenome (GOLD analysis project Ga0194113, IMG submission 146193) | Freshwater microbial communities from Lake Tanganyika, Tanzania - TA2015017 Mahale Deep Cast 200m | ecosystem: Environmental > Aquatic > Freshwater > Lake | place: Tanzania: Lake...
TTGTTTCTCTAACGTTCATTAGCTCTCCTTCTGTGTAATTTTTTGAGGCAACAAATTTTACCAGAAGGAGAGCTGATTTACTTCAAAAAAATTCACTCATTTTGTAACTTTTGCAAGACCCTATATTGATATAAGATAGTGAAATGTTTACCGGTATCATAATAGAGATGGGCGAAGTAATTGCTGCTGAGAAGAAGGGAAGCGTTCTCCGTCTTGCTCTCAAGGCAAATGAGATTACAAAAGATGCGAGGGTAGGTGACAGTATCTCTGTCAATGGGGTATGTCTCACCTTAGTCGAGATAAAAGGTAATGTTATGAAATTCGATCTTTCTGACGAAACACTGAGGGCGACAACACACGGACAGTTGAAATTAGGTGACCGTGTAAACCTCGAACCTTCTCTGAGGCCTGATTCAAAGCTCGGGGGGCATTTCGTCTCCGGACATGTGGATGGTACAGGAAGGATAAGGTCAAAAAAGGATTTGGGGAATGTCCTTGAGATAGAGATTGAGGCACCTGAAAATATCATTCATTTCCTCGTTGAAAAAGGCTCAGTTGCTGTAGATGGGATTAGCCTTACTGTTGTTCATGTCCTCAAAAACAGTTTTACCGTTGTGATTATTCCACATACAGTTAGGATTACCACAATTGGATTGAAAGGCCCCGGTGAACCAGTGAATATTGAGGTTGATATTATTGGCAAGTACGTTGCAAGATTTTTAGGCAGGGAAAACGATAGAGATTCGAGGCTTATGCAGACCCTTATGGAAGAAGGATTCCTTAACAGATAGGATTCGAGGAGTAAGGGTAGGAAGGATTAGATATGGAAAAATATAAATTCAATTTGATTGACGAAACCGTAGACGATATAGCAAGCGGTAGAATGGTTATCCTCGTTGATGATGAAGATAGAGAAAACGAGGGCGATCTGTGTATGGCAGCAGAGAAGGTTACACCGGAGGCGATTAATTTTATGGCAAAGTATGGAAGGGGACTCATCTGCCTTTCACTGACTTCTGAGCGCATAGGAGAACTAAAGCTTCCAATGATGACAGATGAAAATACTTCAACGTTTGGTACTGCCTTTACTGTTTCCATAGAGGCGAAAAAGGGTGTTACAACCGGTATTTCAGCAGCAGATAGAGCAAGGACAATCCTAACCGCAATTGACCCGAAGACAAAACCGGATGATCTCGCAAAGCCAGGCCATGTGTTTCCCCTTAAGTCAAAGCCAGGAGGAGTACTGCAGAGGGCTGGGCAGACAGAAGGATCTGTTGATCTGGCAAGGCTTGCAAGACTGTATCCCGCGGGTGTTATCTGCGAGATAATGAGCGAGGATGGAACAATGGCAAGGGTCCCTGAGCTTATGGAATTCGCAAAAAAACATAATCTCAAGATAGTCACGATAAAAGACCTTATTAAATACAGAATGCGGACAGAATCATTTGTAAGGCGACTTGCAACAGTAAAGATGCCCACAGAGTACGGGGGTGAGTTTACTGCTATCGCCTACACAAATGAAGTTGACAATAATACCCATATTGCCCTGGTTAAAGGTGAGATTAAGCCTGAAGATGAAGTACTTGTAAGAGTCCATTCACAATGTCTTACTGGCGACGTTTTTGGTTCAAAAAGATGCGACTGCGGAGAACAATTACACAGGGCAATGGAGATGGTGAAAAAAGAAGGGAAAGGGGTTATTCTCTACATGAGACAGGAAGGAAGAGGTATCGGCCTGATGAATAAACTGAGGGCATATGAACTGCAGGATAAAGGTCTTGATACCGTTGAGGCTAACATAAAGCTTGGATTCAAGCCTGACCTGAGAGACTATGGCATAGGTGCACAGATACTCGTTGACATCGGAGTAAGGAAGATGAGGCTTATGACAAATAATCCAAAGAAGATTGTTGGACTTGAAGGATATGGACTCAAAGTAGTAGAAAGAGTCCCTATCGAAGTAAGGCCGCATGAGAAAAATATAACCTATCTCATGACCAAAAAGAAAAAGTTCGGACATATGCTGGATAATGTGTAACGAAAAGGATTCAAGGGATCCAGGATTAAAGTGGTCGAGTGAAAATCTTTAAAAAGAATTCTTGGATACTATTAGAGAAGGGGGTTTTATGAAAATCATTGAGGGTGAGCTTCAGGCAAAAGGTTTGAAATTCGGTATTGTAATGAGCAGGTTTAATGATTTCATTACCAGTAAGCTGCTTGATGGTGCAGTAGATGCACTCTTAAGGCATGGGGCAAAAGAAGAGGATATAGATATTGTGAGGGTTCCAGGCTCTTTTGAGATCCCGATGGTTGCTAAAAGGATGGCTTTAAAGGGCACATATAATGCAATCATATGTCTCGGAACAATCATCAGAGGAGCAACCCCACATTTTGAATATATTGCAGCCGAGGCGTCGAAGGGTATTGCTTCAGTATCAATCGAAACCGGCTTGCCTGTGGCATTTGGCATTATCACTTCTGATACCATAGAGCAGGCAGTTGAAAGGGCTGGCACAAAGAGTGGCAACAAAGGATGGGATGCTGCAATAACAGCCATTGAAATGGCACAACTCCTCAAAAAGTTATGAGTTATGAGCTACGAGTTTCGAGTAAATACCGAATTAAAAAATACAAAACGTATACTACGAACTTAAAACAAATTTTATCACTCATCACTCATCACTCATTACTCGTTACTGTGTTATGAAACGTCGCAAGTCGAGGGAGTATGCACTGCAGATTTTGTTCCAGATCGATTTACAAGGGAAAAGGATTAATGGTAAAGAACTTGAAGAATTCTGGGCAGACAAACAAGAGGGTGAGGACATTAAGGAATTCACTGAGGATCTTGTCAATGGAACTGTAAACAGGCTTGACGAAATAGATTCGACCATTGAAAATGTTGCAAAGAATTGGTTAATCAAAAGGATGGCGGTAGTTGACAGGAATATACTACGCTTTGCAGCTTATGAAATACTCTACAGAAATGATATCCCGTCTGCTGTTACAATCAATGAGGCAATAGAAATAGCAAAAAAATTTTCCTCAAAAGATTCTGCTTCTTTCATTAATGGAATCCTTGACCGTCTTGCAAAAGAGGCAGGAAAAGCCTGATGCTCTATGCCGTACTTTCCGATGTCCATTCAAACCTCGAGGCACTCAAAGCGGTTCTGGATGACGTAGGGCAAAGAAAAATAAAGAATGTTCTCTTCATTGGAGACTCGGTAGGATACGGCCCTGATCCGAATGAATGCTTAGAGCTTCTCTCAGGGAAGTGTAAAACCATCCTTGCAGGGAACCATGATTGGGGTGTAATTGGACAAACAGATATTACCTATTTCAATGAATATGCAAGAGCAGTAATAGAGTGGACACGAGGCGTTCTAACAGAAGAAAATAAAGAAACTCTTCAATCATTCCCGGTACAAAAAGAGATCACAAAAGGAAACATCTTTCTTGTGCATTCAACTCCCAGAGAACCTGAGGAATGGCACTACCTTTTGACACTCTGGGATGCAGAGATAAATTTTCATTATTTTGATGGTACATTTTGTTTCCTCGGACATACTCATCAGCCGTTCATTATCGAGCGGCTTCCATCAGGCGAACTTCTTACCTATAAGAAGTCAGTACGTATAGGGAAAAGTGCACGGTATATCATTAATGCGGGAAGTGTTGGGCAACCCCGCGATGGAGATCCAAGGGCATGTTATGCAATTATTGATGATGATCACATTGAAATCGTGAGAGTTCCCTATGATTTCGAGACTGTGCAGAATAAGATGAGGACGGCAAATCTTCCCTTCCCCCTTATCGATAGACTTCCATGGGGAAGATAGTCTAAATCAAAAGATAACAATTAACCACAGAGTTCACAGAGAAAGACAGAGACAAAGTTTCTAAAAAGAATCATATTTTTTCTCTGTGGCTTATCATAAGGATTTTAGATGTTAACTGGCGGAGAGGCAGGGATTCGAACCCTGGGTGGAGTTACCCCCACAACGGTTTTCGAGACCGCCCCATTCAACCACTCTGGCACCTCTCCATCGTTTATTACTATAAATCAACAGGTTTTATATTAACAATATGGTTGATTCTCTATAGGCTCTTCACATATAGTAAGTGGTGTTAAACAGTTACTTCTCTATCAAAGGCATTACAGTTTTGATGCGTTGAACTTTTTTAGTGAAATGGGAGACAGTTCATCTGAATGAATATTGCAACGAGCAGAAGTATAAAATGAACTTCAAGAGAATACTCTTCTTTATCGCTTTTTCTATAACATGTTTATGTATCGTGAGCTGTGTGAGTAGACAATGTGTAAAGCGCTATTTTAACAAGGACCAGTTGCTGACGGTCAAAAAAATTGCTGTGTTTCCTTTTTGCGGAATCAACGGAGATTTTGTTGCTGATTCAATTACTCAGTGTTTAGGCATGAAGTTTCATGATATTGAGATCATTGAACAAACAAAAGTCTTGCAACTCATGGAAGAATTAGATTTAGATGCAAATGCAGTATGGAAAATGAAGAAAGAGGCACTGGCAAGAATTGGAAGGATATTGGGAGTGGAGGGAGTTGTTATCGGAAGAGTTGAGTGGTTTACAAGAGATGCTTATGGGCATTATCCGAGTGAATATTATGGATATTATGGACGCGATCCGGGAAAATATTATGGCATCTTTCCATATGATTATTGGGGAACGTGTACGTATTTTACAATCCGCATGAAGATGATCCATTCAGAAACGGGGAAAACCGTGTTGCACTTAGAAACTATAGAACCGAAATATTATTTGAGTTATCAAGTTGATAAATTATGCGAAGATATAAATAATTTGTGATACATCATCTTCTTGCCTTGAAAAACCTCTGTAAGATGTCTGAACATTCTTCTTCAAGAATACCTGATACAACCTCAATCTGATGGTTCAGCCTTCCGTCTGAAAGTAGTTTGTAAAGACTATCCACAGCTCCGGCCTTTTCATCCTTACAGCCATAGACAAGCCTGCCAAGCCTTGCATTTAACATCGCCCCTGCACACATAATACAAGGCTCTTTAGTCACATAAAGCGTTGCATTTGTAAGCCGCCAGTTTTTGGACTTATCTGCGCCAATCCTTAAGGCAAGAATCTCAGCGTGTCCTGTTGGGTCCTGAGACGTTTCACGCTGGTTATGAGCTTTTGCAACAATATCTCCGTCTTTTACGAGAATAGCGCCCACAGGAACTTCTTCTTCAAGAAAGGCACGTTTTGCCTCTTCCAGAGCCAGCCTCATAAAGTATGTATCATCGTTCTTATTCATGAATCACTTGAATCGAAAGACTTTGTCCATTTAAACAATTTTCTTTCAAGACTGTCAATAAAATGAATTGCATAAAATGAATTGCATCAAGTAATCTCTTCTATTCACTATCAATAAAATCTGGATTTCTTATCATAACTATAGCTACAATGAAAACCTATAAAAAGCGGAACATTTATGAGCCTTTTGCTCGCAAAGTGATATGAAAATGTCACCCTGAATTTATTTCAGGGTCTCAAGAGATGCTGAAATAAGCCTGCCCTGAAGAGATTCTGAACCAAGTTCAGAATGACACTTTCAGGGTTCAGCATGACGGATTAGAGGTGTATTCAGATGAAACAGGATGATGCAATCTTTTTCAAAAAGTGGTTCTCTGATTACTGCAAATCATTCTATTTACCTGATAGAGAGGATCAGAAGAACATCCATCTGAAAGAACAACATACCTTTTACGTATGTAAAAACATTATAGAGATAGCCAGAGGATTAGCTCTCAGTGAAAACGAGATACGGCTGGCTGAGACGATAGCCCTTTTCCATGATGTTGGACGATTTCCCCAGTATGCACAATACAAAACATTCAGGGATAGTATTTCGGTCAACCACGGGCTTCTGGGAGCACAAACACTCCTTGAGGAAAAAGTCCTTCACCCATTACCTGACAATGAACAGGAATTGATTGTTCAGGCAGTAAAATTTCACAATGCCTTTTCTGTACCAAAAACAGAACAAGATGATATTGTCTTCTTCATTAAATTAATACGGGATGCAGATAAACTGGATATATGGCGCGTATTCATAGAATATTATGAAGGCAATGAGGAAGACAGGGCATCTGCAGTTGGTCTTGGATTGCCTGATATCCCTGAGTATTCAGAGAATGTCCTCTCATGCTTGTACAAAGGACAAATGGTAACCCTTTCAAAAACAAAGTCATTGAATGATTTTAAACTTTTACAACTTTCATGGATTTATGACCTGAACTTTAAACCTTCCTTTCAATTACTTTTAGAAAGAGATTATATAGACAGGTTTATTGCAAAGTTGCCACAAACTGAGGATATTTTCAGGGTATCATTCTTGTTGAAAAAATTTGTGCAAAAGAAGTTACCCTAATCTTGCAAATAATCCTTCAGCTTTTCTTTCAGGGAATCTGGCCAAACATCTTCGTAGAGAAACGCATTGACTTCTTCCTTTGTGAGGGACTGCTTTATTTCTAAGGGAAAATTCCTCAATATATGCATCCTTACAGGGTCTGGTTTTTTGGGAGAAGAATTATCTTCCATAACGCCTCCTTCGTACGCCTTTGTTGCTGATTTGAAGATAGTGTAACATAGTTATTAAGGAGTTCATAAGTAAAACCCCATCAAAGGCACGTTTCTGTCATGCCGGCTTGTCCGGCATCTTTCTTCATGAAGAATTCCCGACAAGCGGGAATGACATCAAGGAGGCCTTACTTGTGACCGCATTAGTAAACCTGTATTATTCATAAAAAGTCTCAAGTATTGAATGCACTGTAAGGGGAAATTAACGATTGCTGAGTGAAATCTTATCTGAAGTAGAATACATCAGTTTGCAGCCGTATTGATCCCCCAGGTTACATGCCTTTTGAAAATCTGATAGTGCCTTTCTATATTTGGCTATTTGCAAGTATGCACGACCTCGATTGACAAAATGACGGGATGTAAAAGATTGATAACCTATAACCTCGGAAAAATCTCGAATGGATCTCTCATATTGTCCTGATTTATAATACGCAAGTCCTCTATATTCGAGGTAATCGGGATTATCAGGATTCATCTGTATTGCTTTATTGAACTCCTCAATTGCTATACCGTATTTGCCACTTTTGTAAAAATCAAGACCGCGTTTATACCAATACTCATCTGAAAATCGTTGTTGCTTCTGTTTCGCAGTTTGCTGTTTTGGTGCAGGAGAGGTAGCTGATTTAGGAATTTGAGATGGTTTATCCCATGCAATGCCTTGTGAATTCAAAAACTCCCGTGCATATTTATACCCCAACCGTGCAGCAATTATATAATCACTGATAAATTGATTGTGATTACCTAAAATGTCATATGCAATTCCACGATTAGCATAAGCCTCTGCAAGGTCAGGCCTCATGCGTATTGCCTGAGTACACGATTCAATAGCTTTTTTATATTCACGTAAGTTGTTATAGGACATGCAGCGATAAAGAAAGCCGTTGGCATTATCAGGATAAGCCTGTATCAGGTGTTGCGAGAGATTGAGTAAACCTTGCCAATCATTTTTCTGTATCAAATTATTGACTTGCTTTATTTCTTCATCAAACGATGAAGATGGTGAAGTGGGAGGAAGAGAAGCTGTTTCTAAATGGGTATCTGCTGCCTTTTTTGATTTTGAGCCTGCCAATAAAACTATGAGAGCAATAACAACAAGGAGTCCAATAACACCCCCCCCTATGATAATCTTAGGATCGAGCTTCTTTTGCTTCGTTTCTCTATCATAAATGCTGCCTAATGGTACTGGAGCTCCTGGGGAAGGGGGTAAGCTACTCTGTGTATACTCATCTAATGTTGCATATTGTTCTATCTCGGATTGGAAGGGTTCCTCACTGAACTCAGTGATATAAGCGTTTATCTTCTCATAGGCATCATGAATTTCCTTGAGTTTTTCCTGTGCCCTTTGCTGTAACTGAGGGTCTTGACTAAAACGGTCAGGGTGCCAGACCGTTGCTAAATCTTCATAAGCCTGTTTTATCTCTTCTTTTGTGGCAGTCGGTTTTAATTCAAGAACTTGATAATAATAATTCAGATCAATCTTTGTAAGCTCTATCCGTCGTTTTATTTCTAAGTTTTCTTTTATCTTCTGGGCTTTCCATGACTCATATTCTTCACGACTTTTAAATCGTGTGCCTGAAATTTGTGTTGATTTTCTGGGCTCAACTTTATATTTTATCTGTTGGTCTGGGTCAACAGTGTATCCGCAAGAACATTTCTGTACAGTCCACTCATTTATTCGGTCACATCGTGGACATTTCCAGTTCATGCGTTCATTCCCCGATGTCGGTTCGGTTTTCATACTATAACTATCTATCAGTTTACCCTAAGGATAACAAAAATTTCAGGAAAAATATTCAGGGTTATTCCTTAAATCTCGTCTGCTATTTTCATTTTCTCAAATGACAGAGGCGGTTTTGCTTCATCATGTCGTTGTTCGGGAGCTTGACCATTCAGACATAATGAATTTATAATAAAAACGAATAAGCAATGGGTATTCTTCAATGCATAGGAAACACACCACTTGCGCTGATTGAGAACATCAATCCCAATCCACGAGTCAAACTATATGTGAAGCTTGAGGGGAATAATCCTGGTGGCTCTGTGAAAGACAGGATAGCCCTTTATATGATCGAAAGCGCAGAGAGAGATGGAAGGCTTACAAGGGATAAGATAATCCTTGAGGCTACATCAGGGAATACCGGTATCGGACTTGCGATGGTTGGGTCTGCAAAGCGGTACAGGGTTAAGCTCACGATGCCAGCCTGTGTCAGCATTGAACGGAGGCGGGTCCTTGAGGCTCTTGGTGCGGAACTGATATTAAGTCCTTCAGAAGAAGGCACCGATGGTGCAATAAGGCTTGCCCACAGGATACTTTCAGAAGACTCAAATATGTATTTTATGCCAAACCAGTTTGATAATCCGAGTAATGTTTTGGCACATTATGAGACAACCGGGAAAGAAATTATAGAGCAAACAAATGGGATTATCACACACTTTGTAGCTGGTATGGGGACAACCGGTACGGTTATGGGAGTAGGGAAGAGGCTCAAAGAATTCAACAAGGATATAAAAATAATGGGGGTAGAGCCTATTCTCGGGCACAGGATACAAGGGCTCAAAAATATGAGTGAATCTATAGTGCCCAAGATATTCAATCCTTCCTTGCTTGATGAGCGATATATTATCAATGATGAAGAGGCATTCGATACAACGAGACTACTCGCTACCAGAGAGGGTATCTTTACCGGGATGTCAAGTGGTGCAGCTTTATATGCAGCTCTCAAGAAATCAAGTGAACTCAAGGAAGGCGTTATCGTGGTTATCCTTCCTGACAGAGGTGACAGATACCTAAGTACATCACTTTTTACTTCCATCTGTGCTAAATGCCCACCCTAAATTCAGATTCTGTTATACTGCTGAAAGACTAAGACCCGTCAAAAAATAAAGGAGATTTAAAAGGGCCATTCCGTTGACTTTGAAGACGTGCGATGTTTAAACTTAACCTCTGTGAAAAAAGACATTATAAGAATAATTAAAGATTCAGCAAGTACACTCGGCATCGAGACAATCCCTGCTATCGAGATAGAAGTGCCTCCGGGAGAATCTTTTGGTGATATGTCAACAACGGTAGCAATGTCCCTTACGAAGATACTCAAAAAACCTCCAAGAAAAATCGCAGAAGAACTTGTACATGCCATCCAGGATACATCTGTCTTTGAGAAGATTGATATTGCAGATCCTGGATTCATTAACTTTACATTCTCGAAAGAATATTTGTATACAGAAATGAAAAAATTGATCATTGAGAAAGAACAGTTTTTAAGAGAGGATATCGGGCAGGGGGAAAAGGTCCAGATTGAATTTATCAGCGCAAATCCAACAGGGCCCTTACATCTTGGACATGGAAGGGGTGCAGCCCTTGGAGCAGCCCTCTCGAATCTGCTCAGGGCTGCAGGGTATCAGGTAGAGCGTGAATACTATATAAACGATGCAGGGAAACAGGTCAAGCTTCTCGGCCTCTCTGTGTTTGCCCGCTACCAGCAATTGCTTGGAAGATCGTATCCATTTCCAGAGGAAGGCTATCGAGGTGAATATATCAAAGACATAGCACAGGCAATAAGAAAAGAGAATGATGAAAAATACCTTACATCGGAATTTGATGAGGTTTCAGATTTTTTTATTGACTATTCGTATGAGACGATTCTGTCAGACATAAAAAGGGATTTACACGAATTTGGGATCACCCTTGATACCTGGCAGAGTGAACGGGAGATGTACCGAACGGGTGATGTGGAAAGGGCTATTGAGGACCTCAGAGAAAAAGGATTGATATATGAGAAAGAGGGGGCTATCTGGTTCAAATCCACCGCATTCGGCGATGACAAGGACAGGGTTATTATCAAACAGGATGGCGAATATACCTATTTCAGCTCTGACATTGCATATCACAGGAAGAAGGTAGAAAAGAGGTATGATGAGCTTATTGATATCTGGGGTGCAGATCACCATGGTTATATACCAAGACTCAAAGCAGTTATAGAGGCGTTCGGTTATCCTGAAAAAAAGCTCAAGGTTATCCTTGTCCAGATGGTTACCCTTCTCCGGGGCGGAAAACCTGTCCAGATGTCGAAAAGAACAGGTGATTTTGTAACACTCAAAGAGGTAATCGATGAGGTTGGTTCTGACACAACAAAATTTATATTCCTGACAAGGCGGTCTGATAGTCATCTTGAATTTGACATTGAGGTTGCGAAGGCACAGTCCTCAGAAAACCCTGTATTCTATGTGCAATATGCAAATGCACGGATAAACAGTATATTTAACCATGCAAAGGGAAAGGGGTTGTATACAGAACGGCTTTTTGATGTTGACTTCAGGCTCTTGTCTCTTTCTGAGGAACTCAGAATAATCAAGAAACTCCTGCTCTATCCTATGATTTTTGAGGGTGCTGTGCATACCTGTGAACCGCACAGGATTACATCCTACCTTCAGGAACTTTCTGGCCTGTTTCATCCTTACTACAATAAATATCGGGTCATTAGTGATGACATTGAACAGAGTAGGGCAAGGCTTGCATTCTGTGAGGCTCTCCGGATTGTACTTCGGGAAGGCCTTGAAATACTGGGTATAAGCACCCCTGAGAAAATGTGATGTTACGTAAAAATCATTTATGCACATGTGGGAAACTATTTGTGCACATAGTCATAGTTTTCATAAATGAAGCTCCCATATCTTTCTGTCATCTTTGTAGAACATAAATTTTACTGATGGGACGAGGCAAATGGTTATAGATGTGCCTTCAGGATATCCGGTTGCCCATTTCTTGTTCATAAACATTATCGTGCCGTCTTTCCTTGCCTTTCTTTTAAGATGGATTGAG
>Ga0194113_10009890_pt1 | contig 11437 bp, 7 predicted proteins | sample TA2MahC200mmetaG_FD_146193 | JGI IMG/M metagenome (GOLD analysis project Ga0194113, IMG submission 146193) | Freshwater microbial communities from Lake Tanganyika, Tanzania - TA2015017 Mahale Deep Cast 200m | ecosystem: Environmental > Aquatic > Freshwater > Lake | place: Tanzania: Lake...
CTCAAAACCTGCCGACATTTCCCACACCTGTATGTACGATATCATATAATTTTGGGGATATACCATTTTCCTTCAAATGGAATAAAATTAGCTAACCTAACATATAGAAGTTATTTGTCTTTTTAACAGAAAACAGAAAACAGAAAACTGAAAACTGAAAACGTATTATAGCCGCAAGTCCTCAAGTTGCACGACCTTCTTTCCCTCCTTAATTTAATGGCAAGTACCGGAAGGGGGTGCCGTATGTTGCAGCCATACCAGAACGAACCGTTAACCGACTTTTCCGATCCGGCTTCGGCCGCGGCCTACCGGGAAGCTTTGGCCCGGGTGCGCCGCCAACTGGGGGCCCTCCGGCCACTCATCATCGGGGGAGAAGAAGTGGACACCGGCGGGCGGATCCTCAGCCTTAATCCGGCCAAACCTGCCGAAGTGGTGGGCGCCGTGCCCACGGCCGGCCCCCAGCAGGCAGACCAGGCGCTGGAAGCCGCCTGGCAGGCGTTCCCGGCCTGGGCCACCCGGCCGGCGGAAGAGCGGGCCGTTATCCTGGTCAAACTGGCCGCGGAACTCCGCCGCCGCAAGTTCGAGTTGGCCGCCTGGGAAACCCTGGAGGCCTCGAAAAACTGGGCCGAGGCCGACGCCGACGTGGCGGAAGCCATCGATTTCTGCGAATATTACGCCCGGCAGGCCCTGAAATTCGCCAAACCGCAGCCGGTGCGCCCCTTTCCCGGAGAATTCAACCAATCCTTGCTGCAAGCCCTGGGCGCCGGGGTCATCATCCCGCCCTGGAACTTCCCCCTGGCCATCCTGGTGGGCATGGCCCTGGGGCCGGTGGCGGCCGGCAACACCGTGGTGGTGAAGCCGTCGTCCTGCACTCCGGTGATCGGCGCAGTATTTATGGAGGCCGTAGCGGCCGCGGACCTCCCCCCGGGGGTGGTCAACTTCCTGCCCGGCCGGAGTGAGGAAGTGGGGGACTACCTGGTGGACCATGTCAGGACCCGGTTCATCAATTTCACCGGTTCCAAAGCGGTGGGCACCCGCATTGCAGTCCGGGCGGCCCAGGTCCATCCGGGGCAACAATGGCTGAAGCGCGCCTACATGGAAATGGGGGGGAAAGACGCCATCGTCATCGACGAGACCGCGGATTTGGACGCGGCCGTCTCCGACGCGGTCCGGAGCGCTTTCGGGTTTCAAGGGCAAAAATGCTCCGCGGCGTCGCGCCTCATTATTGTGAAAGAAGTTTACGATACCGTGCTGGAACGGTTGCTGGCCGCGGTCAAGGATATCAAAGTCGGGCCCGCGGAGGAGAACTTTCAAGTGGCGGCTATTATCTCTGAGGCCCAGTACCACATGGTCCTCCAGGAGATCGAAAAAGGGAAGACCCAGGCGAGACTCGCGGCCGGGGGAAACCGGATAGCGCGGGACGGCGGCTACTTCCTGGAGCCTACGGTGTTTGCCGAAGTTCCCCCCGGCGCCCGGCTGGCCCAGCATGAGATTTTCGGGCCGGTCCTCTCGGTCATCAAGGCCAGGGACTTCGACGACGCGGTGCGGATTTTCAACGACACCGAGTACGGCCTCACCGGCGGCCTGTTCAGTCGCAGCCGGGAACGCATCGAGAGGGCTAAGCGGGAATTTTACGTGGGGAACCTGTACATCAACCGCAAAATCACCGGGGCGCTGGTGGGAGTGCAGCCCTTCGGCGGATTTAAAATGTCCGGGTCCAACGCCAAAGCCGGAGGCCCGGACTATCTCAGGCTCTTTATGGAGATGAAATCGGTGGCGGAGCGGCTGTAATCCCTTCCGGAACGCGCTGTTCGGATGCCTGGGGCGCTATCCGCCACTTGGGGTCACTGCCAGAGGTAAAGCTGAAACCCAGAAACTTGCGCTCCCAGGACGGGGTGCGGCACTCTTCCCCAGGGTTCACTTTGAGCTTGAGCTTCTTTTCCAGAATCCGGCTCCCGCTCGCCATCACATGCTCACCGCCCGCCCGCTCCGCACATGGATGTTGTAGTCGTCGGCGTAGCGCCCAAACCGGTAGCCGCGTCTTTCCAACTCCCGATCCAGCCCCTTCAACATCAGGTTGGACAGCAGCGGCGACAGTGGCCCGCCTGGCGGCGTCCCCTCGGTCTCCGGGCTTACCAAGCCACTCTCTATCATTCCCGTAGTGAGAAACGTCCGGCAGGGAACGAGTTCTAGGGTGGTCTCGCGCCATTTGGGTGCGTAAGACGCACCCTACATAGGATTTTCAGAGAGGGATAGAAAATCCCTGGCTCATATCTTTTCCATAGCCATGACAATCCGGCCTGGGTTAGATTAAAGGATATCGAATCCAGGCCGGATGTACGCTTTCTCTTTCAAAACTACAAAGTTAACTTACTGATATCCAATTCTTTCTAACAGAAAACCGAAAACTGAAAACCGAAAACCGTATTTAATACCTCCGCGGGAGAAACCCATGCTCTCGTTACTGCCAGGATCGCGGCAAAAGGTGGATGGCCCCCAGGATCAGCCCATCAGGGCTAATGATCCCCAGGTGGCCAGGGCTTTAACCAACCGGACCCTCCCCCATGCAGCCCCGAGGTTGTTAGCCTGGGTGGCGATGGTAATTCTCCTTTTTTCCGCGGCGCCGGCGCCGGCCCAAAAGGCCCCCTCGGGTAAGCCCCCCAAGGGTGCCGCCGCGGCAGCCAAAGCTCCGGCCGAGGTTGAGGCCCAACAACGATTCACCATCGTCAAAATCGAACCTGACGCCAAACGCGAAGAAGTGCGAATCCTTTTCAGCCAGCCGATGCCTTTGGCGGTCTTAAGGGAGAACTTGAATCTGTTGCCCCGGGTCAAGATTAACTGGCGGCGCTCCGCGGTGAGCGCGGAGGGCGTCCTGACCCTGCAGGGAAACTTCAAATTCGGCGCCGGATATGTGGTCAACTTGCCGGATAATCTGGTGGTCCGCAATAAAACCTATGTCAAAACCGTCAACACCTTTTTCCTGCCCGACCGCGTTCCCAAAGTGGAGTTCGTGGAGAACAAAAGCGTCATCGAGCGGGACAGCCGACAGTTGCTCCACGTCCGGGCGCAGAACGTCAAGACCCTGGAGTTTGAAGGCGTCAAGGTGCCCCCCCTGCTCTTACCCCTGGCCCTGGCCGCGGAAACGGGGTCCTGGGACCACACTTGGGAACAGTTGAAGTCCGGAGCCGACCAGCTTAAGACCCTGGTGGAAACCCGGAAATCCCTGACCCCGTTTTACGCCCCGCCCCTGCTGGAAAAACAGGTATTCCCCGCCTCCGGAGAAAAAAACAAACTGGTGGCGGTATCCCTGCCCCTGAGCTTTCGTAAGGACAAGGAAGCCGGGGCGCTGGAGCTGGTTCGGATAAGAGACCAGGCTGGGGGTGAAACCGCCGCGGTCCGGGTTTTTCGCATCACCGACCTGGGCTTGACCTATAAGCACGGCAGTCAAAGCCTGATTGTGTGGGTCACCTCCCTTAAATCCGGGACCCCCATGGCCGGGGCGCAGGTGGCGGGTTTCACCCGGGACATGAAGGTCTTTCCCCTGGGCCAAACGGACCAGGACGGCATTCTCGTCTTTTCGCATCGGGAGCTGGAGGGCCTGGGCCTGGGGCGCCTGGCGAAGTTTGAGCCGGTCAGAGAAGTGGTGGATCATAACCGCCTGGTTTACCTGATGGCCCGGACCGGGGATGACATTTCATTCATAGAGGTTCAACCCCGGGGGAATCTGAACCCCCAAGGCATCTGGCAGGTCAGGGCCGGGGACAAAATCCGCCGTCTGAAGGGCCACGTGTTCACCGAACGCGGCGCCTACCGCCCCGGAGAGAAAATCTATTTTAAAGGCACGCTCCGGGAATACCTGGACGGGAAGATTGTTCCGCCGGCCGGCGAAGTCTGCTCCATTTCCGTGGTAAATCCCACCGCCGAAAAGGTCTTTTCCTTTGAAGGCCCGGTGTCGGAGTTCGGCACGGTGGCCGGGGAATTCACCGCGGAGAACCACTGGCGCCTGGGAACTTATACTCTCACGATGGCTTTTGGACCGGGGTCTGAAGCCGAGACCCCCATGAGAAGGGGGCGGCGCACTCGGAGGGCTGTCGAGGATGATGAGGGGAAGACGGGCCGGCCCCCTCGGAACGAAGCGAGCACCACTTTTCAGGTGCAGGAGTTCAAACCGCCTAGGCACTTCGTGAACCTCGAGTTTAAGCAGTTCCGCCGGACGGTGAAAGATTATGTCAACCGCAGCGAACGCCAGGCCGAATTTGTCCGCATCGGCATTAACGGGGAATATTACGCTGGCGGGCCGGTAAAGCATGGGCAGGTGCGCTGGAAAGTGCACAAGTCCAAGACCAGCTATCAGGTTTCCGGTTATGAGCAGTTCACTTTCGGCTATGCCGGGGAGGAACCGGGGGAATTGATCGAGAGCGGCCAGGCCATTCTGGATGAAAAAGGCCGGGCCGAAGTGGAGTTTCCCCTGAACCGGCAGATTCTGGCCGGGGAACACGGACTCAACGTGGTGGCCACGGTGGTGGATTTTGACGGCCGGGCCGTGACCAACAACAAGGTGTTTCAGGCCGCGCCCGACATCCTGGTGGGCATCAGCCGCCACCCCGAGGAGGTTCAGGCCGGCGAGGGACAGTCCCTCAAGGTGGTGGTGACCCGCCCTGACGGCAAGGCCATCCGCAGCGGCGCGGTCCAGGCCGAGGTCCTGCACCAATCCTGGACCAGCGTGCCCAAACGCAATGAGCAGGGGGACCTCTATTGGGACGAGCAGGAGGTCTGGCGCCGGGCCGCGGTCACCGACCTGTCCCTGGAAAAAGGCGAAGCTGTTTTTAAGTTCGACTTTGGATGGGGCGGGCGCTACCTGTTGGCCTTTACCTACCAGGACAAGGACGGTCGGAAGTTCGCGTCCGCCACCGCGTACCAGGTCCGGGGCGAATCCTTTGCCTACGAAAACAAAGATCGGGCTTACCTGGCCCTGCCCATTTACGCGGACCGGCCGTCGTACGAACCGGGGCAGACCGCCAAGATCACGGTCCGCCCTTTACTCCCGGTATCCCGCTACCTGGTGACCCTGGAGCAGGCGGGGATCATCCAGCATCGGGTGGTGGCGGGCAAGCCCGGGGGCCAGGAGCTGGAAATCCCCATCCGGGCCGAATACGCCCCCAATGTTTATATCTCGGTTCTGGGGTTGACCCCCCGGGGTGAATTCCCGGTGTTTGCCGGCCGGTACGACACTGAAGCCCCCAACGTTTTCTGGGGGAACCTCAATCTCTCGGTGCACCGGGAAGTGGAACGCCTGGACGTCAAGATCAGCCCGGAGGTTAAAGAACTCAAAGCCGAGCCGGGGGCTGCGGTCCATCTGGACTTTACCGTGTTGACCTCCAAAGGCCAGGGGGTGGAAGCGGAACTGGCCGTGGCGGTGGTGGACGAAGCGGTCCTGTCCCTTACCGGGTTTAAAACCCCCACCCTGGACGACCTGACCCGGTTTGATAATCCCCTGGGGGTGTTCACCGGGGAACTGCGGGCCTTGCTGGTTCACCAAACGCCTTTTTATCTCTCCCGAGTTGAAGCCCTCACGGGAGGCGGGGGCCTCAGCGAGGAGATGATGGCCAAGCTGCGCAAGCGGTTCGATCCGGTGGCTTATTTTAACCCGGCGCTGAGGACCGATGCCCAGGGCCGGGCCAAGGTGTCCTTTACCCTGCCGGACAATATGACCACCTACCGGGTTTACGCGGTGGTCCTGGATAAGGGCAGCCGGTTCGCCAGCCAGGAGCGTCCCTTCCTGGCCACCAAGGACTTTTATCTGGAACCGGGCATCCCCAGCTTTTTCACCCAGGGAGACAGCTTCCGGTTCCAGGTGGCGGCGTTCAATTCCACCCCCACCCCGGGGCCGGTTAAGTTCACCGCGGGAGGGGACGCCAGCTTGGTGCTGAAGGCCGAAGAGCCGCCGGGCCTGCTCAATGCCAAAGACAGTCTTAAACTCAACGTCACCGGGCAGGCGGTTAAAAGCGGCCCGGCCCTGGCCCGCTTCGGCGCCGAATTCCAGGGACGGGCCGATGCGGTGGAGCTGAAACTTAAAATCAACTCCGGCCATGTTCGGGAAACCGCGGTATTTTCCGGATCCCTCACCGGGCCCGGGGAAATTAAAATTACTTTGCCGGCGCACCTCACCAGGGCCGCGGCGGTGGATCCGGGAGAGGTCACCGCGGTCCTGACCCTGGCGGGATCGCCGTTTTTGCGGATGACCAGCGCCATCGACTACCTGATGACCTACCCCTACGGCTGCGTGGAGCAGACCGGTTCCGGAGTCCTGGCCCTGGCGGCCCTCCGGGGGCTGATCCAGGATGGCCAGGTTCCCGGATTAGACCTGGCCGAAGTGGACAAATATCTGAAAAACGGGATAGACCGGCTCTTGAAGATGCAGACCGTTTCCGGCGGATTCGCTTATTGGCCGGGAAACCGAGAAGCCCACCTCTGGGGGACCATATATGCCGCGGCCGCTCTGAACCTGGCCCGGGCCAACGGGCTGGCCGTGTCCGACGACGTGATGGAAAAAGTGGCGAGCTATCTCACGAGCCTGATGTCCAGCGAGGAGGCCTCTCCGGCTTTCAAGGCCAGCGTCTGTTACATCCTGTCTCTCAACGGGGCCCTGGACCCGGGGACCTGGAAGTCCGTACAAAAGGACTATGCCCGTCTGGGCCGGGAAAGCAAACTTTTCATGCTGCTGGCCGCCAAAAAGGCCAAGCTGCGCCCCCTGGGGGAGTTGCAGAATGCCTTGAAACCGTTGGTGGGCGCGACGGCCGAGGCCGGGCGGCAAGACCGGGAGGAGGAGTTTTCCCCCCGCTTCCGGGTCACGGCCCTGGCCTTGCTGGCGGGCAAGGAAATTCTTCCCGGCGACCCCCGCACCCAGGAAACCGCGCTGTATCTCCTGGGAGGACTGGACCGGCAGGGAATCTGGACCTCCACCAGCGACACCGGCTGGGCGCTCCTGGCTCTGAGCGAGCACTTCAAGGGCGTATCCTTTGAGGCCCAGCCGGAGGAGGTGGTAATCAGTCAGCCGGGCGCGGCCCCCCAGCGCCGCACCCTGGACCCCAAGGGATATCGCACCGTGGGCCTCAGCGGCCCGGCCCTTCTGAAAAATCCGGTGGTGCGGGTGCAGAGTCAATCCGGCCGCACCTGGCTTTACAAGCTGGAGATCACCGCTCCCCGGACGGATATCGCGGCCACGGGCGCGGCCCATGGTTTCAAGGTCCAAAGGAGCGTCAAGAATACCGATGGCTCCGCCGACATCAAGGTGGGCGACCTGGTGAAAGTCCGGGTGCTCATGGACGCCGGCGGCAAAGGTCAGCGGTACGTGGTGCTGGATGATCCTTTGCCCGCGGGGCTGGTGGCGATTAACCCCGCCTTAAAAACCGAGGAGCGCGGACCGGACCGCTCCGGTAGTGACGAAGACGGCAACGGCGCGGAATATGTCACCGCGGAGGGCGCCTTCCGTTTCTGGGCCAATCATGTGGAAATCCGCGACGACCGGGTCTTGGCTTTCTGCGACCGGATCTATTCCGGAACCTACGTGTTTGAATATTTCGCCCGGGCCGTGTGCGAAGGCAAATTTGTCTGGCCCGCGGCCAAAGCCGCGGCCATGTATGCCCCCACGGTGAACGGCTACACCCCCGTGGGCGAACTCATCGTTAAGGGCCGATGATGTCACGCCGCCGCAACTTGAGCCTACTGCTGGGAGGCGCCTTGTTATTGGGGTTGGCCGCCTTGATGGTCCATTTTGAGGCCGCCTCCCGAGTGGATACCGCGGCCTTGGACCCGGAGCCTGGCCCTCTGGTAAAGGACCGCCGCGGCCAGGTTCTCCGTCTGGTCCCCGAGGCCCAGGGCCGCAAGCTCATCAAGCTGCCTCCGGGGCCGCTGCCGGAAGCGGTGGCCGCGGCCTTTGTGGCCGCGGAAGACCAGAGGTTCTGGAGCCACCCCGGCGCCGACCCCGCGGCCCTGTTGCGGGCCGCTTGGAGCAACCTGGCCGCGGGACGCATTGTTTCCGGCGCCTCCACCATCACCCAGCAACTGGCCCGCCTCACCTATCCCGGACCCCGCACCTATTACCGGAAGACGGTGGAAATGCTCCGCAGCCTGCGGATTGAAGGGGTCTTGAGCAAGGAAGACATCCTGAGGCATTATCTCAACCGGGTTCCCCAAGGGAACAACCTCATGGGGGTGGAAACCGCGGCGTATGCCTATTTCGGCAAACGCGCCGCCCAGTTGAATCCCGGGGAAGCGGCGCTATTGGCCGCCCTGGTCAAGGCCCCGGGGAGGTTAAACCCCTACGGCCCGCATCAAACACGGCTGCGGCAGCGCCGGGACTGGGTTCTCGGCCGCATGGCCCGGCTGGGATATTTGAAGGACCCGGACCTGGTGGCCCTCCAGGAGGAGCCGCTCCATCTCCGGGGGGAACCGGGCCGGCGTCCGGCCTTGCCCTTTGACGCCCCCCACTTCGTGAACCTGGTCCTGGGGGCCGGGGCGCAAACTCCGGCCGGGGGCCGGATCAGGACCACCCTGGACCGGGATCTCCAGCGCCGGGCCGAGGCCGTGGTGCGCTCCCACCGCACCCGGCTGCAGAAAGGCGGCGCCTCCCAGGCCGCCTGTGTGATCCTGGACAACCGCTCCCTGGGGGTGGCGGCCCTGGTGGGGTCTTTCAGCTATAGTCCCCGGGATCAGGGTTTCAACAACGGCGCCGCGGCCTGGCGCTCCCCCGGTTCCGCCCTGAAACCCTTTCTTTACGCCCAGGCCCTGGACCTGGGCCTGACCCCGGCCGCGGTGCTGGAAGACGTGGAGCGGCGCTACCGGACGCCCCGGGGCGCGTTCCTTCCCAGCAACTTTGACCGCCTGGCCCACGGCCCCGTGTCTTTCCGGGAAGCCCTGGGGAATTCCTTGAACCTCTCCGCGGTCTATCTCCTCAACCTCACCGGGCCGGACACTTATTACGAAACCCTGAACAAGTTGCAGCTCATCAACCATCCGGAGCTGCCCGCGGACCACTACGGCCTGGGACTGGTGGTGGGCAACCCCGAGGTGAGCCTGCTGCAGTTGGCCGCGGGCTACGCCTGCCTGGCCAACGGCGGCGTCTTTCGGCCGGTGCGGCTGCACCTGGACCAGCCGCCCGGGGAAGGGGTCCAGGTCTTTTCCCCGCAAGCGGCCTTTGTCATCAATGACATCCTGACCGACCCCATGGCCCGGGCCCGGATTTTCGGCGGTTCCCTGGCCATGAATCCGCCCCAGCGCTTAGGGATAAAAACCGGCACCAGCACCCGCTACCGGGACTGCTGGGCCGTGGGCTATACCCCGGAATACACCCTGGCGGTGTGGGTGGGGAATTTTAACGGCCGGCCCACCGCCAATCTCAGCGGCGCTGCGGCCGCGGCCCCCATTCTGGCGGATTTGGCCGCGGAAGTCTTCGGCCCGGACCCACCCCAGCCCTTTGATAAACCGGAAGGGGTGGTGCACGCTTTGGTCTGCGCCTTTTCGGGACTCCGGCCGGGGCCGGACTGCGCCCACCGCCGGGAGGAACTTTTTATTGCCGGGACCGAACCCGACGCCCGGTGTTCTTACCACCACCCCCGGGAACCCTGGCACCGCATGCCCGCCAACTACGCGGCCTGGCTCCACCAGCGCTTTCAAAAGGGAGGGGAAGGAAAGTTTCGTCTGGAGGATTTTGACCCGGACTTGAGGCAAACCTTCCGGAACGCCCCGGCGTCCGGTGAGAGCAGTAAATCCCTGGCAGCATCTCCGGCCTCCCGCCCGCCAGGTGCGAAGTTGACCTTGGGATTTAACCCTGCCATTCCTTACGCCGGCAGGGCCCCGGCCCTGGCGGGGGCGGCGGAGTTCCCGGTGGCCGTCAGCTACCCGCTGCCCGGCGACCGCTTTCTCCTGGAACCCCAGCGGGAGACGGTTCATATTACCCTAAAAGCCGTCTGCCGCAGCTCCGTCAAATCAGTCACCTGGTTTGTCAACGGCCGGGAGGCCGGGGCCGCCGGCCCTCCCTATGAACTGCCCCTGGAGCTGCCCCGGGGCAAACACCGGCTCACGGTGTCTGGCCATAATGGTTGGGGAGATTCGGTGGAGATTTCAGTACAATAAAATTTAAGGTGCGTTTCACCCGCTAAATTGATAACTTCCATATGGCGTTTAATCATACGGGTTAAATTTATCGATGCAGAGTTTCCGCCATAACCTCAAACCGGTTGAAGTGAAAATATTCTTAAAAACCGTGGCCGACCTGACGGAAGAGCTTTTCATCCGTTACTGCCTTAAAGGGGATGGTGTTTGCCCCCGATGCGGCCGGAACGGCATCTGCCACAGCGGCGCCATCAGTTTGTACAGCAGCTCCTTTGACAAGATCACCCACGAAATCACCGCCTGCCTGAAATGCGGGTATAAAAATATGACCACCGTGCTAACGATCGAAAAGCTGTAGAAATTACCAGGTTAGCGGCTAATACTGTTTTCAGTTTTCTGTTTTCTGTGAAAAAGATAAATAGCATCTATATGTTAGGTTAGCGGATTTGTTGCATTTGAAAGCAAAATTGTTATAGGATGCATTCCCCCGCCTCATGACTAAGGCAGCATTTCCGGGATAATCATCCACTCCACCCCCCAGCGCCCGGCGTCATCTCGTCTCAGGCAGACCACACCCCCCATCTTGAAATTGACCAGGCTTTTTTCCCGGTCCCCGCAAAGCAGGGCCGCGGCTAATCGGGCCAGATGGGGGAGGTGTCCCACCAGGACCAGGTCTTCGGACAGGCCCGAGACGCGGCCGGCCCAAATTTCCGGGTCATCCAGAGGCGCCAAACCGTTGGTGGGCCCGATGCCGCCCCGGGGTTTTAGCGCCTCCGCCAAAATTTCCGCGGTCCTCATAGCCCTGGTCTTGCCGCTGTGCAGGAACCGGCCGGGAGACAGATTTAATTTCTCCACAAAATCCGCCACCCGGATAACGTCCTCCCTACCCCTGGGAGTAAGGTCCCGGGCCGGGTCCTCCTCCTCTCGCTTTGCCTCTCCATGCTGCACCAGATAAAGAAACATGGCAAATCCTTTCCGCGATAATTATTGTCTAAGTTATACATAACGTCATAAGTAATTGGACATGTTTATAGTTTCATCAATTTGTCACCGCCCACTTTGTCACCCGGAGCCGCAGGCGAAGGGTCTCTTGATTTCCGGTAAAGACGAGATTCTTCGCCGCCTGCTGCGGCTCAGAATGACCCAAAGGGAACATCTATATACATGTTCATAAATTAATGACGCTGCGTATAGTTAGGTAATGACCCTTTAATGGTTGATAAATAATTTCGTAGACATTAATTCTCGCAGCGACCAGACATGACCTGACAAGCCGGCCGCCATGGCTGGTGTTCTGGATTGCCACCTTCTTGGGGTACTGTTG
>Ga0194113_10009893_pt1 | contig 11435 bp, 10 predicted proteins | sample TA2MahC200mmetaG_FD_146193 | JGI IMG/M metagenome (GOLD analysis project Ga0194113, IMG submission 146193) | Freshwater microbial communities from Lake Tanganyika, Tanzania - TA2015017 Mahale Deep Cast 200m | ecosystem: Environmental > Aquatic > Freshwater > Lake | place: Tanzania: Lake...
GACCGGGAACATATGATTCGGGGGCGAACATGGCTCGTCTCCCCTCAAACTCACCCTAGCCAGCGGTCATCCTCTGCACTCTCTGCTCCTCTGCGTGAGACTCACTTCTTCTCTTCGGCCCCGACCCGCCACTCGAGGATGCCACCGGAGAAGTCGGGCTGGAGCTTGACTTCGAGGCGCAGCTCGGTGGTGGTGATTGGCTCGAAGGCGGCTTTGTTGAAGGCGTCTTTCGCCACGCCGTAGGAGGAGCCTTCGGCGAGCTTCACCTCCTTCCAGTCGTTGCCCTCCTTGTAGAGGAGCTTCCAGGAGGCGGGCACGCGGCAGCCGCCGCCGCCAGTGTCGTCGAACCAGTAGACGTCGCTCCAGGAGACCGTGCGGGGCTTGGGGAACTTGTAGGCGACCCATTCCGCGGTGCCCTTGTGGTCCCACCAGGTCATCCGCTGGATGCTCCGGTCGTTGGACGCCTTGGGGAGCTGTCCGTCGCAGAGGGCGTCGGTGGTGTCGCCGGGGTTGCAGTGGGAGGCGGATGCGATGTAGGCGGGCTGGGGCTGTTCCTGCCACTTGTTCGCATCGGGCTTGTCGCTCACGGTGGGGAAGACGGCGATGCGGAGCCGCGCGCAGCCCATGGGGATGAGGGTGACGGTCTCGACTGGCTCGGTCGTGAATGCTGGGCTTTGCTGGAGCGTGGCGCAAAGGCCATGGCGGTCAAAGCCCCACTGAGGTATCTTGCGGGCCTTGGCTTTCAGTTCGATCGGCGCGGCGTGAGGGGTCCAGGGCTGGGACGGCACCGCGACCTCCCTGTCGTCCTCGGCCTCCGAGATGGACTTCCCTGGATTGTCAGGGTCAAGCTCGAGGCCGTAGTTCCACGGCGTGGTGGGCAGGACGGCGTAGGCGGGCCACTTGTCGGTTCCGCCGTAGCGCTTCCACTCTTCCCCGATCTTCAGCGAGTAGCTGAGCGGGCCGCGGTCAATCGAGACGGCATTGCCGTGCTTGGCCCACACTCGCACGCTCAAGCGCATTGGGAGGGTGAGCTTCACCTGGTCGCCGTCTTTCCATTCGCGCTCGACCACGAGGAAGGCGGGCGGCTCGGGCTTGACCTGGACGGGTCTCTCGTTGATGACCACCTCAGCGCCGGCGCACCACCGTGGCACCCTGAAATAGAGGGGGAATCGGGCGGGCCTGGCCATGGACAGCGTGAAGAGGAATGTCTCGAAGAACGGATAGTCGGTGGCCTCCGTGATCCTGACGGTCGCTCCGTCGCCCACCTTGGCCTCGACTTCGCAGGCGGCGTAGAGCGAGGCGCACAGGCCATTGTCGGGCGTGGCGAGCCAGAGCTCTTCGGCGTAGTAGGGCCAACCGTGGCTCACGTTGTGCTGGCAGCAGCGGTAGCCGTGGGGGTCGTAGCCGAACATGTTCCCGCCGTTCTGGATGCCTGGGGCGTGGTTGCGGGTGTCGAGCTGGGGCTGATTGGCGGCGGTCAGATAGTGAAGGCCCTTCTGGTCGGGCGTCTGCGAGCAGGGGAAGGAGTTGAACGCCATCTCCTCGCATCTGTCGGCCCAGAGGGGGTCGCCGGTGATCTTGAGGAGCATCTGGAAGCTGTGCATGTATTCCACCATGCCGCAGGTCTCGGTCGCCTGGCGGGGGTCGGTGTAGCCCTTTCGGGCGTTCTCGTCGGCGCCGTAGGTTCCGCCGGGCTGCTGGCCGAACTCGCCCATCATCGTGTCGTAGTTGCGGTAGGCCGCGTCGCGGAGCTTCGCGTCCTTCGCCTGCATCCAGTAGAGTGCGGGGGAGCGGAAGCACTGGGCGAAGTTCACGCAGTGGTAGCTTGCGATCCCTTTGTCCCAGCGTGCCATGCGGCGGTGGATTTTCTCCGCGAGCTTGAGCAGGTCGGCGTCGCCCGTGCGGTTGTAGAGCCAATAGACGCTCTCCAGGTTGTCCCCCGCCCGCTGCTGTTGCCAGAAGGGGAGGAGGAAGTCGGCCTCGGGCACGCTGAGCTCCCATTTGAAGTACTTCGTCATCAGGTCGAGGACCCGCTTGTCGCCCGTGAACTCGTGGAAGGACTGGAGGGCGTTGAGGGCGATCATGTTGGGCCACACGTCGGGCTTGCCGCCGATGTTGGTGAGGTTGGCGCGTGGGCCGAAGTAGCCGTCGTCGCGTTGGCTGGCGATGATGCCTTCGATCCACTTCCGGGCCTCGGTCGTGATGCGTTCGTTGCGGAGGACGTAGCCGAGGTCGCCGAAGCCCTTGAGCCAGTAGGGGAGTTCCTCCCAGGGGCTGTGACCCTCGCCCTTGGGGCTGAGCCAGGCGTTGCCCTCGGCCTTGCACCAGCGGCTGATCTCGGTCAGATGGCCCGTCATCCCGTCGGCCTCCAGGTCCAGCATCTGGCGCAGCCAGCCGCGCGGCGTGATGGCCCCGATGGGCAGTTTCACAAGTGGGCTGGGCGCCAGCGGCGGCTTATTCGACACATAGAAGGCATTCGTCCTGTCGAGCGGCGGCGTCTTGACGCAGGAGACCTTCGTCTCTTCCACCGCCGAGACCACGCCTGCCGCCAGGAGCACGCACGCGAGGGTCACGAGCCCGAGCGAAGCATTCATTGTTTCTGCCTCCTTGAGAGAGTAGATGTCGCCTGACGGGAAGGTAGCAGTTGCCGCGACGGCTGTCAACCGGCTATAATCGCCATTGAACACGGACCTACCCGGACAGACACGGACGCCCGTAGATGAGAGCCTTGGCCGTCCGTGTTTGTCAGTGCCTGTTCGAAATGGCGCTAACCCTAGGCACTGGCGCCGGCCCAGCCCGCCCCGGCGGGCGGCAGAGGGTAGCCACGGGCGTAAGCCCGTGGGACACGGCGTTACCCCCTGCCAAGCCCCCGCAGGGGGCGACAGAGGCCGCAGGAGGCACGCGAATGGGGGCTTCTGCCGCCCCCTGCGGGGGCTCGGGTGAGGGTGAGGGGACCACCCCCTTTCCACGGGCTTACGCCCGTGGCTACCCTCTGCCGCCCTGCGGGCTGGCCCGCGGTCCTGGGTCAGCGCCATTCGCGCCTGTCCGTGTGATTTCTCCGCGCGCACGGAGTGCGGCAACGAGGAAAGGAGCGTGAAGATGGGCCGGGGGCTCTTGGCTCTTGTTGGGGCGTTGCTGATGGCTGTGGGGTCAGAGCTGGCGGCGGGCGAGCCGGAGCTGGTGCCTCCGAAGCTCTTCGACGCGCGCGGGGGGCTGGGCAACCTGTTTGCGAAGCTCAAGGGCGAGGGGGCCGTGACGATCGCCTACTTCGGCGGCAGCATCACGGCGGCCAACGGCTGGCGGCCCAAGACCCTCAAGTGGTTTCAGCAGTCCTGGCCCAAGGTGAAGTTCACCGAAGTCAACGCGGCAATCGGTGGCACGGGCTCCGACCTGGGCGTCTTCCGCTGCGGGCAGGATGTGCTGGCGCACAAGCCCGACTTCGTGTTCGTGGAGTTCGCGGTCAACGACGGCGGGGCCGCGCCCGACGCCATCTACCGCACGATGGAGGGCATTGTCCGCCAAATCTGGCGGGCCAACGCCGAGACCGACATCTGCTTCGTCTACACCATTCACAAGGCGTTCATCCCCGACTACGAGAAGGGCTTCTGCAACCGCTCGACGACAGCGCACGAGAAGGTCGCCGACCACTATGGCATCCCCTCGATCAACATGGCCATGCGCGTCGCCGAGCTGCACAAGGCGGGCAAGCTCATCTTCCCCTTCCCGCCCAAGGAGACGCCGCCCGAGGGCAAGATGGTCTTCGCACACGACGACTGCCACCCCAACGACGCCGGCCACGAGCTGTTCACGCAGGTGATCACCGACGCGCTGAAGGAGATCGAGAAAGCGTCGAAGCCCGGCCCCCACAAGCTGCCCGAGCCGCTTCGGTCCGACAACTGGGAGAACGCCAAGATGGTGCCCATCGAGCCTTCGATGCTCTCGGAGGACTGGAAGAAGCTCCCGGCCGACCAGGGCCTCGGCAAGGCGTTCGGCAACCGTCTGCCGGCCATCTGGGAGGCGACGAAGCCCGGCGAAAGACTCTCCTTCCGCTTCAAGGGCACGCTCGCCAGACTCTACGACCTGGTCGGCCCCGATGGCGCGAAGACCATCTGTTCCGTTGATGGCAAGGTCGCCCGCACCGTGCCCCGCTTCGACATGTACTGCACCGGCCACCGCCTGGCCACGCTCCCCATCGCCGAGGGCCTGGAGGACAGGGAGCACACCTTAACCGTCGAGGTCAGCCCCGAGCAGCCTGACCGCGAGCCCGTGCTCAAGCAGGTGCGCGACCAGAAGGGCTTCGCCCCCAAGCGCTACGATGGCACCGTGCTGCGGGTCGGCTATATCCTGCTGCTCGGGGGCCTGGTGAAGGAATGACGCGTGACGCGTGACCAGGAGAGAAGAGGGGCTCCTCTGCGCTGCTCTATCATGCGTCACGGGTCACGCGTCCTGCGGAGACTCAGATGCCGAAAGCGACCGACATTCACGCCATAGGCGCCGAACTGTTCTTCCTCTCCGTCTACACCCGCGTCCCGCTCAAGTTCGGGCCGGAGACGACGACCTACGTCACCTGCGCCCGAGTGCGGATGCGGGTGGCCGACGCCGCCGGCCGCGTGGCCGACGGCTGGGGGGAGACCCCCCTGAGCGTGCAGTGGGCCTGGCCGAGCGCTCTCTCCTACGAAGAACGCCACGAGGCGATGAAGGCCCTCTGCATCGCCCTCACCAAAGCCTGGGCCAGCTTCCGCGAGAGCGGCCACCCGATCGAGCTCGGCCACGCCTTCCTCGAATCCGAGCTCCCCCGCCTCCTCGCCGAAGCCAACCACGGCCGCACCGAGGCCATGCCGTGGCTGGCCGCGCTCATCTGCGCCTCGGCCTTCGACATCGCCCTCCACGATGCCTATGGCAATCTCCACGGGCTGCCCGTCTACCAGACCTACACCGCGCAATTCATGAACCGCGACATCGCGGCCCATCTCGAGCCGGCCTCGGCTCCCGTCGGTCCGATCGGTCGGATCGGTCCGATCTTTGCCAGCCGGCATCCCGCCGACTTCTTCGTGCCTCAGCCGCCCGTGCTCCTGCCCGCCTGGCACCTCGTGGGCGGGAAGGACCTGCTCTCGCCCGACGAGTTGACCGGCTCCGAGCCGAACGACGGCTACCCCGTGCTCCTGCCCGACTGGATTCGCCGCGACGGGCTGACATGCCTGAAGGTGAAACTCCGCGGCAACGATGTCGCGTGGGACTACGACCGCCTCATTCGCGTCGGCCAGCTCGCCATCCAGGGCGGCGCCCTGTGGCTCACCGCCGACTTCAACTGCACCGTGACCGACCCCGCCTACGTCACCGACATCCTCGACCGCCTGATGCTCGACCAGCCGCGCATCTACCAGATGATCCTCTACGTCGAGCAGCCCTTCCCCTACGACCTGGAGAAGCACCAGATTGATGTCCACAGCGTCTCGGCCCGCAAGCCGCTCTTCATGGACGAGAGCGCCCACGACTGGCGGCTCGTCCGCCTCGGCCGCGAGCTGGGCTGGACCGGCGTCGCCCTCAAGACCTGCAAGACCCAGACCGGCGCCCTGCTGACGATGTGCTGGGCCAAGGCCCACGGCATGACGCTCATGGTCCAGGACCTCACGAACCCGATGCTTGCGCAGATACCCCATTGCCTCCTCGCCGCCCACGCGGGCACGATCATGGGCGTGGAGACCAACGCGATGCAATTCTACCCCGACGCCTCGCTGCCCGAGGAGGCCGTCCACCCCGGCCTCTACCGCCGCCGCGACGGCTGCGTGGACCTCTCGACCCTCTCCGGCCCCTTCGGCTCCGCTCAGGGCAGGCCCGGCTTCGGCTACCGCCTGTCCGAGATTCGCCGCGACCTGCCCAAGCCCGCCGCCCGTGTCGGCGACCTGTAGGCGGGGCGTCCCCGCCCCGCGAAGAGAGAAGAGCGCGCCCGCGAAACACGCGAAAGGACGCGAAAAGGGAGCCCGGAAGCAACAAGGAGGTCCGATCATGCCAGACGACCTGCAAGAGCTTGAGAAACGCTTCACCGCGGCCATGATCGAGATTTACACGCGAGCGCTGAAGGAATGCAACATCCGCGCAAGGCGGTTCCACGAGATGGTGGTGACCAACGGAGGCCGGCGAACGGCACAGGACCTGCTCCATAGCAGCGGATGCCAGGATGGCTTTACCGACCTGTACTTCTGCGATTGCTTACACCTCACTATGGAGGCGCTCATTGTCGAGAACCCCGAATGGCACCCACTTTTCACCCAGGAAGAGCTTCAGATCGCGCGGAAGAGGCTGGCCGAACACCGGTACGAGCCGCGCAGAACGCCGTGAGGTCCCGAGTTGCCCGCCATTCTCCAGCGCCACCACATGCTTGAACGAGGGGCCACAGAATCATGACGAACATTGATAAGCTCTGGCACACGGGTGACCTTCAGGCGTGGGAGCAAGCGCTCGAACGGTACTGGGACTTCGTGTTGGAGCGCAATCTGAAGCTGGAGCGCAGCCTAGAGGCCCTGAACCTGGAACGAATCCGGCGCATGAGCCCTCGAGACTGGTACCAATTCCTGAAGGATGAGTACTTCCGCTGGAAGTACACCGCCGCGAACCGCTACGCCGCTACTACAGGCCATCTGGAGCGGTACACTGCCTCGAATGGCTTTGCCCAACTTGACCGCGTACGCGAACGCCTCTTGAACATCGATCCCAGTGATACTGCTGGGGGCCTGGCCGCGGCAAGAACCATACCAGGCCTTGGTATGGCTGGGGCATCCGGCCTTCTCGCGCTCATGTACCCACACTCCTTCGGCACAGTGGACCAGTTCGTCGTCAACGCGTTGAGACAAGTCAGTGGCCTGCGCGAGTCAACCGACTTGGCGCGCATGAATCCCGAGAGACTTACGGCCAGGAATGCAGTTCTGCTGATCGGCATCCTTCAGCGAAAGGCATCGGACAACAACCGCTCATTCGGGACAGGAACGTGGACGCCGCGGAAGATTGACAAGGTGCTCTGGACATGTGGCCGGGCGCCCGGTCCCCGCTGCCCGGCCCACACCTCTGCCCGAGTCCAGCAACCTGGACCTGAGCGCACCACATCGGGAAGCCTTCCGCCCATGTCCACGACGGTGCGGAGGGTGCCGGCAACCATTCGAGCGCTGGGCCAGTTCTACGCAGACGGCTTGGAGCGGCTGGAGATATGGATTGCCAGATCCGCCGCGGCCCACTTGCCCATCAGTGTGGGAGTCCGTGTGCCCATCTCCCTGCGCGTTGGTGGCCAGTGGTACGATGGAGGCTTGAGAGCAACCACCAAGAACGACTACTTCTGGATCTGCGGCGACGTGGTTGACTCAAGGGGCGAGAAGACGAGTCTCGCCCGTGTCTTGCGGGCATCCGGGTTCACGAAGAACCAGAAGGTGATGCTCGACATCCAAGGGAACCGCATCTGCGTAGAGACCGAGTGAGCGGCCGCCCAGAGGACGAGCGGTAGGCGCTGCTTCTCAGCCGCGCGTTGACCGTTTGATTGAGCCGTGATATGCTGCCTGTGAAGGAGGCGCCCAGTGATGCCGATGCTGGATCGGACTGCCATTGACCCTGCTGTCTGTCTCGGCCAGCCGACGGTTCGAGGGACCAGAATCACCGTCCCCTTCGTCGTCAAGCTGGTGGCCAGCGGCATGACCCGAGCGGAAATCCTCGCCGCCTACCCCGAACTCGAAGACGGGGACATCGTGCAAGCGCTCAAGTACGCTGCCTGGGCGTCCTCCGACCGTGCCATCCCAGTGCCGCCGACGGGGGCGTGAGGTAGCTGGCCTGCGCCGCCATGCAGCCGCGGGAGCCCTCTACGATGCTCGTTCTCTTCAGCGACACGCATTTCAGCGATGGGACGGTGGACGCGCTGAATGTCCCGGCCTATGCGTTTCGCGTGCTCCAGGACCACTTGGCGGCGATCCTGGAGCGGCCGGGCACGCGGGTCGAGAGCATCGAGGTCGGGTTGCTGGGCGACGTGTTCGACCTCGTGTGTTCCGCGGCCTGGCAGCCGCCGGGGCCGATGCCGTGGGACACGCCGGACGCGGCGCTCGAGGCGCGCGTGGGCGCCATCCTCGACGCCACGATTGCCGCAAACGCCGAAGCACTCGGCTTCTTCGCCCAGCTTGGCAGCGCCCTGGGTCGCCCAACGGCCGTTTACTATCTGCCAGGCAACCACGACAGGGCCGCCAACGCCTTCGCCTCGACCCGCCGCCGCCTGGCCGCCGCCCTCCGCGTCAAGCACGATGCGGCCAAGCCCTTCCCCACCTCGCGGCTCTGGCACGACTACGGCGTCTTCGCCGAGCACGGCGACCGCCTCGACCCCGTGATGGCCGAGGTCGCGGGCACCGTCTCGTGCCTCTCGGACGCCTTCACCGTCCACATCATGTGCGGGTTCGTCCTTCGTTTCCGCGAGTGGGCGCGCGGCCACGGCCTGCCCGACGGCCAGGCGTGGGTGCTGCGGGAGGTGCAGGAGGTTGACCACGTGCGGCCGAAGTGGGCGACGGCCGACTGGTTCCACGGCCTCCTGACGCGCGTGCGCGACGAGCGGGTCCGCGACGGACTGGCCGGAGCTTGGCGCGCCGCGATGGCGAGCTTCCAGACGATAGACCCCGCCCGCTTCGGCGTGCCGCCCGGCGCCGAGGTGCTCCGGCTCATCCGCCACGAGGGCCTCGGGCAGGCCGAGGCCATGCTGGGCAACCCCCTGGCGCGAAAGGTCCTGGGGGACCGGGACGATGCCCACGTCGCCGCCGCGCAGGAGGCGCTTCGCGCGCACAGCCCAGCGGTCCGCTATGTCGTCCACGGCCATACCCACAGCGCGGCGCGCGTGCCACTCGACATGGCGGACGGCCGCCCGCGCCTCTACTTCAACACCGGCACCTGGCGCCACACGATCAACCTGGCCCTCTCGCCCGACGGCCAGCGCCGCCTCCTCGTCCCCTGGGAGGAGATGAGCTTCCTGGTCGTCTACAAGGAGGGCGAGAGCCCCGGCCCCGCCGCCCCCTACGGCTACGAGATGTGGCGCGGCGCAAGGGGATGACCTCTCGACCCTCGGAAGCCTGCGACAGCCTCTTGGCCGGGGGAGGAGCGGCCGGCGCTTTGGGCTGCGGCACCTTTTGTTTCCGCGCGAATACCCTTGATTTCATGGCGGACTCCAGTCATAATAGGGTGCAGTTCGGTACATCGTCCGCAGGAAAGAGAGGGGTATTGGGTACGGAACGGGGGGGTGGGGCTCGGACCGCTTGAAGCGTCTTGCTGACAGCTCGCTGTTGGCCTGGAAGGATTCTGGCCGGCGGAAGCCGCTCTTGGTTCGCGGAGCGCGCCAAGTCGGGAAGACATACTCCATCGAGAAGCTCGGACGGGACCATTTTCCCAAGCTCGTGACGGTGGACCTCGAGAAGAACCGAGGGTGGCATCGCATCTTTGCGGGCGATCTTGATGCCGATCACGTTCTTCACGAGTTGGAGATCGTCACCGACACCACGATTCAGCCCGGCTCCACGCTCTTGTTCCTCGACGAGATTCAGGCGTGCCCCCGCGCCCTCATGGCCCTGCGCTACCTGTATGAAGCGCGCCCAGACCTCCATGTCATCGCTGCGGGCTCCCTCCTGGAACTCGCCTTTCGGGAGGTCTCCTTTCCGGTGGGACGGGTGCAGTTCCTCGAGATGCACCCGATGACGTTCGTGGAGTTCCTCTGGGCTATTGGCGCCGAGCCGACCGCCGCGCTCGTGCTCGGGTCGCCCAAGGCGACGAGCGACGTTGTGCACCAGCACGCCTTGGAGCAACTGCGGAAGTACTGCTTCGTCGGCGGCATGCCGGGCAGCGTGGCCGCCTATGCGGCCACCCACTCGGTCCGACAGTGCTTCGATGTCCACAAGGAGATCGTCGAGGGCTTCCGCGATGGGTTTTCGAAGTACGCGCCGCAGGTGGACCCCCTTTGCATCGAGGCCGTTCTTCGGGACGCCGCTGGGAGGGTGGGCAGCGAACTCAAGTATGCCCGGCTGGCGAACGGCTACGACCGCAGGCTGATCCGAAAGGCATTCGACATCCTCTGCTACGCGCGGCTCATCAGACGAGTTCAGTCGGCCAACCCCGGCGGCTTGCCGTTGGGGGCCACGGGGGCTGCGCGTCGCTTCAAACCCCTCTTCCTCGATGTCGGCCTCTGGCAGCACCTGTGTGGGATGAGGACCGATGTCGAGTATGCCAAGGTGGACCTCCTGGACGTCTACCGCGGGGCGATGGCCGAGCAGTTCGTCGGCCAGGAACTCCTGGTCAGCCAGGACTCCGAGCTGTACTACTGGTCGCGGGAGGCCCGCGGCAGCACGGCGGAGGTGGACTACCTGGCGGCCGTCAACGGCGAGGTCCTGCCCATCGAGGTCAAGAGCGGCCCTGCCGGCCGCCTGCGAAGCCTCCGGTTGCTGCTGGACACGTATCCCAACTGCCCCCGGGGGGTCGTCTTCTCCTCCGCGCCCTACGCCGATGTGCCCGAGCACAGGCTCACCTTCCTGCCCCTCTACTTCGCCTATTCTGCAACGAAGGGGAGCAAGGAATGGGAGCCTAGAGCGGGCGGGGGTCCCGATCCCCGCGCTGCCTTGCTGGATTGACAGCCCAACGTGGCTGTGATATGCTTCAGCAAGAGAGGAAGCCGTCATGGAGTCTATGGACCGTATCAGTGTTGATCCCGCGGTATGCCTGGGGCAGCCAACCATCCGCGGCATGAGAATCACTGTGGCGTTCGTCGTCAGGCTCGTGGCGAGCGGCATGACACGGGCCCAGATCCTCCAGGCCTACCCCGAGTTGGAGGAGGAGGACATCGTGCAGGCGCTCCAGTACGCGGCGTGGGCATCCTCGGAACGCGTAAGGCTGGTCCCTGTAAAAGGAGCGTAGTGTGCCCGCGCTGCGCTTCCTGGCCGACATGCACATATCTCCCCTCACTGTCTGCGAACTCAGGCTAGAAGGCTGGGATATCGTCCGCGTCTCCGAAGTGATGGATGAGGAAGCAAGCGACCTCGAGATCCTGGCCTACGCCCGAGAGCATGGGCAGGTGGTCGTGACGCAGGACCTCGATTTCTCTGCCTTGTTGGCCATCGGACGGCGCGCCAAGCCGAGTGTCGTTTCGTTGCGTCTCAGGAGCGCTCGCCCCGCGCACGTCACGCGACGGCTGCGCGACGTGGTCGCCGAGATGGGCGAGGAACTGGCTCTCGGGGCCGTGATCTCCGTGAACGAAACGGCTGCCCGCTACCACCTCCTGCCCATCACGCTGCAAGGCGAATGAGCGCAGGTAGTGGCCTTCGCGCGGTTGGCTGCCACTGAGACCCCGGTGGGTGCCTCTCATGTCAGGGACCACCAGGCGTGTGTTCCTTCGTTCGGCCAGTTGTGGCGCTCTAGCCTGCATTTCTCACAGGTAT
>Ga0194113_10009894_pt1 | contig 11434 bp, 10 predicted proteins | sample TA2MahC200mmetaG_FD_146193 | JGI IMG/M metagenome (GOLD analysis project Ga0194113, IMG submission 146193) | Freshwater microbial communities from Lake Tanganyika, Tanzania - TA2015017 Mahale Deep Cast 200m | ecosystem: Environmental > Aquatic > Freshwater > Lake | place: Tanzania: Lake...
TCACGATGCGCACGCTGGCTGACGGATTGGTGCGTCGCGGGCACGAGGTGGTCGTGGTGGCGCCGAACGGTTCGCAACTCGGTGCGCATCGCATCGTGGAGGTTGCCGGTGCGCTGCATGTGCCGAGTCAGACGCTTGACCGTTCGGCACCGCTCGTCGTGCCGACTGGTTCGATCTTGGTGAACATGTGGAGCACCGTCGTGCAACTCGCCCGCAGCGGCGAGCACGATGTGTTGCTCAACTTCGCCTACGACGCACTGCCGTTCGTGAGTGCCGATGAGTGTGCAATCCCGGTCGCGCACCTCGTAAGCATGGGTTCGCTCAGTGACGAAATGGATCGCGCGGTTGCGCTTGCCACACGCAATCATCCCCATGCCGTGGCGATGCACAGTCGCGCGCAGGCGGCAACGTTTGGTTTGGCGGAGTTCGATACGGCGGAGTTCGATACGGCCACTGCCGATCATGTCACCATCGTGGGGAGTGGTGTGGAACTCTCCAATTACGAGTTCGTTGCGTCGCCGACCGATGACCTCGCGTTCGTCGCCCGCATCGCACCAGAGAAGGGGATTCGCGACGCATTCGCGGTAGCGGCGCAGACACGCCGGCGCCTGCGCGTCTTCGGTGTGATGGAAGATCGCGCCGAGTGGGATGCCGCCCGTGCACAGTATCCGCATGCCGAAGTAGAGCACATCGGGTTTCTCCCGACCCGCGAACTGCAAGCACAGTTGGGGAAGTGTGCCGCCCTCATCATGGTGCATCGCTGGGTGGAGGCGTTCGGCAACGTGGCCATCGAAGCGCTGGCATGCGGAGTTCCGGTGATCACCTACGACCGCGGCGGGCCTGCCGAGATCGTGCGCAATGGGGAGACGGGGTTCGTCGTGCCCGTCGATGATGTGGTGGCGGTCGCGGCGGCCGTCGAGCGAGTTGGTGCAATCGACCGTCAGCGTTGTCGCGTCGACGCGCAAGATCGCTTCTCCGCCGAGTCGTTTGCGACCCGGGTGGAGGCGTGGCTGGTCGCCCGCCTCGCGCAGTAACCACTCGCCTGATTGGCCGGTTCGGTGAGGGTGTGACCCACCAGAAACAGCCGTATCATTCAATGTTCGAGATTTCGTCACTTCGGCGGCGGTCCAGAGTTCTGAAAGGTTCATTCATGCGCACGTATTCGGCCAAGCCCACTGAGGTGCAGCGCGCCTGGCATGTCATCGACGCCGACGGTCTCGTGTTGGGTCGGATGTGCACGGAGATCGCCAGCCTCTTGCGCGGCAAGCACAAGCCGTCGTTCACGCCGAGCCTCGACACCGGCGACCATGTCATCGTCATCAACGCCGCCAAGGTCGTCTTGACGAGCGGCAAGGCCGACGACAAGAAGGTCGCGCGCCACAGCGGTTACCCCAGCGGCGTTCGCGTGGAGTCGTACGCGCAACTGTTGTCGCGCAGCCCCGAGTCGGCGATTCGTCGCACCGTGCACGGCATGCTGCCCAAGGGTCGCCTCGGTCGCGCGCAGATCAAGAAGTTGCAGGTGTACTCGGGTGCCGAGCATCCGCATCTCGCCCAGCAGCCACAACCCGTCGACATGAGCCACGCCAAGGCTCGCTAAGTTCGTCCACCTTCGTAGGAGAGGAATCCGCAATGGCCACCAAGCCACTCACGCAAACCACTGGTCGTCGTAAGAGTGCGGTGTCGCGCGTACGACTGCGCGCCGGTTCGGGTCGCGTCACCGTCAACGGGCGCATCTTCGAGGAATACTTTCCGACGGCGATTCACCGTATCAATGCGACCGAGGCGCTGCGCATCACCGACACGTTGAGGACCTACGACATCGACGTAGATATCGCTGGTGGTGGTCCCGCTGGTCAGTCGGGCGCGATGCGTCTGGCGGTTGCCCGTTCGCTCGTCGCACTCGACCCCGCACATCGCCCGGTGTTGAAGCGAGCCGGTCTGTTGGCTCGCGACGCACGCCGTAAGGAAAGCAAGAAGTACGGCCTGAAGAAGGCGCGCAAGGCGCCGCAGTACACCAAGCGCTAATCGTCAAGTTGCTGCGCCGATTGGTGCGCACAGATGCGACTGGGCGACGGGCAAACTAGTAGCTGAGATGTTGCGCTTCGGCACAGACGGCGTGCGCGGTCGCGTCGGCGTCGACCTCGATGAATCGCAGATTGCCCGGCTTGGGGCTGCGGTTGCTCGGGTGTGGCCCCGGCAGGCGATGGTGATCGGCAATGACGGTCGCGAAAGTGGTGCGAGTTGGACTCTCGCCTTTGCTCGCGGCGCACAGTCGCAAGGTGCAGCGGTCACGAGTGCGGGCATCGTGCCGACGCCGGCGATCGCGCGGGTGGCGGCCGAGCGTGGTTGCGTGGGCATCGCCATCACCGCGTCGCACAACCCGTGGCACGACAACGGGGTGAAGGTGTTTGCACCAGGTGGTCGCAAACTCACCGACGATGAACAGCAGCGCATCGAAACGTTGTGGCAGGCCAGTGGCGATGTCGCTGGGCCTGCTTCGGTGGCCAGTGACGAGCGTTGTGCGCAGCAGTACAGCGCCGCACTCGCGAGTGCGCTCGGCGACAAACCTCCTGCAGGTTCAACTGGCTTGGCTGCGTTCGCCGGCATGGCGGTGCAGATCGACGCAGCAAATGGGGCGACCAGTCAGGTGATCGCGCCGATCCTGGCGGATCTCGGGTTGCGCGCTACCATCCACCATGCGGCGCCGGATGGTCGCAACATCAACGATGGGTGCGGTGCGGTGCACCCTGAATCACTCGCTGCCGCGTGTGCGCAACACCAACACATCGGGCTTGCCTTCGACGGCGACGGCGATCGTGTCATCGCCATCGACGAACAGGGCAATGTCGTGGACGGTGACAGGCTCATCGCGCTGATGGCACTCGACCTGCGCGCTCGCCAACAACTGCAGCACGACACCGTGGTGGTCACGAGCATGACGAACCTTGGCTTTCATCGTGCGATGCAACAACACGGCATCTCCGTGGTGACCACCGACGTAGGTGACCGAGCCGTGCTCGCCGCAATGGATGAAGGAGGTTTCGTACTCGGCGGCGAACAGAGCGGCCACATCATCCACTCGTCGTACGCCACTACGGGCGACGGCATCTTGGCGGCGATACTTCTCTTGCGAATCGTGCGCGACAGTGGCAAGACACTCACCGAGTTGGCAGCGAACGTGATGCAGCGCATGCCGCAGGTGTTGCGCAATGTGCGCGTCACGACGAAGCCGACCGATGTTGAAGCACTACTTGGGGGCGAACTCGCGCGTGAGCGCGCCAGACTCGGCGATGATGGTCGCATCGTCGTGCGCGCATCGGGCACCGAGCCACTCGTGCGCATCATGGTGGAGGCGCCGACGCTTGCGGTCGCCGAAGCCGTTGCCGATCGTCTCGCGCAACTCGTCGTGTCGCGCACCTGACGCTGGGCACACGCATCTGCCGGCACGCATGCGTCGCTGAATGCGTGCCGCAACACGTCGGCTGCGAATTCTCTACCTATCTCGATAGGTAGCCTTGACGGTATGTGCGGCATCATCGCGGTGTTGTCGCGACCCGAAACCCGCACGACGCCGGTCGCCGCCGACCTTCTGGCCTCGATTGACGCGGTCCTGGCGGGCCTTCCTGCCGGTGGCGCGTCGTTGCCTGGCGACGATCGCCTGCGCGAATTCGCCACCTCGATGACGGCTATCGACGCCGCTCTGCGCGGTGATGCGGGCATCTGGCTGATGGCCGGCAACCGCGAGTTCATTTCCGCGTTGCTCGTGCGTCTCGACCAGTTGGATTCATGGTTGCTGGAGGCTGAACGCAACCTTGAGCGCACCACTGGTCTGGCCGCCGCCACCCTCGAACGCACCACGAATGTGCTCACCACGTTGCGCGATGCGGCGTGGTCGCTGCGCAAGGATCGCGTGCGCACCGCCGCAGCAGTCGATGGTTTGGCCGGCGTCGGCGCGAGTCGCTCGGCGCTCAGCGCATATCTCTCGATTGAGCAGGCACTGTCGGCGCTCGACCGTCTCGAAGTGCGCGGTCGCGATTCCGCCGGCGTACACGTGATGGTGTGGAACCACGGTTTGCGTCGTGATGATGCCCGAGTTTCTGCGTTGCTCGGCACGCGTCACGACGACAGTTTGTTCACATCGGGCTCGGTGCGCATCACGCGCAATGCGTGGTCGTTCGTCTACAAGGCGGCCGCCGAAATCGGCGAACTGGGCGACAATACGCGCGTGATGCGCGCGGCGATCGTCGCTGACGACCTGTTGCGGCTGGCAGTCAGCCAGCCTGCGGCCCGCGTCGCGGTGCTCGGGCACACGCGCTGGGCGAGTGTCGGCATCATCTCCGAGCCGAATGCCCACCCGGTGAACAGCGAAGAACTCGAGTCGGGTGCCGACTCGGCGTATCTCGTTGCGGCATTGAACGGCGACGTCGACAATCACGCCGACCTGCGCGCCCGCCACGAGTTGCGTCTGGCGCAACCAATCACCACCGATGCAAAGGTCATCCCTGCTCTGGTGTCACGCCGCCTTACCGAGGGTGGGGCGTTGGCGGATGCGTTTCGCGAGACCGTCGCCGCATTCGAAGGTTCGGTGGCGATTGCAGCAGCCTCGGCCGACGAACCCGAGAACTTGTTGCTCGCGCTGAAGGGTAGCGGTCAAGGTTTGTGCGTCGGGTTGGCGGCGAATCGTTTCGTCGTCGCGAGCGAGCCGTACGGTGTGGTCGAAGAAACGCAGCGCTACGTGCGCATGGACGGCGAGTCGTTGGCGCACCCCGATCGTCCGTCGAGTCGCGGTCAAGTCATGGTGCTCGACGCCGACCAGGCGGGCGACGAGGCGGGTGTGACGCTCGTGGCATATGACGGCACGGCACTCACGCTCGGCCCGCACAACGTGTTGACCGCGGAGGTCACCACGCGCGACATCGATCGCGGCGAGCACCGTCACTTCTTGGCCAAGGAAATCAACGAGGCACCGCGTAGTTTTGCCAAGACACTGCGCGGGCGCATAGTCGAGTCGGACGGTCGGCTTGCGGTAGCGCTCGACGAGTCGCAGTTCCCCAACCGAATCGCTAGCGAACTCGCCGACGGCACGCTGCGTCGTGTGCGGGTGATTGGGCAAGGCACGGCGGCGATTGCCGGTCGTGCGCTGGCCAACTTGTTGCGTCAGTTGACCGATGATCGCCTGCGCGTCGATGCGCTACCGGCCACGGAACTTTCTGGTTTTGGTTTGGCGCTCGACATGCGCGACACGCTGATCGTCGCGATCAGTCAGAGCGGCACCACCACCGACACCAATCGCACGGTCGACCTTGCGCGGTCGCGTGGTGCGCGTGTGTTGGCCGTCGTCAACCGTCGCGGTAGCGAACTGACGGCGAAGACCGACGGTGTCATCTACACCTCCGATGGTCGTGACGTGGAGATGAGCGTGGCGAGCACGAAGGCCTTCTATGCGCAGGTTGCTGCCGGAGCGCTCGTTGCTTGCGCAGTGGCGCAGGTGCTCGGCACGGGTTCGGCTGATGACCGCAGCAACTTGTTGCAGGCGTTGCGCAACTTGCCGACGGCGTTGCAGGGGGTGCTGCAGTTGCGCGACAAGATCGCCGAGGCAGCGCGCACCTTCGCCACTTCGCGTCGCTACTGGACGATCGTCGGCAACGGTGCGAACGCGGTCGCCGCCGAAGAAGTGCGTATCAAGTTGAGCGAGTTGTGCTACAAGTCGATCGCCTGCGACGTCACCGAAGACAAGAAGCACATCGACCTATCGTGCGAGCCACTCATCTTCGTGTGTGCGGCCGGATTGGGCGGCGGTACGGCTGCCGATGTCGGCAAAGAAATCGAGATCTTCCGCGCGCACAAGGCGTTGCCGATCGTCGTGGCGACCCGTGGCAAACAGCGATTCGGTGCGGCCGCCGCGGTGATTGAAGTGCCCGAGGTGGACTCGCGCGTCGCGTTCGTCCTTTCGGTGATGGTCGGTCACCTGTTCGGGTACGAGGCGGCGATGGCGATCGATGCCCTGGCGCGGCCGCTGCGCCAAACGCGCGAGGTGGTGGAGCACGCGGTGGAGCGCGGCGGTCAGGGTTCGGAGCTGTTGGCCAAGGTGCATGCCGAAATCGGCGTGCCCGCCAATCGATTCTTTGATGCACTCGCCACTGGTGTGTACGACGGCAATCTCGAGGTGAGCACGGCGGTGCGCGTCGTTGGCATCTTGCGCACGGCGATGGCGGCGAATCCGCTGCAGACGTACCAACGTGACACTGGAAGGATTGCAACACCAGAGACATTGCTCGACGACATCACCGCGGCACTCACGCGGGCCATCGACGAACTCACGCGACCTGTCGATGCGATCAAGCACCAAGCCAAGACGATTACCGTCGGCATTTCGCGCAGTGAAGAAGGCTTGCTCGACCGCGCACTGGTGAAGGCGGTGCTAAACGCCGGGGCAGCGCGCGAGCGGCTGGGGTACGGGGTGTTGAAGGTGCTCGCCGATCTCGACCCAGCGGTCAGCCAAGTGGTGGGTTTCACCCGCTACCGAGTCGAAGGCGACCCGGCGCTGCCGGACTCCACCATTGCAATCGTCGATCGTGGCGGAATCGCCCGCGACCTGCGGTCGCGTGTCGATACCACCAACGCATTGCGCGGCACGAAGCGTCGCGTTGCGATGACGCAGGAGGTGCTCGTGGCGCGCGGTCGACGCGACAACCGCACCGTCATCATCGTGCCCGAGACCAAGGGTCAGGAGACCACGGGTATCACGCTTCTGCATGTGCTCTTCCACGACCGCTTGCCGGCTGGCGTGCTGAAACTGGTATTGGCTGGCTACGACAATCGCTACGACCGACTGGTCGACGCCGTCACCGAGACGGAGAGCACGTTCCGCGAGGACCGTCTCGCCGAAGTGTCGGTAGCGGATGCGCTGATTCTGCCGATCACCGCGACCGCCGACATGTGGCGCGCGGGTGAGTGACGCGGTCGTGACGACGTTCCGACGAAGCCGGCTTGCATCATGATCGGCTTGGGCATCGACGCCGTCGACATCCAGCGTTTTCAGCGGGCGATGGCCCGCTCGCCGCGCTTGGCGCAGCGGGTGTTCACCGATGCCGAGCGTGATATGGCAGCGCGCCGTGCTGATGCCGCCGCCGCACTCGCCGTGCGATTCGCCGTGCGCGAAGCAACGATGAAGGCGCTTGGCGTCGGGCTCGGCGCGTTCGATTTCCACGATGTTTCGCTCGACAACGCGGTGGATGGCAAACCGTCGTTGCGGGTGAGTGGTCGCGCGGCAGAACTGGCGCGACAGCGCGGCGTCACCGCGTGGCACGTGTCGCTCAGCCATACCGATCGCCTTGCGGTCGCCGTCGTTGCCGCCGACTAGGTCGCCACGATGACGACCACGAACGGCCGCTCAACAGCACGGCGTGCGACGCGCGCCGACATCAACCTTGCAGCACTGCAAGCCAATGTGCAGTTGCTGGCGCGCGCTGCCGACAAGAGCGAGTTGTGGGCCGTAGTGAAGGCGAATGCGTACGGTCATGGGGCGGTGCCGTGCGCGCGGGCCGCACTCGCCGCCGGCGCCCGCGGGCTGTGCGTGGCGCTGACGCAGGAAGCCGTTGAGTTGCGCGCAGCTGGCATCGATGCGCCGATCATGGTGCTGAGCGAGCAACCGGTCACCGATATCCCGCTCTTGGTGCGCAACAAAGTGATTTGTGTGGCGTACAACGCGCACTACATTGCCGCACTCGCTGCTGAGTCGGAGCGCATCGCGACGCGACAGACAACGTCGCAGCGCGACGCGATCCCCACGCAAGTGCACCTCAAGATCGATACCGGAATGCACCGTGTGGGTGTTGCGCCAAACGACGCTGTCGAGTGCGCCGAGTTGATCGCGTCGTCAGCGGGGCTCGAACTACACGGCGTAATGACGCACTTGGCGACCGCCGATGACACGGGGCATGCCGCGACGCAGCGCCAACTGGATGAATTCCGGCGTGTGCTCGCCGAAATTCGGCAGGTTGCGCCGAGCCTGCGACATGTGCATGCCGCGAATTCGGCAGCCACACTGCGCAACCTGTTGCCTGAATGCACGATGGTGCGCGTTGGCATCGCGCTGTACGGCCTGAACCCTGGCGACGGGGTGGCGAGCCTGACGCGAGAACTGCGCCCCGTGATGACACTGCGTACCGAGGTGCTGCACGTGCAACGAGTGCGAGCGGGCGAGGGCGTCAGTTATGGACTACGCACCGTAATGACGGGCGACACGACGGTGGCGACATTGCCAATCGGCTATGCCGACGGCATTGCGCGTCGCGCGTGGCAAACCCCCGCGCGCATCCTCGTTGGCGGCAAGCCGCGGCGAATCATCGGTGTGGTGACGATGGATCAACTGATGGTGGACTGCGAAGACGATTCAGTCACGATCGGTGATGAAGCCGTCATCTTCGGCACCCAGGCGAACGCCACGGTGCGCGTCGAAGATTGGGCGGCGGCGCTCGACACCATCACTTATGAAGTGGTGTGCGCAATTTCCGCTCGTGTTCCGCGGCACTACAGCAGGGCATGATATGCATACCGCGACGCTGCTTGCCGAATCGCTCGACCAAACGCAACGTATCGCTGAGACTGTCGCCGGCAAACTTCGCCCTCGCGACGTGGTGCTGCTGACCGGCGACCTGGGTGCAGGCAAGACCACGTTCACCAAAGCGCTGTGTGCGGCACTCGGTGTCGGCGAACAGGTGACGTCGCCGACGTTCAACCTGGTTCACGAGTACAAAGGGCGTGCGCTCACCGTATGCCACGCCGACCTCTACCGCTTGGAGCGCACCGGCGAACTCATCGATCTCGGCCTCGATGACGCGCGGCGCGGCGGGGCGCTGTTGGTGGTGGAGTGGGGCGATCTCGTACCAAATGAGTTTCCCGAAGCACTGGTCATCGCATTCACCCACGCCGGTGACGATGCGCGCCGCATCGAAGTGTCGTGGCGAGGGGCAACCTGGGAGTTGCGATTCGTGCGCATCGCCGATCAACTCCGCCAGCTGGTCTCGTCATGATCGTCTTGGCCATCGACACGGCAACGGAGATGGTGAGTGTGGCCATCGTCGACGGCGATGAACTCTTGGCCGCCAGCGAGTCGGCGAGCAATCGTCGGCACGCCGAAGACCTCACCCCGATGATCGAGTTCGTCGTGCAGCGTGCGGGGCTTTCATTCGGCGATCTTGATGCCATAGCGGTGGATGTCGGGCCTGGTCTCTTCACCGGTATGCGCGTCGGTATCGCGGCCGCACAGGTGTTGGCCCATGTGCTGGCGGTGCCGCTCGTTGGTATCGATGGTCTTGAGGCGCTCGTTGCCGCAACAAGAGGTGTAGTTGGGGACCACGAACTCATCGCACCCACCATCGACGCGCGTCGACGCGAAGTGGCGTGGGCATTGCACCGGGTGCGCGACGACGGCTCGGTGGTGCGAGTCAGCGAGCCGTGTGTCGGCACGCTTGAAGATCTGCTGGTCGCGGTGCGAGATCGCGCACAGTCGACGCTCCTTGTCGGCGACTATGCGCTCACGCACAAAGAACGGATTCTCGGTGAACTCGGCTCGCAATCGTGGTCGGTCTCGTTTGGTGCCACGCTGCCCACGCACCCACATGCCAAACACGTCGCCGCACTCGCACACGCCCGATTGTTGCGTGAAGAAGTCGTCGTCGACTCGCTGGCCGACGGCGGCGCACCGTCGGTGCCCGCGTTGTATCTGCGCGAAGCAGACGCCGAAATCAACTGGCCGACGCGGAGTGCTTCATGAGCATCCTCGGCAGGTTCTTGCGGGCGCGCGATGAGCGCTCTCAGCGAGTCGATGACGGCGACGCCATGGAGTTGACGATCGAACCCATGCGTCGATCACACCTTGAGGCGGTGATGCAGATCGAACACACCGCGTATCCGCAACCGTGGACGATTGGTGTCTTTCAGGACGAGTTGGCGATGCAGGCCCGAGCGTCGCGGCACTATCTGGTGGCAAAACTCGGTGGGCGACTCGTCGGCTACGGCGGCATGATCTACATCGACGACGCCGCGCACATCACCAACGTGGCGGTCGACGTGTCGATGCGCCGTCGCGGCATCGCGACCGAACTCATGCTCGATCTCGCATGGGAGGCGCGCCGTGCCGGCATGGCATCACTCACGCTCGAAGTGCGCGAGTCGAACGTGTCGGCACAATCGTTGTATGGCCGCTTTGGTTTCGTGCCCGTCGGCGTGCGTGCCAAGTATTACGAGAGTCGCGATGACGCAATCGTCATGTGGTGCACCGACATCCAAGGTGACGAGTTCGAAGGACGGCTGCAGCGCATCGAGGCCGAGCGTGGGGCCGACTCGTGACCGCGGTCGTCGACAAGACGAAGGTTGACGCCTCGACGATCGTGCTCGGCATCGAGACGAGCTGCGACGAGACTGCGGCCGCCGTGGTGATGGGCGGCACCGACGTACTGTCATCGGTGGTGTCGAGCCAACTGGATGAGCACGCGCGATTCGGTGGTGTTGTACCGGAGATCGCCAGCCGCGCACACCTCGAGGCGCTGCCGCACGTCACCGCCGAGGCGCTCGATCGGGCGGGCATCGACTATTCCCGCGTCGACGCGGTGGCCGCCACCGTCGGTCCTGGGCTCGTCGGTGCGCTGCTCGTTGGTGTGTCGGCGGCCAAGACCACGGCGCTCGCGCTCGGCGTGCCCTTCGTGGGCGTGAACCATCTCGAGGCCCATCTGTATGCCGCGCTGCTCGATGAACCACAGGCCGAGTTTCCGCTGCTGTTCGTGCTGGTGTCTGGTGGCCACACGCTGCTGGTGGAGATGCGCGACACGCACTCGTATCGCGTGATCGGCCAGACCATCGACGATGCAGCCGGCGAAGCGTTCGACAAGGTGGCGCGGTTTCTCGGGTTGCCGTTCCCCGGCGGCCCCGCGATCGACAAGGCGGCAATGCGCGGCGACGAACACGCAGTCAGATTTCCGCGGGCGATGCTGAATGACGGTCTTGATGTGTCGTTCAGTGGTCTCAAGACTGCGGTGATCAATCATGTGCGTGCCCACCCGCAGGTGGAGACCGATGATGTCGCCGCCTCGTTTCAGCGCGCAGTGGTGGATGTGCTCGTGCACAAGGCACGTCGTGCCGCCCGTAACGTGGGCGCGCGCACGATTGCGCTCGGTGGCGGGGTGGCGGCCAACTCGTTGTTGCGGCGCGAACTTGCCGCGGCAGGTGCCACTGAGGGGCTTGCCGTGGTGTTGCCGTCGCGCGAGATGTGCACCGACAACGCAGCGATGATCGCCAGTGCGGCGTGGTATCGCCTCCTGCGGGGCGAGTCGTCGACGCTGGATACGGGTGCCAACCCGAACCTGAAGTTGGGGGCCGGCCAGCGATGACCGTGCAACATGCCGCAGCGCTGAAGCCCCTCGCGCTACGCGGC
>Ga0194113_10009898_pt1 | contig 11432 bp, 8 predicted proteins | sample TA2MahC200mmetaG_FD_146193 | JGI IMG/M metagenome (GOLD analysis project Ga0194113, IMG submission 146193) | Freshwater microbial communities from Lake Tanganyika, Tanzania - TA2015017 Mahale Deep Cast 200m | ecosystem: Environmental > Aquatic > Freshwater > Lake | place: Tanzania: Lake...
TCACGGTCCCGGTCGGTTCGAGCGCCGAGGTCCAACTGCCTTTGCTCTGGCCCGCGGCCCGTCTCTTCGAATCCGGGAAGCCGCTTCGGCGGCCGGGGCCGGTCGCCGAGCCCATCCCCGACCTGACCTACGAGGGCGATGAGGGGGGGCGGGCCCATGTCCGGACGGGCAGCGGAGACTACAAGTTCGAGTTGAGAAAAGAGGACTGAGGGCCGGCCGGGACTAAGCCAGGAACTTCCTGAAGAGCTTGGCCGTCTCTCCGTAGGCCTCGATCGTCCGCCGGAGGTCCTGCTCCCGGTGGGAGACAGAGATGGCGCCGCCGCCGTGGACGACGTTGACGCCGTGGACGAGCAGGGCCAGCTTGAGAATCTCCTCTCTCAAAGCGATGTCCGACCGCCGGTCGTCGAGGACGTCCTGAGGACTGGAGACGGCAGCCCCTCCCCTTGGGAAATGGACCATGAAGAGCGAGCTCCCGGGGACGACTTCGTTGCCGGATCCGGTGCACCTGGCGTCGATCCCCTCGGCCGCGAAGGCCCGCTCGATGCCCGCCCTCAGCGCGTCTCCTTGACGGGCCAGCCGGGGATAGATCGAGGCGGCCTTGCCGACGAGATGCCCGAGCATGATCAACCCGGCCTTCATGTACTCGGAATGGGCCGAGAACGTCCCGCCCTCGAACAGGACCCGGCCGCCGGCGCTCTTGCCGCGCTCGCAGCCTTCCATGATCCGCCGGTCGCCGACCACCGCCGAGACCGCGTGGCCGCCGCCGATGATCTTGCCGAAAGCGGACAGATCGGGCCGCACGCCGTAAAGCGTCTGGAGGCCCGTGGGCGCGAACCGGAAGCCTGATATGATCTCGTCAAAGACCAGAAGGACCCCGTGCTTGCGGGTCAGCTCCCTGGCCCGCCGAAGGTATTCCCTCGAAGCGGGCAGGAAGCCGCCCACGCCCATGAACGGTTCGACGATGAAGCAGGCAAGGCGGTCGCCTTTCTCCTTGAAGGTCCGTTCCAGGGCATCGCCGTCGTTGAACCGGGTGACGAGGGTCCGCCGATGGATGTCGTCGAGGATGCCCGCCGAATCCCGGCCCTCGAAACCCGGCCCTTGATGGAACTTGACGCCCTTGAGGAGATAGGGGGAGGAACCGTGCCAGCCGCCGCCGATCTTCAAGACGAGCTCGCGCCCGGTCAGGCCCTGGGCCAGCATCACCGCGTACATCGTCGCCAGCGTCCCCGAAGTGGTGAACCGGACCTTGAGGTCCCCCCCGCCGAGGCGGCGGACCATCAGTTCCGCAAGCTCCACCTGATGGCCGGCCTCGAAGCCCGTGTGCAAGGCTCCCTTGCCGAGGCAAGCCGTGATGTTCCGGCGGATCAGCGCAGGGTTGTGCCCCAGGATGTTGGCGTAGTGACCCTGCCAGTAATCGATATATTCGTTGCCGTCGACGTCCCGCACGCGCGCCCCTTCGGCCCCGGCGGCGAAAAAGGGATAGGGGCGCCAGAGCCGGATAGTGTGGCTGCCGCCTTCGACGAGGACCTTCTCGGCTCGGCCGAACGCGGCCCGGCTCTTCGCCGTTCTTTTCTTGTATTCGCGGACCAGGTGTCCGCGGAGCCTGTCGATTCCTGTCATGGGTCCTCTCGAAGACCACCCATTTAACAACCTCGACCGCGCAAAGTCAAATCCGGAGGGGCGGGAGCGCGAATTTGACGCCCTGAGCGTAAATCGAGTGAAATGATAAGAATTATCTGGAAGTCATTGACGCGCCGATAGTTATATTGGTATAATATTTTTTCAGATCATGGCCAAGTCACTGACCAAGAAAACCGAGCGGGCCTGTGTCATCGGGCTCGACGGCGTGCCTCACGGCATGATCGTCGATCTGGCCCAGCGCGGCATCATGTCGACCATGGCCCGTCTCATGGATTCCGGGCACCTCCACCGGATCAAAGCCAGCCTGCCGGAGATCTCGGCGGTCTCCTGGACGAACTTCATGACCGGCACGAACCCGGGGACCCACGGCATTTTCGGCTTCACCGATTTCAAGCCCCGGTCCTACGAGGTCCGCTTCCCGAATTACTTGGACGTCAAAACGCCGACCATTTGGGATAAGCTGGGGGCCAAGGGCAGGCGATGCGTCGTCATCAACCAGCCGTCGACCTACCCGGCCCGCGAGATCAAGGGCGTTCTCGTCTCCGGGTTCGTGGCCATCGAGCTGGCTAAAGCGGTCCGGCCCCTGTCCAACCTGGCGGTCCTCGAGCGGATGGGCTACCAGATCGATATCGACATCATGAAGTGCCGGGAGAACCCGGCCGTCCTCTGGCAGGAGCTCTCGAAAACCATGTCCGGCCGCCAGAAGGCCCTGAACCATTACTGGGAGGAAGACTGGGACTATTTCGAGTTCGTCATCACCGGAACGGACAGGCTCCATCACTTCCTCTGGAAGGCCTACGAGGACCCCTCGCACCCGTCCCACCAGAATTTCCTCGACTTCTACCGCCATATCGACCGGCTCATCGGCAAGATCATCTCGTCCTACCAGAAGCTCACGGGAAGCGATGAGGGGCTTTATATTCTGTCCGATCACGGCTTCACCGGCATCACCCAGGAGGTCTACTTGAACGCCTGGCTGGCGAAGGCCGGCTATCTGAAGTTCGCCAAGCCCGACCCCGAGGGCCTTCAGGACATCGCCCCCCGGACCAGGGCCTTCGCCCTCGACCCCAACAGGATCTATCTGAACTACAAGAACAAGTTCCCCAAGGGCACGGTCGAAAGGTCGGCCAAGCGGGCCCTCAAGGAAGAGATCGCCCGCAAGCTCGAAAAGCTCGAGCACCAGGGGCGCAAGGTCGTCCGCAAGGTCTTCTTCGCCGATGAGATCTATTCGGGCCCCCACAAGGCGAACGGGCCGGACCTCATCGTCCTGGGCCATCCGGGATTCGACATGAAGGGCTCCATCCGGAAGAAGGAGGTCTTCGGCCGTTCCGGCCTCCAGGGCATGCACACCTGGGACGACGCCTTCTTCTGGGCCTCGAAGGACCACGGTCCCGACCTGGCCATCGACGACCTGGCCCCGATCATCCTGGGAAACTTCTCATGATCCGAACGGGGCGAAAGCGGGCGCTCCCGTTCTTGGCTTCGGCCGCGGCTCTGGGTTCGCTCGCGCTCCCCCTTCAGGCCTACGTCGGCCCGGGCGCGGGCTTCGCCTTCCTGTCCTCGTTCCTGGTCCTGTTCCTGACGTTCCTCATGGCTCTCTTCACGTTCCTGTCCTGGCCCTTCCGCTTCCTTTGGAAGGTCGTCCGCGGACAGCGGGCCTACAGGAAAAGCTCCATCGACCGGCTGGTCATCCTGGGACTCGACGGGATGGAACCCACGCTGGCCGAAAAATTCATGGCCGAGGGCAAGCTTCCGAACCTGGCCCGCCTCAAAAAGGAAGGCTCGTACGCGCGTCTCAGGACGACGACGCCGGCCATTTCCCCCGTGGCCTGGTCGTCCTTCATGACCGGGTCCGAGCCGTCCAAGCACAACATCTTCGACTTCCTGAGCCGGGACCCGCGGACCTACCTCCCCGACCTGTCCTCGGCCCGGATCGGGAAGCCGCGCCGGACCGTGCCTCTCGGGAAATATCTCGTCCCGCTCTCCAAGCCCGACATCCGCGGGCTCCGCCGCAGCGTCCCTTTCTGGAAGATCCTGGGCGAGAAGGGCATTTTCAGCACCGTTCTCCGGGTGCCCATCACTTTCCCCCCCGAAAAATTCAAGGGCCACCTGCTGTCCGGGATGTGCGCTCCCGACCTCAAGGGCAGCCAGGGGACCTTCGCCTTCTACACCGAGGACGAGGACAAGGTCCGCAAGCGGGAGGGCGGAGTGGCGGTGTTCGTGGCCCGCGACGGGGACCGCATCCGGACGGAGATCTCGGGCCCCGAGAATTCCCTCCTGCGTGAGCCGGCGGAGATGCGCCTGCCGTTGACCATAACCGTGGACAAGAAGGCGGGCGGGGCCCGGCTCGAGATCAAAGGACAAAAGACGTTCTTTCTCAAGCAACGGTCCTTCAGCCCGTGGGTCCCGGTGGTTTTCAAGCCCGGGCCGGGTTTCAAGGTCCGGGCCATCTGCCGTTTCTACATCTCCTCCCTCGAACCGCGCTTCGAGATGTACATGACGCCCCTCAATATCGACCCGGAGAAGCCGGCCCTGCCGATCTCACACCCGTTCATCTACTCCGTGTACCTGTCCAAGCTCCTCGGCCGGTTCATCACCCTCGGAGAGGCCAACGACACGTGGGCCCTCAACGAGGGGGCCCTCGACGAGACCGCCTTCCTGGAGCTCACCTATTCCAACCACGCCGAATGGGAAGCCATGCTCGGCAACGCCCTGAGGAAAACCCGCCGGGGCCTGGTGACCATCGTGTTCGAGACGACCGACAGCATCCAGCACATGTTCTTCCGGTACCTCGACAAGTCCCATCCGTCGTTGAAGGCCGCCCCGGCCCGCATGAGCGGGGCGGTCATCGAGGAGCTCTACAAAAGAATGGACGACCTCGTCGGACGCACGGCCGCCGCGCTGGGCGACAGGAGCGTCCTTTTCGTCATGTCGGACCACGGCTTCAAATCGTTCCGGCGGGGCGTCAACCTCAACTCCTGGTTCCATCGGAACGGATATCTGACCCTGAAGGACGGCAAGACCGAGAGCGGGGAATGGTTCCGGGACGTGGACTGGGAGAGGACCCGGGCCTATGCCCTCGGGCTCGGGGGCGTCTATCTCAACCTCCGGGGCCGGGAAGCCAAGGGTGTCGTCACGCCCGGGGAAGACGCCGCCGGCTTGAAGGCCGAGCTGGTCCGCAAGCTGGCCGGGTTGAAGGACAGCGCCGGCGGCTCCACGGCCATCCTCCGTGTCTACGACCGGGATTCCGTTTATGCCGGGCCCTTCAAGGACAACGCCCCCGATCTCATCATCGGCTACAACGAAGGCTACCGGGCCTCCTGGGACGGGGTCACCGGGATCGTCAACGCCGTCGTCTTCGAGGACAACACCAAGGCCTGGAGCGGGGACCACTGCATCGACCCCGCCCTTGTCCCCGGAGTGTTCTTCTCCAACCGGAAGATCAGGACCAAAGACCCGTCCATCATGGATATCGCCCCGACGGCCCTCGAGCTTTTCGGCCTCGCTCCCCCGCCCCACATGGACGGCCGCGGGCTCATCGAGATCGCGGCCCTTGCCGGACCGGAAGAAAGGAAGTCATCATGAGCTCTAGAGGCCGGGCGGCCCTCAGCCGCCGGGAATTCATCAAGGCCGGGGTCGCGGCGGCGACGGCCCTCGGGGTCGGCGGCGCGTCGCGCTTCGTGCCCAAGGTCCACGGCCGGGCGAGGACGGCCAAAAAAATGATCGTCTTGGGGCTCGACGGTCTCGACCCAGGGTTGACCCGGAGGTGGCTGGACGAAGGCCGCCTGCCGGCCTTCAGCCGGCTTCTCCGCGGCGGGGGAGATTTCAAGGCCCTCGAGACCAGCCTGCCTCCCCAGACCCCCGTGGCTTGGTCGAACTTCATCACCGGCATGGACCCCGGCGGGCACGCCATCTTCGACTTCATCCATCGCGACCCCGCGTCGTACTTCCCGGTCTTCTCGTCGACCGAGACCACGGGCGCCGCCAAGACCGTCCGCGTCGGCAAAACGCTCTTTCCGATCTCGAGCGGGCAGGTCCGGAGCCTGCGCAAGGGGAAGACCTTCTGGCAGGTCCTCGAGGAGAGCGGCGTCCCGTCGACGGTCTTCAAGATGCCGACGAACTACCCGCCCGCCGATTCGAAGCAGAGAACGCTCGCCGGCATGAACACGCCCGATCTCAAGGGCTCGTACGGGATCTTCAGCTACTACACGAACGAGCGGCGGGACATCCTCCAGGAGGCCGGCGGGGGCGGACGGGTCCACGACGTCTATGTCGTCGGCCACCGGGTCGAGGCCGAGCTCGCCGGCCCGGTCAACACCTTCCGCACCGACGCGCCGGAGGCGACCATCCCCTTCCAGGTCTTCATCGATCCGCTGAACGCCGCGGCCAAGATCAAGATCCAATCCAACGAGTTCGTCCTCCGGCAAGGCGAATGGAGCGGGTGGCGACACGTCCGCTTCAACCTCATCCCGACCCAGAGCGTCAGCGGGATCTGCCTGTTCTACCTCAAGGAGGTCCGCCCCAAGTTCAAGCTCTACGTGTCCCCCATCCACTTCGATCCGGCCCGCCCGGCCCTGCCCATCTCGACCCCCGAGTCCTACGCCCGGGAGCTCGAACGCCGCTTCGGCCCCTACTTCACCAAAGGCCTGCCCGCCGACACCAGCGCCCTCGAGAACGGCGTCCTCGACGAGGAGGAATTCCTCAAGCTCGACGACCTGGTCTACCAAGAGAGCACGGCCATGCTCGAGTACGAGCTCGGCCGTTTCGACGCCGGGTTGCTCTTCTATTACTTCTCCAACGCCGACCAGCGCCAGCACATGTTCTGGCGGCTGACCGACGCCGGGCACCCGGCCTACGACGCCAAGCTCGCCGCCCGCTTCGGGGACGTCATCGCCAAGACCTACGGCGAGATGGACCGGGCCCTCGACCTGGCCCTCAGCAAGGCGGACAAGGACACCGTCGTCCTGGTCATGTCGGACCACGGCTTCAACACCTTCCGGCGCGGCTTCAACCTCAACACCTGGCTCCTCCACAACGGCTACCACCGGCTCCAAAGGCCCCGGGATCAGGAGGGGTCCTCCCTGTTCGGCAATACGGACTGGGCCAGGACCCGGGCCTACGGGATCGGGCTCAACAGCCTCTACATCAACCAGGCCGGCCGCGAAGCGCAGGGCATCGTCCCTTCCGGCGCGGACAAGGACAACCTCGTCCGCGAGATCGCCGCCAAGCTCGAGGCCCTGACCGACCCCCAGACGGGCGAACGGGTCATTCTCAGGGCCTTCGTGGCCAAGGACACCTACAGAGGATCGAACCTGGCCCTGGCCCCGGACATCGTCCTGGGGTTCAATCGCGGTTACCGCATCTCGTGGCAATCCCCGCTGGGCGGGTTCCCCCGGGAGGTCCTGGAGGACAACACCCAGAAATGGAGCGGCGACCACATGTCGGCCCCGGACGTCCTGCCCGGCATCGTGCTCGCCAACCGGAAGATCGCGGCGGAGTCGCCCGCCCTGCACGACCTGACGGCGACGGTCCTCTCGGTCTTCGGTGTCGACCGGCCGCGGGAGATGACCGGCAGGAACGTCCTCGAATAACGACGGCGAAAGGAGCCTCGACGATGAGCACCGCGAAAGTCAAGATCGACAAGGCCCTGCTCGACAAGATCAAGAAGTTTGCCGAGATGTCGGGCTACTCCTCGCCCGAGGAGTTCATCGCCCACTGCCTCGAGAAAGAGGTCGCCAAGATCGAGCAGGCGGACTCCGAGGAGGAGGTCAAGAAGAAGCTCAAGGGGCTGGGCTACATCGGCTGAGCGCCATGGGCATCGTCAACCTCGTCTTCGGCCGCCTCGTCGGATGGGCCCTCCTGCCGTTCCGCGAGATGTCCCCCTGGTTCGGCATGGCCGCCCTCTCTCTTCTGACGGCACTCCTGATGCTCGAGGTCTTCAAGCTGACCTCCAACCAATCCGCCGTCCGCAAGGCCAAGGACAGGATCAAAGCCCACCTCCTCGAGCTTCGGCTCTTCAAGGACGACATGCGCGTCTCGCTGGGCGCCCAGGGGGCGATCCTCAAGGCCAACATGAGCTACATCGGCGCGAACCTCAAGCCGTTGCTGGTCATGATCGTGCCCCTCGTCCTCATCCTGGCCCAGCTCAGCGTCTGGTTCGACCGCAGGCCCCTGCGCCCCGGCGAAGAGACCCTGCTCAAGGTCCTCCTCGAGAAGGGTACGGACCCCGTCGGGCTGGGCCTCGATCTGGCGGTTCCGCCCGGGCTGTCGGTCGACTCCCCGGCCGTCCGCATCCCCGATGAAGGCGAGGTCGTCTGGCGTCTCAAGGCCCTGGGGGAAGGAAGCGGCCGGATCCTCTTGACCGTCGGCGGCCATACTCTCGAGAAATCGGTGACCGTCGGCGGCCGGCCGTTGACGAAGGTCTCCTCGCTGGCCTCCCGGGGCTCTTTCTGGAGCCGGGTCCTGCACCCCGGAGAACCGGCCCTGCCCCCGGGGACGCCGGTCCGGTCGATCGAGGTCCTCTATCCCGCGAAAAGCCTCGCCGCTTTCGGCGTCGCCGTCCATTGGCTGGCCGCCTATTTCGTCCTGTCGATGGCTTTCGGCCTGGCCCTCAAGGGCGTTTTCAAAGTCGAGATCTGAACCGGTAAGCGAACGCGCATGGAACAAGGAGTGTCGCCGTGAACATCGAGATCTTCAAGATGGAGCGCATGCAGTCGACCTGGGAGAACGTCGTCGATTACAACCTCTCGGAAAGCGGGGTCCATCCCCTGAACCTCAAGGAGCTGCTGACGCCCGCCGAGCTCGAGGACCTGACCGGGATCGAGATCGGCTACACCCAGACCAACGGGACGGTCGGGCTCAGGGAACAGATCGCCCGCCTCTACCCGGGCGTCGGCCTCGAGCAGATCCTGGCCACGGCCGGCTCCTCGGAGGCCAACTTCCTGCTGATGTGGAGCCTCATCGAGCCCGGCGACGAAGTCCTTTTCGAGCTTCCCAACTACATGCAGATGTGGGGCCTCCTGCGGGCCTTCGGGGCCCGGGTCAAGCCCTTCTTTCTCCGCGAAGGCCTCGGCTGGCAGCCCGACCTCGATGAGATGGGCCGCCTGGTCACGGAAAGAACCAAGCTCATCGTCCTGACCAACCCCAACAACCCCACCGGGTCCGTGCTCAGCCCGGAGTCCATGAAGGGCATCGTCGACCTGGCCGCGCGCCACGGGGCCTGGATCCTGGCCGACGAGGTCTACCAGGGAGCCGAGCTCTCGGGCGTCCGGACGCCGAGCTTCTGGGGCGCCTATGACAAGGTCCTGGTGGTCAACGGCCTGTCCAAGGCCTACGGCCTGCCCGGCCTGCGCCTCGGCTGGATCATCGGGCCGGAGGAGGTCATCAAGAAGACCTGGACTTATCACGACTACACGACCATTTCGCCCTCGGCCCTGAGCGACCGCCTGGCGTCGATCGCGCTGGCCCCGGGCAACAGGGACCGGATCTTGCAACGAACGCAGGGCATCCTCAATGCCAACTTCCCCGTCCTCGAGGATTGGCTGCGCCGGCAGGAGAACCTGTTCGAGTTCCGCCCCCCCGCGGCCGGGGCCATCTGTTTCGCCCGTACCAAGCTCGACACCGGCTCGACGGCGCTCGTCGAGCGGCTCATCCGGGAGAAGAGCGTGCTTCTCGTCCCCGGCGACCACTTCGAGATGGACGGATATCTCCGTTTCGGCTACGGCCCGGAGCAGGCCTACCTTTTAAAGGCCCTCGATCGGGTCGCGGAAGTGCTTAAAAAAATGCGCTGAACGTGGTAGAATGATGGAACCGTTCCGTCGCGGAGCGAGTTTATAGAGAAGTTGGACCATAGGAGGCTTCTATGAACAGATTCAAAACGATCGCGCCCCTCGTCTTCGGGCTCTTGATGGTGCTCGCGGCCGCCTCGTTCGCCCAGCAGGCGAGCAAGATCGTGGTCATCAACTCCCAGCGCGCCTTCGAGATCTCGGCCGAAGGCAAGAGGGCCTTGACCCAGATGCAGGACCGGGACACGAAGATCAGGGCCGATATCCAGAAGATGGACGACGCCATCCGGGCCCTCGAGAACAAGCTGACGACCGGCCGGCTGACGATGACCGCGGAGGCCCTGCGGGCCATCCAGTCCGATCTCGAGAAGAAGATGACCGACCGGAAGCGGTATGAGGAGGACGCGGCCCGCGACAGCCAGCAGTTCGCCGCCAAGCTCATCGAAAGGATCCGCGAGGAGATGGTCACGGTCATCGAGGCCTTCAGGAAGGAACAGGGCTATGACCTCGTGCTGGATCTGGGAACGAGCGGTGTCGTGACCTTGAACCCGGCCATCGAGATCACCGAAGAGATCGTCCGCCGCTACGACGCGACCAAGCCCGCGGCGCCCCCGGCCAAGAAGTAAAGCCTCCGTTAGCCTAAAGGCGGATGCGGAGCGTGAACCGGTGGCCGGCGAACGCTCCCTGCCCGCGGGGGATCGAAACGTTGATCCGGGCGCCGTCCAGCGCGGCGCCGGCGACGGACTCGATGCGGTCCGCGCCGCGGACGTCCAAGGCATAGCTTTCGCCTGACAGCCCCTCGACCCAGACGTTGAGCTCCCGTCCGTCCAGGGACTGCCGGATGATCTTGAGGCCGCGGTTGCTCTCCCCGGTCATGGCCGGGACGGAAGGAGGAACGATCTCCGGGGCCGCTGCGATGGCCAGCTCCAGCTTGTCGTCCCCGGTCAGCGCCACTTCGATGCGCGGCTGGACCGCTTGAGCATCGGGGCGGGGCTTCCCTCCGGTGAACTCGACGGGCGCTCCGTTGAGGGTCGCCGACAGGACCTTCGTCCCGAGCCCCAGAGCCGGGGCGAACACGAGCTTGAAGCCGGCCGCCTTCTCCGACCGGACCCTGAGCACCACTCCCGCGTCCCGGCGTTCGTGGTCGAACGCGAAGACCGCGTCCCCGATCCTCCAGTTCGAAAGTGAGACGCCCGGCCAATCCGCGGGCAGCCGGGGCCGGAAATGGACCTCCCTGGCCGGCGCGTCCCCATCGAGTCCGAGCAGGCCTCTGACGAGAGGCAGAACGACACCGGTGCTCGAGAATCCCTGGTGCGGGACGCCTTCCTGAGGCCAGGTATTCTGGGAGCCTGAGAAAAGCTCCATGATCGTGCCCAGGGCGTTGTCGAACGTGTGCCGGACGTTGCTCATGAGAAGGTGATGGCCCTGAGGGACGAAGTCGTACTCGAACAGGGCGGCGGCCACCCAGCCCGTCAGGAAGGGCCAGGCCGCGCCGTAGTTGTAATTGAGCGGTTCGAAGAGGGGGCTGCGGACCGAGAGCATGCGGATGCCCCAATCCGTGGTCATATCGGACGCGTTCAACCGGGCCAGGGTTTCTGTGCCGCGGCCCCGCTCGCCGAGACCCCAGGCCAGTCCGAGGGCGCTCCAGGGGGTCAGCTCCGGGACGAGGCGTCCGTCCTTGTTGAAGGCATAGGAGTATTGCCTGTTCTCCGCGTCCCAGAACCGCCCGTCCCAGGTCTTCCCGGCGCGGGCGGCGTTGTCCGCGGCTTTTTTGGAGAGGGCCTTGTCGCCGACGGCGTCGGCCAGGTCCCGCATGGCCAGATTGGCTCGGACCCACACCGCGCCCAGATAGACGTCGGTCTGGATGCCCGTCAAGGCCCCGAATTCGAGGGCCCCCAGCCCCGCTTTGCTGTTGTCCATGAGGCCGTCGCCGTCCTGGTCGGTCGTCAGGCACCATTCGTAGGCTTTGACGAGGGACGGCCAGCTGCTCTTGACGAAAGCCAGGTC
>Ga0194113_10009904_pt1 | contig 11426 bp, 9 predicted proteins | sample TA2MahC200mmetaG_FD_146193 | JGI IMG/M metagenome (GOLD analysis project Ga0194113, IMG submission 146193) | Freshwater microbial communities from Lake Tanganyika, Tanzania - TA2015017 Mahale Deep Cast 200m | ecosystem: Environmental > Aquatic > Freshwater > Lake | place: Tanzania: Lake...
GCGCATGTGGTGCACATCCCCCTTCATGCGCACCTCGACAGTGAGCCACTCGCTGAGGGCATTTACCACGGTGACACCAACCCCGTGGAGGCCACCGGCGACCTTGTAGGCCACGTGGTCGAACTTCCCGCCGGCGTGCAGCATAGTCATGATGACCTCGACTGCTGGCTTGTGCTCGGTCGGATGCATGTCTACAGGGATGCCGCGCCCATTGTCGCCCACGGTCACGCTGCCATCTATATTGAGCTGCACGTTGATCTCGGAGCAGTAGCCGGCCATTGCCTCGTCAATCGAGTTGGCGACGACCTCCTCGACCAAGTGGTGGAGGCCACGGGTGCTGGTGTCGCCAATGTACATGGCGGGGCGGCGGCGGACGCCCTCGATCCCGCGAAGGACCTTGATCTTGCTGGCATCATAGATGCCGTCGGACTGTTCGGGCATGCTATCTCCTATCGTTGGGCGCAGCAGGACGGAACACGACGTCCCGTATGAGTATCCCCGGAACCCGTGCCTGAAGATCGGCCAGTAGCTGTTTCTTATGAAAAGTCCGGAGCTCGTGCAAGTGAGTGGCGGAGTCTACGTCCACGTAGAGCTTGTGGTGTGCCAGCCCCGCAATCCGTGTGTGTGGGAGAATACCAGGGCCAACGATCTCCTCCCACGCGCCGTAGACTTCGAGGTACTTGAGCCTGCCAGCCAGGCCCTCAGCGTCGAGGAAGCCGCTGAGAATCTCACCAATGCGTTGAGGACCCACCTTCTGCTTCATTCGCGGCTGACCGGCATCACCACGTACAGGAACTCCTTCCCCGCCCGCAGGAGGCCCGCACTCGATGAATCACGGAACTCCATCCGGACCGTCTCGTCCTCGAGGACGCGGAGGAACTCGGTCAGGAACTCCGGGTTGAAGCTTATCTCTACCTCCCCACCGCTATATTCGATCGGCAACTCTACCCGTGCCTCACCAGTCTCCGGTGCCGAAGAGCGAACCTGTAGTTTATCCTTACCAAAGGAGAGGGTAATAGAGCTTGAGTCCTGGCTCGTGAGCAGGGCAGCGCGGCGGACAGCAGAGTGGAACTTCTCCCTGTGCAGATCCACCTTCTTATCGTGGTCTTTTGGGATCACGCTTTCGTAAGGAGGGAAATGCCCCTCAACAAGGCGAGTGGATATCGTAGCGCGGAGCGTCTTCGCCACGAGTTGGTTCTCGCCCACGTTCAGGCGGATCTTTTCATCCTCGTCTACCAGTGACTTGATGATCTCATCGAGCGCCTTTGTGGGCACTATCACGGATTCATCGGTAGCGCCCCGGTTCCTGCATTTCTTCTCAATATGAGCTAGGCGGCGCCCGTCGGTTGCTACCATCTCAAGTTTGCTTGGACGGATGGCAATGAGTACCCCATTCAGCGCGTACCGGTGCTTTCCCTTGTGCGCGGCAAACGAGGTCTTGGTCACCATTTCCACAAAGTCCTTGCGATCAAAGTCGTACGCCTTTTCCTCCTCGAAGGCCGGCAACTCGGGAAACTCCTCGGCTACCTCAGTGGGAAGCCGGAACTCACTATCGGATGCAGTGATCACACAATGCCCATCCTCGCTTCGAATCTCGACCGTCTCGTCCGTTGTCTCGCGCAAGATTGATGCCACGCGGGCCTGGGGCACAGCAAGGCATCCCTCTTCAATGATCTCTGCTCCCTGCACGTCGAGACGCAGGCCAATCTCGAGGTCCGTAGCCCCCAGATCGAGATGCCCTCCCTCTGCACGCAGCAGGACATCGGCCAGGATCGGTCGCGTGGGCCGTTGCTGCACCACGCTGCCTGCCAGTTGGAACGCTGTGTGAAGCTGAGCAGTCTGACACTTGATCTTCATCTGCCATTGACCTCCAGATGGTGTCCCCAGACGGGAATGGATGAGCGAGAGTCACTTCCCGACTCTTCTCCTAGTTTACCAAATCAGACATGAAAAGCAAGTAAGAAGAACGAGCGTGGGTATGTTGGAAGGTGGATGAGTGAGGATTGGAAGTGATTGTGATGAAGGAGCTTAGGGGATTACCCCCCATGTTGAATTGTGGGGGTACATCGTGACCGTGGGGTGCGAGGGAGGGTTTGTTACCCCCAGGGATACGTGATCTTGGATAGTGGTGGGTGCTATGCTGGGTGGTTCTGTTGATAACTTCCATATGAAAGGCCCTTGCTGTGCCCACGGAACCCACACCTTGCGAACACGAGCGCTACCGCTTGTTGCGAAGTTGGCTCGTCACGTGCTCGATGGTGCCGGCGAAGGAAGGGTCACATTCCATGAGCTTCCTCACTCGCTCACAGCCGTGCATGACAGTCGTGTGGTCGCGGCCCCCAAAATAGCCACCGATCTCCTCTAGCGAATGGCGGGTGAGGGCACGCGCAAGGTACATGGCAATCTGGCGTGGCTGCGCGATCGACTGCGAGCGCCTCTTGGATTGGAGGTCACAGAGCTTGATCTGGAAGTGGGTAGTCACCCACTTGATGATCTCGTCCATTGTGATTGTTGCTGCGAGGCGCTCGACGGTGTCACGAAGTGCCTCTCGAGTAAGCTCCATGTCCACAGGGCGATTCGTGAGGGACGAGAAAGCGACCACTTTGATCACAGCACCTTCAAGATCCCGAACACTGGTGTCCACGTTCTCTGCAATGAAATGGAGAACTTCGTCGGGCAGGACGCGACCGCGCAGTTGGGCCTTCTTCTTGAGAATCGCGAGACGCATTTCATACGATGGAGGATCAATGCGGGCAACAAGGCCCCACTTGAAGCGTGAAACGAGCCGCTCCTCAAGTTTCGTCAATTCTTGCGGCGGCGAATCGCTGGAGAGCACAATCTGCTTCCCGGAATTGTACAGGGCATTGAAGGTGTGGAAGAACTCCTCCTGTGTTACCTCTCTCGCTCCCTTACACAGGAAATGGATGTCATCAATCAGCAAGACATCCTTATTCCGGTAGATAGAGCGGAACTTCTCGCGCTCGTTGTTCTGCACGGCAGAGATGAAGTGGTTCATGAAGTTTTCGCAGGAGAGGTACAACAGGTCCAGATCGGGGCGATGCTCGAGGAGGTGATAAGTAATTGCCTGGATGAGATGTGTCTTGCCAAGGCCCACGCCGCCGTGCAGGAAGAAGGGGTTATAAGCTTGTCCCGGGTTCTCCGCAATGGCGCGCGCCGCTGCATGAGCAACGGCGTTCGACGTGCCCGCTACAAAGTTGCTGAAGACGTATTGCTTATTGAGACGCGCCGTCCAGTCGCTGGGGAAGTAGCGCTGGGGTTCCGCCCGCGCGAGGTTGCTTGCGGGCCGTGGCGGGACCACGGCACCTGGGGCCGCATCCACCGGCGCAGGGGTCTCCCTGACGACGAACTCCACGATGGGGCGGCTCCCGGTCACGGCTAGCACCGCGCGCTGAATCGTGTCCACGTAGTGGCGCTTCATCCACTCGTGGTAGAAGTTGTTCGGTACCCGCAGGGTCAGCGCCTGCGGCGACAGGTCAGCGACCTCGATGTTGCGAAACCAGGTGTCGAACTGCTGAGAACGGATGTTTCTCTGGATTTCTTGTAGGATGGCAGGCCAGGAGGCCTCCTGTGGTGCCATGGGTGCGTCACCTTTCCCCTGCAAGGGCTTTTCCACACCCTACCCACAGCATTCGCGGGGCATCTCGCTCGGAAGGCGGACGGAACCACTCCCAGAGTTCTCCCCTCTCCAAGGGAAGCGCAACCCTCCGCCTCCTCTGCGTAGGTCATTACGCCAGAAGGACTTACGAGGGCGATGATGAAGAAGAGCGTCCCGGAGGACGACCAGACTTTCCGAGTTGACCCAACGCCTTCGCGAACACTGCTCTCAGGTAGCAGGTGGTTTTTGCACAATGGTGCCGCCAGCGCGGCCCCGTGCCCGAACATCGTAACGAGTCCGCCAGAAATGTCAACCCTGTTTCACCGCAAATCTGCGCCAGGCTTCTGCGCCGGTCCGCTGCATCGCCACAAAGGCATTAGGATTCCGCAAATACCGCGGGAGAAAAAATTTCGCCGACTCCCCACACCCACGCGTTTTCCACTGGCTGCGCACAGCGGCTCTGAGCGCGCGTTTTGCGCGCGCTTCCCCGTCAGCGCCGACGCCGCCGCTTGCGCTTTGGCTCCTCCGGCGGCTTCGGCGGCTCCTGTCCGCGAATCCGCGACATCATGCACTGCCAGCCGTGCGACACCAGGTAGAGAAGGCCCAGGAGGAACGCAAACGAGGCGATCCCCGAATCCGCATACGGCACCGCGTGCCGCGCGTGCCCCGTCACGGGGTCCGGGCCGCGCCAGAAAGCGTCCACCAGGAACACCACCACGACGAGGAGCGAGAGGGCGAACTTCCAGTTCCAGAGCCTCACAGCTCGCCTCCTCGCGTGCCCTTGCGGCTGGGCAGAGGCCCCCCTCGCTGCCGTAGCGCCTGCTCGACCAGGCGCAAGGCTTCCTCGAGCAGCCGTCGGTTCTCCTGCCAATCGCCCCGCTGCGCGGCCACGAGCGACGCCTCGTCGAGTTCCTTCGCCTTCGACACGTCAATCCCTCGGCCCTCGGCCTCCCGCATCAGCGCGTGCAGGCGCTCCACGAGCTGCCGAGGGTCGCCCTTGGCCTTCGGCCCGAAGCCGGGGAAGTCCTCCTTCATTTTGGGGCCGAAAGGCTCCTCCCCCTTGGGCATTGGCCTGAGGGGCTCGCCCTTCGGCATCGGGCCGATGGGCCGCCCGATGCCCGGCCGCGGGCCAGGCCCCATCCCGCCGCGCTCGCCCAGGAACTGCACGAAGAACTCCCCCGTCACGCCCAGGCTCACCGTGGCCACGGCTGCCAGCGTGGCGTAGCGGGCCGTACGCCGCAGCCGCATCAGCAGCGCCGCCGCCCCAATCGCCAGCGGGGCCAGCATCGGCGAAAGCTTGCGGCTCATGAACTGAAAGCTGTCGGCCCGAATCGTCCGGTAGCACAGGTAGATGCCCAGGAACAGCCCAAGCCATAGGCCAAGGAAGAGGGCGGGCCGAAGCCGCCGCCGCTCCATCAGCGCCAGCCCCGCCGGCGCCAACAGCAGAATCGGGTAGCCCGCGAACAGCCGCGTGAGCCCCACCGTCAACGTATAGCCCTGCGACATGAAACCCCGATCCTCGCCCAGGAACAGATGCCGCAGCGAGAAGATCGCGTCAGCGTCCCACACGGCGAAGTACTTCGCCGTCGGCTGCCCGTCGAGCAGCGACAGCGCGCCCCCTGTCTCCCGCGCCAGGCGATACTGGTAGCCGCTGCCCAGGAGCTGCCCCGTCGTAGCGTAGCCGTACCACAGCAGCGGGATCAGCCCGATGGCGATGCCTGCGGCCACGGCCGCCACCCGCCCCCAGCCGAACCCCTCGTGCGGCTCCGCTGTCCCCTCGCCCCGGTGCGCCCGCGCCAGCTCCCGATAGCGGAGCAGGAAAAGCCCCAGCTCGTAGGCCGCGATGGCGAGGAACGCGATGGCGTTGGTGTTTCGGAAGAACACACTGAGCCCGAGCGAGATGCCCGCCGCGGCGCAAAGCCCCAGGCTCCGCGTCCGCCGCGCCGCGAAGTACAACCCCAGGCTCAGCGTCGCCCACGCGAAGTAGTCGAAGTCGCTCATGTACACGCGGTAGAGCATCGTTAGGAAGGCCGGGTTCACGATAAGCAGCAGCGAGGCGAGCACGGCCGTCTCGCCTGGCTCCTCGAGTTGCCGGCGCACGAACCAGTAGACGAAGCCGACCACGCCGAAGGCCAGGAACACATTCGCCCAGCGGTCCAGCCCCACCTTGTGGAACGCCGCCAGCAGCGCGTAGTGCCCTGGCGAGCGCTCGCGGATGACCCCCTTCGGGGAGCGGACGCCCATGGCGAAGGGACGGCCGGGCGCCTCCTGCGAGAACGGCCCGATCACCTTCTGGGTGTCGGGCAGCGGAATCTCCCCCAGCTCCTGCACCTCCTCGAACGTCATCACCACCTTCCCACGGGCAAAGGCATGCATCCCGTAGAAGAAATCGTCGTCGTCCGGCTCGATCATCCGGAACGGCAGCGCCATCGCCACCACGCACGCCGCGGCGAGCACCCCCAGCGGAATCAGCACAGGCGGAAGCCTTCGCACCATCCGACATCCTTCCTGCCGACACCTTCGTCCGACCCGTCCGACGTATCCGACCTATCCGAGCGAATTATAGGCCGCCCCCCGGCCCCGATCAAGCCCGCCAATGAATGCCACCAATAAAGCCCAGCGCGCGCAGCGCGAGTTGGCGTTCTTTGGGACGTGGCCGCCCTGCCACGCTCGGCCCGCCCGGGCGTGCCCCGCTTCGGACACCAGGCCATTCACCACGTGTGTGGGGGAAGCTGCGGGAGGATAGTCGCAGACCTCAATACCTGTGGAATGATCGCCCGCCACCCCCTGTATGCGGCCGGGCTGAGAAGACTTGCGGAGTTGAACAACTCCGCAAGAGTCCTCCCTCCGCCGCAGATTTCTGGAGAGCGTCCCGAGTTCTTGAGCTTGCCCCGGTGACCCTTGGCGCACCCCGCGAGCACCCACCACGCACTCGCGCCTGGGGGACCAGGCCTCCAGAGCCCCTGGGATTTGCTGCATTCGGCCACCGGCAGCCCCTTGGGAAGCCAGCGTGCCCACCACGCTATGGGGCTGCCGGTGGCCCCAAGGCGGAGAATCCTGCGGGTGCCCGCTGCGCGGGCGCGGGGGCGAAGCCCCCGCATGCCTGCCCGCCGCGGGTTGGACCAGAACCTCAAGAACTTGGGACCTCACCAATCCATCGCTGGCGGTTACTCATGTAGGGCGGGCTGCCCAAAGGGCGGCCTCGGTCGGAGTCCCGCCTTCAGGCGGTCTTCTCCTGCCCGAATCCGCCTAAAGGGGGGACTCCGAACGAGCCTATTCCCGTGAAGGGGGCTTGGGCAACAGTCCCTGCAGGCGTGAATTGGGCAAAAGACACCCGCTGTGCTTTGTGCGCAGCACCCGAAGGGCCGTTCCGGCAAGAGACAGCTCGCGCCCACGGAGACGGTTGCGCGGGGCAGGGACGTGGCTGGGCCGTCGAGAATCGCCGTTCCGCCCACACGCGCCCTCGCGTATGGCGATGGGTCGCTCGGTGGCCCTGGCCGGCTGCCACGAAGCGGCGCGCCGTCGGGGCGCGCCCCGTGACATGAGGCGAGGGCGCCTGTGCCGTTGGGTGTTTGTGCTCTTTCGCGCGAAAGAGCACACATCGCCCAGCGCTGGGCGTGTTGCGAGGTGGTCTCTCCGGCCGCCAGAAAGCGGCTGCTGGCGGGCGCGCCGCCTGACAGGACGTATCTGGGAGGTGGGAACGGCTGGCTCTTTCGCGCGAAAGAGCCACCCCGTCCGCGCGCGCTCCACCATCCCCAATCCGCAAGCTCCGTCCCCCATTGACTTCGCCCCAACCCCGCGCTACCATCCCTCCAGGAAGGAGCGTGGCGATGAACAGGCGGGCGCTCGCACCAGTCGTCTTCCTTTCCCCGCCCACTGCCTACCGTCCACTGCCTACTCTCCACTGCCTACTGCTCGCGGGTCTGCTCTCTGCCCCCCGCGCCCTGGGCGGTGAGGTCCCCTCCGCCGCCGAGGTCTTCGCCCGCCTCCGCGAGCGCGCCCAGCGCCTCAACGGCCTCCGCTGCACCCTGGAACTCCAATCCCCGGACCCAATAAGCAGCCGCTACTACGAAGCGGAATGGGGCTTGCCCCGGCGTTGGCTCCTGGAGTTCCGCGCGCCAGGCCACCTGCGGCTGGAATCGTTGCCGGGGGATGAGTTGCCCTGGACCAAGGCCGTCTTCAAGCCGGAAATCGCTGTCGTCACGCCGAGCGAACAGTGGAGGTTCCTGCCCTGGCGCGACGAGCTCATCCTCGGCCAACCTGATTCGGCGGGAGCGCGGGGAGATGCCAGAGGATGGGAGGCCTATCCGCGGGCCTTCGCCGCGCTTCTCGCTCCCGACGCGCTCTACCGCGAGCACGACATCCGCCGGGTCTTCCCCGACGTCGTCCGCGGCCACCGATGTTACCTCATGCTCCTGGCGAAGGAGGGGTTGCCCACCGACTACCTGTGGATTGACCCCGAACGCTGGACGATTCTCAGGCTCTGCCGGGTGCGTCACGACTTGCGCGGGCCGGGCGACTTGGACCATGCCGCCGTGGTGGCAGAGCATGAAGAGGTCGCACCGGGCGCCTGGCTGCCCCGAGTCGTTCATCAGGCCTGGCGTGAGCCAGTGGCGATCCGCGCCACCGATTTCAAGCCGGGGTACACGCCGGCTCTCGAGCGTTTTGTCGCGCCGAAGCACGATCCCCTCCTCCTCCGCTCCGCCAGCATGCGCAACGCCTTGGAGGTGATGCGGCCTGTCGAGGGGCCGCCGGGAGCGATGGTGAGTCATCCCCTTCACGAGTGCTATGTGGACCCCGCGCAGCGCGAGAGTGTTGACGAGGTCGCCCACCTCAAGAGCTTCGTCGCGCGAAACCCACGGATCCGGGGAGGCTACTACGACTTGGCCAGGTCCCTCGATGACTACGCGGAAGGCATGCGGGTTATCGAGGAGGCATCGAAGCGGTGGCCTGATGACCTGGCGTTGCGAGTGAAAGTGCTCTCTTACCGGTATCATAAGGACCCGAGCCGGGAGAACGCGGCGGCACTGGCCCCCTACGCCTGGCCCCACTTCGGTCTGATGGATCGGCTTGACCGGCAAGTGCGAGCCGGCGAGCATGCCGCCGCCAGGCTCTCCGCACGCGAGCTTCTCGACGAGATCGCCAATAGCAAGGCTCTCGACAACTGGGTGTTCAGCAATGTGCCCTTCGGCAAGGTCTTGAACGCAGCCCGGAATGGTGGCTGGCTCAACGAGCTGCGCGCCGACTGCGAGCGCAGAGCCGCCGCAGACCCGCCGTCAGAGCTCCACCTCCGCCTGCTGGTCCGCATCGTTGGCGAGGAGGAGAAGACTCGGGACAGACTCGTACCGCTCCTGCGCCGCCTCGCCGATCTGCGCCGCGACTCGCCCGAGGTGCAGCTCGAGTGCTCGGGCCGGCACACGCTCGACATCCTCTCGCGGCTGCTCGACTCTCTCCCTGCCGACGATTTCCTTCACCGACAGGCCGCCTTGAGCCGACTGCGCAGCACCCGGGATACGGTGATGATCCACGAAGGCCACCCCGACCCGGTCCGTGAGTTCCTGGAAGCTGACCTCGAACAGCGGCGCGACACCCTCAGCCGCGACCAGCGCCTCTGGCGCTACCGGGAACTGGCAGCCTGCTACGACCGCGACCCGCCGCGTGCCATCGCCTGCCTGCGCCAGGCCATTGAGCTGGCGCGCGAGGATGAAACGCTGCGGCTCCGCCTCCTGGCCCACCTGGTCAAGAATGGAGAGCGAGCGGAGGCGCTTGAGGTCTTCCACCGGCTTCTCGCCGACCACCCCGGCCGCCCCGAGCTCTGGACGGCCTGGCGCCCGCAGCTCAACATCAGAGAGAACCCGGAGTTCGCCCAGCGGGTGCTTCAGGGCCTCCTCGCTTGCGCGCCGACGAATGAATCCACCTACGAATGTGGGGAGCGAGTCTGCTCGGAGCTTGGGCGTTTCGCCGAAGCGGCGCAGTGGGCACTCAAGCGCGGAGCCGGGGCCGTAGCGGCCAAGCACCTGATGCGAGCAAAGGACGCGCCGGGAGCGCTGGCGATCTGGCTTGATGAGGTGCGGCGCGCGCGACGGCGCCCTGCGCTCCACGCGCAGATGAAGGCGGGGTACGTGAATGGCGTGGTCAGAACCCTTGCCGACCCCAAGTCTGCCGCTGAACTCGATCCCGCCTGGCTTGCCGGGCAATGGCTTCCAGCTCTGACGACCGCCCTCCAGCGCCTTCCGCACACGGCATCGGCTGAGGACCGCGCAGCGCTCTGCTTTGCGCTCGGAAGCGCCTGCCGCGCGCTCCGCCAGCACGCGAAGGCCGCGCAGCACTACGCCCGCGGCCTCAAGCTCCTGCCCAAGTTCGACGAAGGCCGCAAGTGGCTCAACGAAATCGCCCCCAACTACCCCCTCGACGACTTCTGAGCACGCTGCGTTGACAGGGCCGTCCCGCGCCGGTACACTACCCGCCTGCTCGCCTCCCCGACCAAGCAACCCGAGGAGTCTGCGGATGGAACTGAGCCTGAAGGCGAACCTGTCCGAGGCCCTGGCCCGCTGGCAGGCGTTCTGGCATAAGGAGATCATCAGGCGCCCGGCTGCCGTCGTGACCGCGCCGAAGGAGGGCGTGAAGCCCGTGCCCGGGCCGCGTTACCCCACGCGGCCCGACGACGATTTGGATGCCGTGCTGGACCAGGTGGAAGCGCATCTGGCGACGGTGTACTTCGCGGGGGAGGCGATGCCACGCTACGAGCCGTGCTTCGGCCCGGACCAGCTCGCCGCCTTCGTGGGAGCACGGCTGGACTACTCGCCCGATAGCTCGGGCACGTCCTGGTCCGTCCCCTTCGTCGAGTCGTGGGAGGAGGCGTTGCCGCTTCGCCTCGAAGGCCACGCCTGGGAGCGGTTTCTGGAGTTCCACCGCAAGGCGGGCGAGCGGGCGAGGGGCAAGTGGGTCGTCTGCACCCCCGACCTGCACTCGAACTTCGACTGGCTGGTGGCCATCCGCGAGCCGGCGAAGCTGTGCATGGATCTCCTTGATACGCCGGAATTTGTGCATCGCGCGATGGGGAACGTCCGCGCCCTCTACCGCGACGTCTACAATGCGGTCTACGCCGCGGCCGGGATGTACGCCCTGGGCACGTCGTGCTGGCTGCCCTACTACTGCCAGGGGCGCTTCTGCACGGTCCAGTGCGACTTCTCGTGCCTCCTCTCGCCCCCGCAGTTCAACGAGTTCGTCCTCCCCGCGCTCACGGAGGAATGCGAGTTCCTCGACCGCTCCGTATACCATTATGACGGAAGGACTTGTCTCCAGCACTTCGACGCGATCACGGGCATCAAGGCGTTGGATGGCATTCAGTGGACGCCGACGGCTGGCGGCCCGCCGATGCTCGAGTGGCTCGACCTCCTCAAGCGCTTCCAGGCCACGGGCAAACACGTCTACGTCGGCTGCACGCCCGACGAGCTGAAGAGCGTCTACCACCGCGAGCTCAAGCCCGACCTCGTCCTCTACAACGTCGGCTGCAAGAGCGAGCGCGAGGCGGACGAGCTTCTCCTCTGGCTCGAGCGCAACACGTGAGCCACGGCCCTCCGCCGCTCGCGCCTCCTCGGTGTGCCACGGTCGGCTTGTCCGACCGTGCACGGCTGCCACGCTCAGGCGGCTCGAGTATGGCTCCTGATTCTGGTAGCGCTTCGCGGGTGCAGTAACGGATTTGCACGCCGAAGCGGGCGTTCCTGTTTGTAGTTCGGCCTTCAGGCGGTCTTCAGGGCTGCCAGGGCCGACAGAGGAACCGCGTAAACGCCGAACTACGAACGAGGGC